>Ga0194130_10003751_pt1 | contig 20012 bp, 20 predicted proteins | sample TA2KigsurfametaG_FD_160084 | JGI IMG/M metagenome (GOLD analysis project Ga0194130, IMG submission 160084) | Freshwater microbial communities from Lake Tanganyika, Tanzania - TA2015050 Kigoma 12 surface | ecosystem: Environmental > Aquatic > Freshwater > Lake | place: Tanzania: Lake Tanganyika... | reverse complement strand
CTATGCTGGCGGCGGGGACGGGGGCGGGGACGGGGGCGGGGGCGTGGACGGATGTGGACAACAACACTTCGCAAGAAGAGCCAAGAACTCCGGTTGGAGGCGAGACTGTATTATCAGAGGATTTCGCTACGCTTTATAACAAATACGCGGATAAGATGATGGGCGGTGCTTTGTCCGATGAGACGATATTGTCGCGGGTGCGGGCGAAATTGTGGAAGGATATGAAGGCGTGGCGGCTCTAGAGGGGGGGGTCCGCCCCCCAACGACAGTTGTTGTACTCCAGGGGAGCACCCCTTTGACCCCCACCCTGGTTCTTATGGGAGGGGTGTATTTTTTATTATATTACATTCCGTTGTTCTTCAATCTCTCGAGAATGTCATTGATGAGAGATTGTTGGGCGCTGACGGTGGCCTCGAGTTCCGCAATCCGTGCCTTATCGGCCTGTTGCTGTCTATCGACTTCTTGGAGGGCGGCGGTGGCGACAGTCCAGATTGCGTCCTTTTCAAGATTATGAAAGTCATGTACTTCTTGCCCGTAGATGAATACTTTATTGTATTCTTCTTGTTTATTAGAAAATTTATATTCATTTTCTAATTTTACAATAACGTTCTTCGCATTATTCACTTGTGTTACAGAGCAAATATATTCGGTGTTATCGTAACCGTAAATTTTAACATTATGAATTTTTACTTCGTTCGCACTACTATCTATTACCTTTTCAAAGGATAAATCATTTTCAGATGATAATTCGTATATGTTATTACTTGCGTCTATCACACAGATATTTCCTTTACAATAAAAATTCGGTATATAGTCTTTGCTACACATTGTTGAATGTAAAATAACATCTTTTACATCCTGCGCGATAAAACCATAAACATCAACATTTCCTTTTGTGAAATAATCAATATAATTATATATTTTTGGTTGTATTTGTCTAATTTGCGATAACGCGATATTGCCATCAATATCTTTGACGTTTTTTTTGATACGTTTGTCACTATTCCATACGATATCTCCTCCAACACGAATTCCGTGTGAGGCGCGAATACTAAATGCCCAATTGAAACCATTGGAGTATCGGAACCCGTTTCCGTCTGTCATATACGATCCTCCAACAGAAGGATTAGTATAGCCACTTACGTGTAATGGATATTCTGGTGACGTCGTTCCGATTCCGACTTTGCCGTCACTCGTAATACGCATACGTTCTTCTCCATTTGTTCCAAACCGCAAGGCCTTATTATTACTATAACTCCAAACATATGAAGTATCTCCATAAGTGCCAACTTCAAAATCATTAGTAGTAGAGAGTATCATACGGACGGAAGCAACTGTATCAGATACTATTCTTATACCTCGGGTGGTGCCGCCTTCTATATTTAATATATGGTCTGCAACAGTACTGGTGCCGCCGATACTAACAAGTCCTGAAGGATCAACATAAAGCCGATATTTGTTATTCGTAATGATTCCTGCCCATTCCCCGCTGGAAGGATACAAATGTTGTGCTGCCGCGGTGGCGCTGCCCCACTCGGTAGCGGTTACCAATCCGTCTGCCGTTGATTTTGCGGTGTCTGCCGTTGATTGTGCGGTGTTTGCCGTTGATTGTGCGGTATTAGCGGTTGATTGTGCGGCGGCGGCGGAAGCGGCGGCGGCTGCTACCCCACTATCCACATAACTTTTGGTAGCGGCATCTTGGGTGTTCGTAGGATTAAGCAAATTGATGATTTTAGCGGTGTTATTCATATCCAATTCTCCTGTTATTCTGGCCGCACCCGCGTTCAGCGTATTCGTGTTCGGATTATAGTATAAACTAGTATCACATCTCATTAATGCTCGTTTGGATGAACCGTCGTTTGCTAAATCGTTGCCATCAATAAACGTAAGATAATTTGTGGCATTTGTAGTATCACCTCTTGTTACCGTCGGCCTATTCTCTTGCGTCCCGCTACTCCCCAACGCGGTCGTAATCACTGTAGAAACCATTGACGATGTCGCCATATCGGTTGTTTTCGTATCCACATAAGATTTGGTAGCAGCATCTTGGGAGTTATCAGGATTAACCAACTTAATGATTTTGCCGGTGCCATTCATATCTAAATTTCCGGTTATTCTGGCCGCACCCTCTACATCGAGTGGAACCGTCGGCGATGGTTGGTTAATTCCGACCCGTCCTGTCGTCGTCAGTGCTGTGTTTGTCGTCGCACCGTTATTCACACGAGCAGCACCTGCTACATCCAAATCGACCGTCGGCGACGGTTGGTTAATTCCGACCCGTCCTGTCGTCGTCAGTGCTGTGCTCGTCGTCGCACCGTTATTCACACGAGCAGCACCTGCTACATCCAAATCGACCGTCGGCGATGGTTGGTTTATTCCGACCCGTCCTGTCGTCGTCAGTGCTGTGTTTGTCGTCGCACCGTTATTCACACGAGCAGCACCTGCTACATCCAAATCGACCGTCGGCGATGGTTGGTTTATTCCGACCCGTCCTGTCGTCGTCAGTGCTGTGCTCGTCGCCGAGCTGTTATTCACACGAGCAGCACCGGCTACGTCAAAAGCGACCGTCGGCGAAGTTGTGCCTATACCAATATTACCGGTTGGTTGAACATATAATCTCGAAGTGTTGTTTGTATAAATTCCTGCTGGTTGTCCTGAATTGGGCCACAAGTATTGGGCAGAAACTGTTGCTGTGCCTTGTTGAAACGCTGGATTTGATACTCCGGATGCTGTCGCATTTGATATTCCAGTATCCACATAACTTTTGGTAACAGCGTCTTGGGCGTTTACAGGATTCACTAAATTGATGATTTGGCCGGTGCCATTCATATCTAAATTTCCGGTTATTCTGGCCGCACCCGCTACATCCAACCTCACCCCCGGCGTGTTTGTTCCAATCCCTATATTTCCACTTGCGTTTATAATCATGCGTTCATCATTCGCTGTATTGAATCGTATCGAATTACTATAAATTGCGTTCGTTGATGACGTATTATCTCCGGTTAGATCAATACAACTTTTTGCCGGAGTTTGTGCGGTCAAGCGGAGAAATCCCGAATTTTCCGATAGATTTACACCGCGGATTTCATTCGTGCTTTGTGAAAGTGACGGAATTAACGCTGTTGATTCAATCGCACGAGAAATTAATTTAACACGCGGATTATCAGAGTATGATGTTACTGAAGTAGTCATGTGTGTTGTTCCGTTGATATCGAGGTTCGATTTCACGGATCCATGCGTCGAAGTGTCTGTGAAATTATTGCCAATACTCACCGCACCATTCAAATTTGCGCGTCCCGTCACTGAAACATCACCCGCCGAATTAATGACAATAGAGTTGCTTTGTGGATTCGTTGTTCCGGTTTGAAATGTAATAAAATTCGGTGCCGTTATGCTTAACCCGCCAGACGAATCCGCCAGATTGAGTGCGGATGCTGTCGCACCTTGAACACCGCGATGATACATTCCGGGATAGGTCGTCGATGTCGGCGTAGCGGTTGCCTGATTGAACAATACCATCGCGGATGACGCGGTTTTTGACGGGGTTGTTCCTGGATGTGTTCCGACCATCACGTTTCCTCCGACATGAAGCATACGGTTTAGACCACTTTGACCTACAGCGGTCATTTCGCTTACCGTCATGCCACCTAATCCAACCGAACCATCCGAATTTATAACACAAAACCGATCTCCGGCAGAAATATTTCCGGTTGTCAAGTCAAACTTCATTCCAATCCTGCCGGAATTTTTATCATTATTGTGTAGATTGATGTTGGCGGTTGGCGGGTTTGTATCCATATCGTGAATAATTTTAATCCCGTGGGTTATATCGGCGGGGGTTGCCGGTGAATTCGTTGCTCCTCCGCCTATCGTATCTTTTCCTGAAGCAAGAACCACATAACTTCCGTTGGGTTCGCCGCCTTTCACGAATGTGCGTGGGCGTGTGGCGGAGCCGCTAATCGACGGGTCTTCCACATAAAAAGAGGAATGGATCGATCGACATGCGAGGTCATTCATCACGATGGTGCCCATATTTGCGTCGGATGCGTTTGTCGTATAGCCATTCGCCATATACCGAAAATTGGTTGATCCTCCGAAGTTACCGTTGGGGTCGGTCTCTCCTCCTGGCGCAGGATTCGATCGGTATTGAACGGAAAACTGCGTTCCGACTGCGTTGGCGTGTCCTGCGGGTCCAGTTGGTCCAGTTGCCCCTCTAAATCCGTCTGGTCCTCTCGGACCAGTATTACCGGTTGGACCGGGGGCACCAATTGGTCCGAAAGGTCCGGTTGAACCAGGTAAACCATTTGCCCCAGCAGGTCCAATCGGACCTGTTCTACCTTGTGGTCCCATCTGTCCAACGGCACCAAATGTGGTCTGTAGATACGAATACGTGGTTTCAGACGTTGCGAGATCTGTTTGATAATACAATAAAACATTCGCGGTTTGGTTTGACAACTTTGTGTTCTTTGCGTAAATTTGAAGCTGAACATAAACATTCTCCGAATTACCGCTTGCGTCTTTCAGCGTCACAAAATCAACTGGCATTTGGATTTTGTATAATTTCTTCGCGGTGCTTGTAATGATTGCACCGGTTGTGCTATCCGTAGTAGTATCGAGCACATTTTGACTATTACCAACGTCCCAGCTTCGTCCAATATATTTCACGTGGTCGGGTAGATATGCTGCGCGTGGAGGATAATACCCCGCATCACCGCCCTCTTTGGTTTCGATAATCAAACTGTCGGGTGATGGCTGATTCGATGTTCCAGTTATCATGAAAACCGCTGCATATAATGATACTTGGTTCGCGTCGGAGTTGGAAGGAACCGCCGCGTATATATTCAGCACCCAAACACCACTTGGAACCACCGCCAAAACGGATACTTTCTCTGCTGTATTCCAGAACCGTGAAACTGGTATCGTTTTATTGATATTACCGTATGTCGCACTTACGGATAGAGGTCCCACAGTTCGCATCGTGCTTTGGATCGGTGTTTGTGAAAGATTATATGAGTCTGTAATGAGTTCATTCGATACGGAATCGCCATCAGGGTTGAGCCATAAAATCGTGCCGTTAGATCCTTGAATACCTTGAGCACCAGCAACACCTTGTTCGCCTTTTTCGCCGATTGGGCCGATCGGGCCTGTTGCTCCAGCTGCTCCATTTGCGCCGGTTGCTCCTCTTGCTCCGTTTGCTCCGGTAGGTCCGAGAACACCGATAAAACTACCTGTTGGGCCAACCGGTCCAGTTACACCTGTCGGTCCAGTATCACCTACGGATCCGGGGTCACCTGGTAATCCAATACCTGGTGGTCCTTGTGGGCCAATTGGTCCAGGTTGTTGTTGTTGTATTTGAATCGCTTCAATCGAGCGGTCCACATAATATTTCGTTGCGACATCTTGATTGAGGATGGGGTCACGGACATTTCGAACACGATTAATCGGCGCGGCTACACCCGGTCCACCCGACATATCAATATCACCGTTGATAAATATGACACCTGCGTTATTTCCGATTCGAAACGTCGTATTTCCGGTATTGTATGAAACATCGGTTGACCCGCCGAATGTGGTTCCGCCCATCGCTGCGTCCGTTGTTCTAACATAATTTTGTGTTCCTGTTCGTGAAAATCCGCCAATTCTTTTCCAATTATTATTACTGTTCGACATGTTTCGATTTTATTATATACAACGCTTTATTTGGTGCGTGATATATAATAACTATCAAAAATAAATAACGCGAAATCGACGCGAATTCGTTTCCTTATGTCATAAGTGTCGTCGTCTCATTTTCTTTGTTCGTCGACGACCTTCTTTTTCGATATTTTCGGTTATGTTTGGAGGTAATAATCCTAAATCGGCTGGACTCAATAATACGTTATTGAATATGGCTGATCTGTTTTTCGTGTCTTTCTTTTTATCTTGGTGGTGACGGTGTAATTCTTTCGGTATTTCTCCATCTAAATACATATCAACCATTTCTTTTCCGATTGGTATCTCATGAGCGAGTTGTTCTTTTGTATATTTGTGCTCGATCACCGGTTCATTATCTCGCTGTGTTTTCGTTATAAGTGTATTTCCATCAAACGTGATACTTGACATGAAACGATGACTTTCTGTATCATCGGCATGGTGAGCATCGGGATTGTATTTTTTAATGGTTTGTGTGCGTCGTCGTTTATTGTTACCGTGTTTCTTACTCTTTCGTATATTGTCGTCTTTCGTTGTGCGTGCCATAATTATTGTGTATATATATTACAAACACAATAATGAAGTTTGTAATATTAGATGATGTGAAATCTCAATCCATAGATAATCAGGTTGATCGTGAAAACTTACATCATCATAATAATAATAATAATAATAATAATAATAATAATAATAATACATACGTGGATCGATATCATTATTTAGATGAGTTACTGGAGAAGACATTTATTGCCGATTATTTTATCGATCGGGCGGCGGTGGCGGAGAGGCGGGGATCGCAGCACTGATGAATAAAAATAATCCATATATATACTATTATGTTTATTCAAGATATAATCGTATTGGCGGTGATTATTTTGGCACTTGATGCCGTATTTTTATACGCGGCGAAGGACCTTTTTGCTCGACAGGTCATGCTCGTCCAAGGAACCGCAATTAAAGTGAATATTCCAAGTGCGATCGCATGTTATGCTTTGATCGTGGTCGGCTTGTATTATTTTGTGTTGCGGCATATTATTGTTCCAAACGCAACATCAGCTGCCGCCGCAATCCAAACCATGCGACTAGGTGACGGCATCAAGGCCGCGTTTTTCCTCGGTATCCTCGTATATGGTGTATATGAAACGACGACACTCGCGATTCTGCGTAACTGGAGCCCGATGACTGCGGTGATCGATACAACATGGGGTGGAACCTTGTTTGCTCTCTCGGCATACTTATTTTACAAGTATAAAACGTTGGTGTATTAGCATTAGCACAGCCATCGTTCGAGTTGGAATGTGCTACTATTCGTGGTAAGGGTTGGAATCTCTCGGCAACTCGTAATAATACTTGTATACATCATCAATTGATATATAAACTGAATTATGTTATATATGAATAAGCACGCTCCTATTTTGTCTATTCCGGAAAACCATGTGATCGGTGTTCCATCTCTCCTGAAATATGGCGAGACGAAGATATTTGCGTAATAACCTATGCCGGTATAATTGTCTTGTGTTGGCGGTATTTCATCAAATCGGATATACTGTGTTGTTCCGTCTGAACTTGAAATCATTCCGACTTCGCCGATATCTGTATGCCGTTTTTCGAGCGTATTGAACTCTTTTTTGACTTGTGCTTCAATATATGCTTGACCCCATGATGAATTATAAAAACTCGGTTTGAATGCTTGTCTTCCGCCGAATGTATAAACCGGTGTTTCATCAGCTTGAACTGTATGAATATTTTGGGAATAGTCGTGGTCGTGACTAGGTATCGATCTATACATGCGTCCGTGTCCGTGTCCGTGTCCGTGTCCGTGTCCGTGTCCGTGTCCGTGTCCGTGTCCGTGGTGTTGTTCCGTCTGTTCCAAATTCTGAAGAGGTTGCTCATATTGAGTTTGCTGCGGTGACGTTTCGGGTTTCGATCCAAACAAACAACTTGCGCACCTAATGCGAAAATCGTTTATTTTATTCATGATTTCTTTTGTATTCGCGGTGCTGTCGTCATTTTGTAACGACAATATTACAAAAATAAAAATTATCGCATTACTTAAAATGTCAATCAGTCCAAATACATACGTATAATCCAGAATAATAAATTTGATATATAATAAATCACAAATAATCTCGATTAATATCGTCGCGCATTCCAGTTTTAAATAAATCGGTTTATCTTGAAATATCGTAAAATAGACTGTTCCCATCAATCGTATTACTGCGGTATTGTGATATACTGGAGGTTGTGGGCTAGGGTATGCGAGTGACGCCATACATAATAATTGTAAAAACCCGAATCCAATCGATGAATGAACACGGTAGGGATGTTCCATTATATTGCGTATTGATTGTAATTATATTTTCTCGTGATATATTTTTATGTTATATACCATCGTGATAACCGATATAAGAATAAAATGTGGTGTAACATGTAAGAATGCCGTTGTTGTTGTTGGTATGGAACGTCATTACCAATTAGAAACACGAACGAGCGACGAACTTCGGGCTTTTTTGGCGATGATCGTGTTATTGGTGTGCGTTGTCTGTGCGAAAGAACCGGAATTTCGTTGTGAAAAATGTGATAAGGTGTATAAACAAGAGGGGCGGTATCATGCTCATCTTACGAAATGTAAAGTGAAAGAGGATACTGGAATTGAGTGGTCGTGGTCATCGTCGTCATCGTCGTCATCGTCGTGTTCTGAAATTTCCGAATTATTGCGGCAAAATCGAGAGATGATGGTGTTACTTCAAAAACAACAGGAAACAATACAGGCATTAGTTTCGCAGTTGGTTGTTTCTCGTCCATAAAAGGAATATAGAATGATTTTCGTATACATCAATAAATAACATGCTTTCGTGTTCATCATGTGGCAAGACGTATAAACATCAGGGTGGATTGAATAATCATATCAAACGTTGCGTGGGGTCGGGGGCGGGGGCGGCGTCGGGGTCGGGGTCGACGTCGGCGTCGGCTGTAAAAAATACTAGTAGTGGTGGATCGGCTGCGTCAGATAGTGATGATATCACCAAAAGTCCATTTTTTACGATACCTCTTACGAGTTTTAAGCCTACCGCTAATTTCACCAAGGAGGATCTTGAAGAATTAGAGAAACGTAAACAAGCGCGATTACAGACGATTATTAAATCTCAAGAGGAAGAAAAGAGAAAGAAGGCAGAATCGGCGGCGGCATCGGCGGCATCAGCGGCATCAGCGGCATCAGCGGCATCGGCGGCATCGGCGGCATCAGCGGCATCAGCGGCAGCGATGAGCACAAACACGATTGTAACAAATAATACATCGAATACTGGGAATGAAGAGCATAACGCGTCATTTAATATTAAATATGTAAAACGTTCAGAGGAGACACATGATGTTGTTCAGGCGGTTATTTCGGCTGCCAAAGAGTATTGTAAAGGACGAATTATTCTGACAAGTGATGAGCCTGCGCCGGGTGGGGGTCCACTGACAGGAATAAGCACGAGTGTAAATGAAGACGGCACTACTGTGTATAATCACCCTACACGCACTATATCGATTATCGAGACACCGCCTGAGGAAGTCACTCCAGAAGAAGAACACGAAATTACTCTTGAGAAAATGACATACTTGATTCTTTCGCTCATTCAAAACAATAATAAGCTGAAAAAGGAGAATCACATTTTACGGTCGATTGTTGCTAGAATTGATCCGGCGTGTTTTGAGGATGATGACTGAGAATGGAATGGAATGGAATGAAATGGAATGGAATCGACGTCGGCAGCGTGTCGAAATGAAATTAGTATTTGAAATTATACTGACGCTTGTTGTGTCATTATGATTAAATTGAAATCATACATCGTCTATGTGATGATTATATCGTCATCGGATTCTCTCGCATTCAACCATGGATTATAGCGACTACACTGTCGAACATTCGTTTCCAAAACTATACGCGCAGGACAAAAACGGAAAAATAAAAGTATGGACCGCGGCGGTTGTTCGTCGGTCGTCATCGGTGTCATCGGTGTCATCGGCGATTGCGTCGCGTATTACACATGGATATATCAACGGAAAGCAGCAAGTGGCGTATCGTAATTGTGAAGCCGGTAAAAATATCGGTCGTTCCAACGAAACTACGCCTCTCGAGCAATGTATTTCCGAAACACGTCGTAAATGGCTCGACAAGAAAGAAAAGGAGGCATATACAGAGACAAAACCCGCGGATTGTGGTGAAGGATACGGTGATATTTCGGGGAATGACTTCGACGGCGACGGCGACGACGACGACGATTGTGGTGGTGGTGGTGGTGGTGGTGGTTGTGTCAAGGGACCATTCCTTCCGATGCTCGCACAGACGTTTGATCCTGCGGACCTTGTAGTAGCCGGCAGTAAAAAGAAGAAAGTCATCAAATTCCCCTGTTTCGTTCAACCTAAGTTGGATGGATTACGTTGTGTGTCATATGCGGTGCGAACAGAGAATGATATCGTTGTTTCCCTTCAATCGCGCACCGGTGCCTTCTTTACGGGTCTTCCTCATATTGCCGCCGCGCTTCGACCTTATCTCTCGCAACATCCGAGTATTGTCATCGACGGTGAGTTATACACCGACCAAATGCCGTTTGAAGAACTTGCTGGACTCATCAAAAAGAAGAAAATCACCGCCGCGGATATCGAACGACTAAAAAAAGTCAAATATCACGTCTATGATATCTATGATCATCGGCGGCATGATATGCCGTTTGCCGAGAGAATCGATTTGCTCGCTGCCGCGGTTCGGCGTTGTGGGTGTGTCGCAAACGATACACATGCGGTGTCGTCGTTGGCGGTGTCCGGGGGGCGTGTCCTGCGAAGTGATACGGATGCTCAGGCTGCGGCTGCGGCTGCGGCGGCGGCGGCGGCGGTGTCGGCGATCGTCGTTCTTGTTCGCACCGAAAAAATTGCGGTGCTGTCCGAGTTTCGTCGCTTGTTTGCCGAATTCGTAGAGTCGGGGTATGAAGGCATCATGTTGCGAAACGCAGCGGGTGTGTATCGTGCCAACTACCGCAGTAACGATCTTCAGAAATATAAGGAATTCATGGAGGACGAGTATCGTATTATTGATTTCACACAGGGTGAGGGTCGTGATGCGGGGGCGGTCATTTGGGTGTGTGAAACAGCCGATGGCAAAGAATTTACGGTTCGGCCGCGTGGGACTATGGAGCAACGACGCGCTTGGTTCAACGAGGGGGGGTCGTATATCGGTAAGAAATTGACGGTGGTATATCAGGAACTCACGGAGGAAGGTAAGCCGAGATTTCCGGTAGGCAAGGCGGTGAGGGATGGGTATTAGGGTGTTAAATAAATGAAATACCAATGAACAATTACATAATGGATGATACCCTATGAATGGCAAGGGGTGTTTGGGAATTGTTGTTTAAAATCTCCGGCGTAAATGAAGAATTGCACATGGGACAAAATGAGGTTTTTTTCCAAACGAGTAGGTTTTAAATCGTGAAAATCTTAAAAATACGATTTAGAGCATAATGCTCTCATTCATATATTATACCATATTTTTTCCTTACTGAAACTTTTCCTATCCACCCATTCCGACCATTCCCCACCGCGTCCAAAAATTGACATTCTTTTCGCCAGGTATTTTAGGAAACCGCCATGAGTATGCCAAATTACCTCAGTCACAGTTACGCATTTCGATGCGATGTTTGTCACTTTGTAACAGATAACAAAAGGGACTACCGCCGACACACAGATTCGATGAAGCATAAAAAAATGATGAATGCCTACACTTTACATGTTAAACGCCCTGTCAGCGTAAATGTGACCCAGCCCGATACAAATGTGATAATTTCATCATGGAAACCCGCACCCCCCGCACCATCACCATCCGTCCAACATGCTTTTATTTTTGATAAGCGGATTTATAAATATTGTGAAAAGTGTGGTCAGAAATATTGTAGCAAAAGCGGACTATGGAAGCATCGCAAAATATGTGATGGTGCTGGGTTTATTCCGGATGTATCTGACGCTACGAATTCCACAGCAGCTCATGTATTGTCGAATTCAACCGCGTCGGGAGCAGGAGCAGCAGGAGCAGCAGGAGCAGAAGCAGACCTAGACATGAAAATTATCATGATGGATATGTTGAAGAACAACCAAGAATTTCAACATAAACTCATAGAGATGCTGTATAATCAACAAAACACGATTGTTGCGAGTGCTACCGCTGCGGCCTCTGCTGCTGCTGCGGCTTGTGCCTCTGCTTCTGCGTCAGCAGCATCTGCATCAGCATCTGTTGCCTCTGCTGTTTCAGAAACTACAACCGTTGTGCCAATTTCGAATACGAACAATTACAACGCACCAATCAACAGTAACAACAACAGTAACAACAACAATAATACATTCAAACTCAAAATCTTCTTGAATGAGCACTGTAAAGACGCGATGAATATCACCGATTTTGCGAAGTCTATCAATTTGAAGGACACCGACTTGGATGAATTTGGTCGCATGGGGTATGTAAAAGGTATGTCGAAACTCTTCATCGACAGTTTGAAAAATACGGATGTGTGTAAGCGTCCGATCCATTGTAGTGACGCACGCCGAGAGACGCTTTATGTGAAGGATGCCGACAAGTGGGAACGCGAAGATGCGGTGAATACCAAGATTACGAAAGCGGTTCGTGTTGTAGAGCATAAGAACATTTGCTTGGTGAATGAATGGGCCAAACAGAATCCGAAATGCGAAGATAGTTCAACGTATGAAAACGCCCAGTATATCAATATGTCGCGAGCGGTGTTGGACGGCGATGATAAGAATATCGCCAAGGTGATTAAGATGGTGGCGAAGGAGGTCGTGATCGATAAAACATAACATCATATATAGATATGCTTATTCTAAGTATGATATAATTGAATTTTATTTGTGAGGTAAGATGTCATCACCGATCAACCAAAAATCCGCAGGTCGGTGCCAGAACCGTTTGTAATAAACGACGCCATTACATAAAAATGCGGCGCAGTAACTAAAGGACGATCCAGAACAAATGAGCGCATCCGCGAAAACCATACCATGAAAGGTGGGTAATACATCGCCGTTCAAGTGAAGTTCGGTATCATCGTTGCCGCAATACGTTTCTTGAAACACTGCTTCCGTATCAGTGCTGGTCGTCTGTGAATAAATGTGAAATCGAAGCGGACGCTTATCGGTGGCGGTGCCTGCGTCGTGGGTCGTGCGAATATGATTCATCAATCCTACATAATAAGAATGCGGTGTGTCTGCGCCGGCCATACGTGTATCTACTGTATTAAATCGCCGGATTTGAACAGCGACGTTATAATACTGAGGGTCAAATGGCGTGGTTTTGCCCTCATAAAACATCGCCTTCATATCTTTCATTGTCTGACTTTTTAACAAACGCGAGAGATTTGCTTCGACGAATGGATAGGTGGTCGTATGTAATGACAAATGCTTCACTTCTCTCGGAGATACATTTGAAGGGAGTGGAAAATGACTGCGTAGATTCATATACCGCACTAATCTCTCGGTGAATTCAGGGTCTTTCGTATAATTATGCTCGAAACTCGCGATGTTTGGAAACACGTAGGTGTCATTTGTGTTGTTGTATACATAAAGGATATCTGCGATGATGTTTTGGAATTGTGCGCCGAACCCATCCGTTCGCGGTGTGGTTGTGTAATATTGCCGACTCATTTACCTCACGTCGGATTAGGTCTGTTTTATGTATATGTTCTTAGATTCTTCTATATACTTTTTGTTGACGAATGTTGGATCGATCGTATTCAGGTGACGAATAAGCATGAATCCCTGTGATTTCATATAGGAAATGATGTTGGTCGCCGAGCATTCGTCTGCACCGATGTAATGGTGACCGTCACCTTCGGCAGTCACATACACAACACGTTCGCTGAGGTAGGAACCCGCGCTTTTCAGGATATTCAGATCGGATCCTTGTGCGTCGATTTTGATGTAGTCGATGTATTGAAACCGGTCCCATGGAAAACCGTCGAAGAACATTTTGAGAGAATAAACGGGGACATCGATGACCTCCTTGATTTTCCCGAGACGAGATTCATCATTCGGATAAAGGCTCGATGTTCCGCAGTCGTTGTTACTCACATAAAACTTCATGGTAGTTGGCTCGCTTACTGAACTTAATGCGCATGGTTGAATCACGAAGCGGCCTTCTTCGATGTATTTGTATTGAAGACAATCACCATGGCTATGATGCTGTTTTTGGTTGTTTTTGTTGATGATAGACGCAATACTCGCCGGATTCGGTTCAAACCCGAACACCATCAAACCCGCGTCTTCGCGCGAGAGCCAAGATTGCGATTGAGGTGCGTTATACGAGAGACCGATGTCGAGCTTTACGTGCGAGCATGAATTGGGGATGGAATAGTTGAACATACTAAATAAACCGTGTGGTTATGATTATGATTATATTGATATAAACACGTTTATATCTATATTATATATTTTACTTACCTCCGATGTCATTAAATATTTCGGACAATCGATTTTCATGGCGATTTCCTATTCCAACCGACACCTACCATAAGTATTGTCGAAACGTCTATTCACAAAATGGTGAGGATGGTATAATAGACCAATTATTGAAAGAGATGAACATCACAAATGGCGGAACGTTCTGTGAATTTGGTGCTTCAGATGGTGTTTCTTCTTGTAATGTGCTACAACTTGTAAAATCGCGGAACTTTACCGGTATGTTGATTGAGGCCGACGAAGGACGTTACAGAAAGTGTGTAGAAAATTATCGGTCGTATCCGAATGTCCAAGTATTCCAAGGATTTGTTCTGTATGATGACGCCGCTAACACTCTGGATTCATGGCTGGCACGTGGCAATATGAACCCTAATTTTGATGTGTTATCGATCGATATTGACTGTGATGATTATTATGTTTGGGAAAATATGAAAAATTATAACCCAAAAATCGTGATCTTTGAAGTGAATAGTTATAGAGATCCGATATTTGATGAGTTGCCCAGACGACCATCGACTTCGCATAATATTGATTTGTTACGCGAGCAAAACCCTTCAAGAGTCGCACAAGGATGTAGTTTTATTTCGGCTGTAAAGTTAGGATTACAGAAAGGGTATGTTCCTGTTTCATTCACAGGAAATATAATATTTGTAAGGCGTGATTTGGTGGATAAATTACAAGAGTTTCCTTATAAGTTATCCGATAACCCGTATGATTATATTACGCTTTATACACATTTGTGTATGTGGGATAATGACTGGTATTCAAACAACGGGTTAATCGTAAATACCGCGATACGTGATTATTATCTATCGACCAATCGTGTATATGTTGATATTGATTGGTTGCGTAAGCGTGTAAATGAAATAATGAATAATAGTGGTGCTTGATTAGGTTAGTCGTTCTTAGGATTCAAAGTCATTACATCCCCATTCATCGACTTTTTCATAGGATATTCTCTTGAATGGTCAAAGTGGTAAATTGTAATTCCGTCGACAGATTTTTCGGGCTATCCTAATTTTACAAATTCATCTACAAAAGGCGTGTTCGCGTTGAAATAATATAGAGCATATGCGTTTATACCCTTTATAATGTGTGTATAATTTACGAGATACATTTCCATATCTAATGGCAACATATTATTATAATCATAGAAATCCGAATTGTCCAATACACGTAACACCTGAAACGTTGGTTGTAACACCTCACACGTTCAAAAAAAATGCGCCGACATGGGAAGAAGCATCGGTAAATTATTTTTATGATAATGTCCCGAAAGATAAGCCGGTAAATATAGTAGATATTGGTGCACAAAGTGGTCTGTATTCTTTGTATGCGAAGTATTTACCCAAAAGCCAGTTTTATTCCTTTGAGCCATTCTCTCAAACGTATCAATTATTGAATGACAATATTCGGTTGAATGGTATCACGAATGTGAAAACATATAATATTGGATTATCGAATGTGAAAGGAGAGTGTGTGTTGAATACATCGAAAACGCATAACGGATTACATACGCTTGGTTCGAATCCGCTACGATTTAGCGATATTGTTCCTGTTACAATACGCGTAGATACGATAGATAATATATTTTATGAAAATGACATACCTGTAGATTTCATAAAGATAGATACTGAAGGTTGGGAGTATTTTATTTTACAAGGTGGTGAAAAAACGATACAAAAATATAAGCCATTTATTCAGATGGAATGTAGTAGAACCAACATGAAACAAAGTAATGTAAATATGGATGAATTCGAGAGATATATATTAGATACGATGGGATATAAGAAAAAGCATATGATTTCGGAGGAGTTGTATTTGATTCCGAAATGACGCTGTCAACTCATGAAATCATACCATGAATATATGTATTATTATGAAATCACAATTATTGTAATGGTCCGGTTGATTTTTTTTCACTAATATGATTATATCAAAATTTTTATATAGTTATTTAGTATAAAAAAGTAAATGAGTGATAAAAAACCCGTCGATTTTGAATATGTGTCAACTACACACATATCGCATTACAGCTATGTTATTACTAGATTGGTGTTGAACACATCGGTGACTATCAGAATCATGCTTCACAGCGATGCTGATCCATATTTTAATAAAACGATTGAAATGACTGTAGAAGGTGAAGAATACCGTTTGTGGGGGAATGATGACAGTTATATTAGTGACTTGATTGCCGCAAAGGTTGCTTCGTTATACCCCAAAGTCGCTGAGTCAACATCCTCTTAATTACAGTTCGTTCCGCACTAATTTGATAGAATATCATCATCATATTAGTTCGGAATAAATGTGATGTTATTCAAGTTATAGATTGATGAGCTGTTCTTTCGAGAGATAGGCATCATGTCGAAGACGTAGCGACGTATTCTCACTAGAGAAGTAGCCTGGATACAGGATGCTCCAGTCGGTGTCTTCTGGTAAAAGTTTGAGTTGTGTATAAATATAACCGACGAATGCGCTACATACGAACCGAGACGTTTTTTGAGGGTGAGGGTCTTTTTTACAATACGCCTCAATCCAATCTGTAATTACGATGTCATATGGTTTATCATATACGACATCGTGTATCTTTTTGAGATTTTCTTTCGTGAATAGCTCATAATATCTCTCGGAATGTATTTTGCGGACGTATAACTTGCCGCCGTATGTTCGGACATATTCGTCGTAGGGGACGAACTGGACGCCGAATTTCATCGTGTTGTCTTCTGGATCGGGGACGTTAGAGGTGCCTGACATCCATACGTATGTGCCTTTCATCGGCGGTGTGGTGAATTCGGGGTCTTTCACGATCATGGCGATGTGAGAGAAGTCGCTATGTGTCATGAATTTGATGAACCAGCTGAAGAGTCCCCAGTCTTTGTATTCGAGGTCGTCGCATAGGATGAGGTCGCCGGTTTTGAGGTCGTGAGTTTTGAGTGACATTATATTTACATATAGTAAAGAACAAAAATGGGCATAACATACGTAGATAAACATACATTCGGGCATTTGGGGGGGGGGATATTATCGTATTCACTATTACAAAACAGTAAACTTCCGATACTGGTGAATTTCACTCTTGCCAACGGAATTCACTACTTGATCGAGAGAAATGAAAATAGTGTCGCTCCGAATGGGCGTGTTCTCGAGACGTATGAAAATCATATCGGCGATATTATTGCGTTTTTTGTAGGTTGGGTGATTGCGTATATTTTACGATTAGATCGATATGTGAATAACAAAATCGCACCGGTTTTGTGGATAGTATTGTTATTTTTTACGGCGTTGGAATTCTTGCGAGAGATTTATCCGTATGAACGTTTAATGGACGGTGCTTATACAAAGGATAAATAAACGAAATGAAGTCGCAGAATCTCTCGGAATGGCGAGTTTGAAACTTATGAGTTCGAGAGATTTGGTGGATGATAATTATAATATTTGTATAATATGGTGGGGCGTAATTGCTTCATCATGTAATAAATCTCTCGGAGTCGAATGATTGAAACTTATAAGTTTGAGAGATTTATGTTTATGGAATATGTTATGTTTATTATAAAATCTCTCGTATTCGACGGATTGAAACTATTATGTTTGAGAGATTTGTGTGTGTGTGTTTATGTTTGTGTTTATGGAATAGGTTGTTTCTTTTTTAGGCACATAAATCTCTCGCAATATCGCGTTACGAATTGACCCCAACGGTCGATATTGAACGCGGATATGCGAGCAAGTCTGGTGCGGTTGATGCCGGGGTTGTGTTTTTGTGGTGATGGATTGAAATCTCTCGAAATGGTGAGTTTGAAACGTAAGAGTTCGAGAGATTTGGTGGGTAGTTTAGTGGTTTGGAATGGATGTGTTGAGAGATTATGTAGTTCGGCACCCAATCTCTCGTGACATGACAGTAAACTTCTTACCTTCGGTAAAATCCGACTGATTGTCGCTTCACTCAATTCCCCTGCTTAGCTGGGGGAAGAAATATGGCGAGCACGATTGGTGCGGGGGACGCCGGGGGTTGTGTTTTTGTGGTGATGGATTGAAATCTCTCGAAATGGTGAGTTTGAAACGTAAGAGTTCGAGAGATTTTACGGGAATTATGATTCTATTTATGTAACTAAGAATGGATACTATTTTTTTGTAACTGTTTTAGTTTGTTTTTGTTGAACGATCGGTTGTTGCGCAGGAGGTGGTGGTGGTGGTAATGTCAACTGAATATTTAATGGAGCGACATCGCCAACTTCTTCTTCTGTATGTGTTTTATCACATGTTCGTTTATGAACAGAAAGTGCTAATCGGTTTTTACCGACAAAATGACATTTATCACAGATGAATTTACCGGAAGTGGTATAACCGAACCTCGACGACAACATTTTTTCGAGAGAAGGGAGCTGAATATCTTCGATGCTTTTAATCATCTTCTGGGAAAAGTCCTTCACCATTTTCAATTGGGCTAATTTTTGTTCAACGAATAGCTGATACTCTTTGTTGATTTCTTCAAGTGTATCGTTGCTTATCGAGTAGTCTTCCGTCAAAGTGATTTCGTCTAACTTACTTTTGAAAGAGTCGATAATATCAACAGCAATTTTAATGATTGCTGGGTCATAATTTACATTATGAACATACAGTAAGACGTTTCTATTGTGTATATTGATTTCAAAATTATGTTTATTAACAATACCTCCTTCTTGCGAGAGAAATAACCCTGAACAGTTTTGCGTATCAACATCATGAATAAACTTTTTAACTTGGTCAGAACCTACTGTTTTTGATTCATAACACTTATTCTCAACTAGAATCTTTTGTTTATCTTTACGATGAATCATAATATCACCTGATTCTTTTTGAGAACCTACATATTCAATCTCACCTGATGGAAATAGTCCCCTCAAAATGTTCAGAACAATATTCTCCGACATTTTCCCCTTTGAACTACAATTTTCCATTTTTTTCAAAACATCTTTTACTTCGGATTGAAGCGCATTTTGTGATGAAGTTAAAGATGATGTTAAAGATGATAAATGTGACAAAGTTGCGTCCTTGCTTGAATCAACCATTTTCTTAGTTGAATCAATAACATCAGCGAATTTTGAATCAATCGTTTTAATAAAAGTGTCGAGAGATGATTGTGATAAAGGTTCGCCATCTGTTTTTGATGTTTTGCCAATCTCTTCTGTTATAAACGAACAGAACGATCTTATATTTTCATTAATCTGTTTTGAGAGATTTTCATTATTTTTTGGGACAAGGTCTGACAACAATAAATGTGTCTTATCTAATATACTTCCATTCGATTCTTTAATGAGTGGAGCAATCTTATCCGCAATATTTGATGACAATATCATTTTCAAATCATCAATATATTCTTTCTTGAATTCTGTGAGTTTTAAGAATAGTTGCTTATCATACTCAACCTGTTGGTTTGTAAGTTGTGATTGAATATTCGCAATTCCATTAAGAATTTGTGAAGTAATATTAGTATTATTTTCGGGATTAGTTGTATTCATAATTGATACAAGAATATCTGTAAACATGATGTTCATTTTTTCAAAATCTAGATGAGGATGTTCATGATAAAACGCCCAAACCTTTGCACTCTTACATATAAGAGTTGTATTCACTGGTGATGCCATTTGTATTATGTATAATTAAATAATTTTCTTTAAGTTTGTTTGTAGATTAGAATTCTAATGCGATATCAATTTAGAAATGAGTAGTAACCAATTGTAATTTAAAATCCTAGAGCAAACTTAAATTAGAAATATTCCAACTTATAATAAAATGTAAAAAATATTTTGTGACGATATATGGTCTCATTTATGGTCTCATTT
>Ga0194130_10003749_pt1 | contig 20020 bp, 16 predicted proteins | sample TA2KigsurfametaG_FD_160084 | JGI IMG/M metagenome (GOLD analysis project Ga0194130, IMG submission 160084) | Freshwater microbial communities from Lake Tanganyika, Tanzania - TA2015050 Kigoma 12 surface | ecosystem: Environmental > Aquatic > Freshwater > Lake | place: Tanzania: Lake Tanganyika... | reverse complement strand
GCGGCCCGGTCCGGGCGCGGGAATCGGGCGCCCTCCGCCCCCCGCGGCGACTGTCACGCCATCCCCGGCGGCACGGTGCCGGTGAGCCGGCGGCAGGCCTCGGCATAGGTGGCGGCGGTGCGGGCCACCACCTCGGCGGGCAGCGGCGGCGGCGGGCTCGACTTGTCCCAGCCGCTGGCGGCGAGCCAGTCGCGCACGAACTGCTTGTCGAACGACTCCGGCACCCGCCCCGGCTCGAGCCGATCGGCCGGCCAGAACCGCGAGCTGTCGGGCGTCAGGACCTCGTCGACCAAGAGCAGGTCGCCGTCCGGAGTCAGCCCCCATTCGAACTTCGTGTCGGCGACGACGATCCCGCAGGCCACGGCGTGGGCTGCGCAGCGCCCGTAGACGTCGAGGCTCCGGCGCCGCAGCCGGTCGGCGAGCTCCCCGCCGATTGCCGCCGCCATCGTCGCGAAGGAGACGTTTTCGTCGTGGCCGGTGACGGCTTTCGTCGCCGGGGTGAAGATCGGCTCGGGGAGGCGGTCGCCGGCCGCGAGCCCAGGCGGCAGGGGCACGCCGCACACGCTCCCGCCGGCGCGGTACTCCGCCAGCCCGGACCCGGCCAGCCAGCCGCGCACCACGCACTCGAACGGCACCACCGCCGCGCGCTTCACGAGCATCGTCCGGCCGCGAAGCGGCTCACGGTCGATCCCCGCCGGTAGCCCCATCGCGTCGACGTCGGTGGTGATGAGGTGGTGGGGGATCGGGTCGGTGCCGCGCGACAGGAAGTCGAACCAAAACGCCGAGATCGCCGTGAGCACGCGCCCCTTGCCGGGAATCGGGGTCGGCAGCACCCGGTCGAAGGCGCTGATCCGGTCGGTGCTCACGATCAGCATCCGCTCGCCCCAGGCGTAGCAGTCGCGCACCTTCCCCCGGTGGACGGGGCCGAGGGGGAGATTCGTCGTCTCGAGCGCGGCGGGGCTGGCCATGGGGAGTGTTGTAGCCGATGGGGCGCCGGCTCCGGCCGGGAGAGTCAGCGAAAATCGCGCGACATGCGCGGCAGTGCCGGCTTCGTCGCCGCCACCCCGCGCGGGGCGGCATCCGCCCCGTCGGCCGCCCTCCCCGGCACCGCCGGCTCCAGCCGCGTCGCCAGGAGATGGACCACCGCGCCGCGCCGCTGGATCCGGCCGTGCACCAGGAGCACAGCCGCCCGGCGCGTCGCCGGATCGGCGGCCTCCCACACCGCCGGGCGCACGACGACGTTGGCCGCGCCGGTCTCGTCTTCGACGGTGAGGAAGATCATCCCGCTGGCGGTGGCCGGCCGCTGCCGCACCAGCACGATCCCCGCCACGCACACCCGCCGCCCCTCGGGCGCCGCCGCCGCCAGCGCCGCCGTGACCACGCCGCGCTCCGCCAGCCAGGCCCGCTCGAACGCCAGCGGATGGGCCGCCAGCGACAGACCGACCGCGCGGTAATCGGCGATCACCTCGTCGCGCGCCGCCAGTGCGGGCAGAAACGCCGCCGGGGCGTCGGCCCCGGACAGGCCCGACGCGTGCGGGGCGAATGGCGCCGCCCCGCCGGCCGGCGCGTCGGCTTCGACTTCGTCTTCGTCGGCAGCGCCGAGCCCCGCGAACAGCGGCCGCTCCTCCGGCCGGTCGACCTGCCGCATCGCCTCCCACGCCGCCCGCCGCCGGTCGAGCCCCAGCGACTCGAGCGCCCCCGCACGGGCCAGATGGAGCAGGTGCTCGCGGTCGAGTCTGGCGCGCCTGGCCAATTCGTGGACCAACCGAAACGCCCCCTGGCGCCGGGCCGCCTCGATCCGCCGCCCCGCCTCCTCACCGAGGCCGTGCACCTGCTCGAGCCCCAGCCGGATCGCCGGCCCTGGCTGCCCGCGCCGGGGGAGCCGTTCGAGCCCGGCGTGCCAGCCGCTGGCGTTCACGTCGACCGGCAAGACCGTCACGCCGTGCTGGCGGGCGTCGCGGACCAGTTGCGCCGGCGCGTAGAACCCCATCGGCTGGCTGCCGAGCAGCGCCGCGGTGAACGCGGCCGGATGGTGCCGCTTGAGCCAGGCGGAGACATAGACCAACAGCGCGAAGCTGGCGGCGTGCGACTCGGGGAAGCCGTATTCGCCGAACCCGCGGATCTGGTTGAACACCCGCTCGGCAAACTCCTCCGAGAGGCCGCGGGCGCGCATGCCGTCGACGAGCCGGCGGTGGAACTCGTCGATCACCCCCGGCCGCCGCCAGGCCCCCATCGCGCGCCGCAGTTGGTCGGCCTCGCCGGGGGTAAACCCCGCCGCCACCACCGCCAGGCGCATCGCCTGCTCCTGGAAGAGGGGCACGCCGAGCGTCTTCTCGAGCACCTCGCGGATCGCGTCGCTGGGGTAGTCGACCGGCTCCTCCCCCGCCCGCCGCCGCAGGTAGGGATGGACCATGTCTCCCTGGATCGGCCCGGGGCGCACGATCGCCACCTCGATCACCAAGTCGTAGAAGCAGCGCGGCCGGAGGCGCGGCAGCATGCTCATCTGCGCCCGGCTCTCGATCTGGAACACCCCCACCGTGTCGGCCTGCGAGATCATCTCGTAGACCTCCGGATCCTCCGCCGGCACCGTGGCCAGCGTGAGCTGCGGCCCACCATGCTCCGCCACGAGGTCGAACGCCCGGTGGATCGCCGTGAGCATCCCGAGGGCGAGGCAATCGACCTTGAGGATCCCCAGCTCGTCGAGATCGTTCTTGTCCCACTGCACGACCGTGCGGCCGTCCATCGTCGCCGGCTGGATCGGCACCAGGTCGCACAGCGCCCCGCGCGTCATCACCATCCCGCCGACGTGCTGGCCGAGGTGCCGGGGAAAGCCGACCAGTTGCCCGACGAGCGCGACGAGCCTCCTGCCCGTCGCGCCCGTGGGCGAAAGTCCTGCCTCCGTCAGCCGGGCCGGCAACTGGCCGACGCCGTCTGCCACGTCGAGCACCTCGGCGATCCGCGCCACGCGGTCGAGCGACAGCCCCAGCACCTTGCCCATGTCGCGGACCGCCGACCGGAGGCGGTAGCAGATCACCTCGGCGGTCATCGCCGCCCGCGTCCGTCCGTAGGTGCGGTAGACGTACTGGAGCACCTCCTCGCGGCGCTGGTGTTCGAAGTCGACGTCGATGTCGGGGGCCTCGCGCCGCTCGCGGCTGATGAAGCGTTCGAAGAGCACGTCGAGCCGGGCCGGATCGACCGAGGTGATCCCCAGGCAGTAGCAGATCGCCGAGTTGGCCGCCGAGCCGCGCCCCTGGCAGAGGATGCCGCGGCGCCGGGCGAAGCGCACGATGTCGAAGACGGTGAGGAAATAGGCCTCGTAGCCCAGCTCGGCGACCAGCGCCAGCTCGTGGCCGATGAGCCTGCGGACCTTCTCCGGCACGCCGTCGGGATAGCGCTGCCGCGCCCCCTTCCAGACCATCCGCCCGAGATGCTCCTGCGGCGTCCGCCCCGGCGGCACGACCGACTCGGGGTATTCGTAGCGCAGCTCGTCGAGCGTGAACGTGCAGCGCCCGGCCCATTCCACCGAGCGCGCGACGGCTCCCGGCAGGGGGGCGAAGCGCTCCGCGATCCGCAGGCGCTCGTGGAGGTGGCGCTCGCCGTTGGCGACGAGCCGGCCGCGGATCTCCTCGATCGTCGCGCCGTGGCGCACCGCCGTGAGGGCATGCAGCAGCGGCAGCCGGGCGCGGACATGGCAGCGGACGTCGCCGGCGGCCACCACCGGCACCCGCGCCTGCCGGGCCACCGCGCCATACCAAGCGAGCCGCGCGGCATCGTCTCCCTCGCGGGCCACCTCCGCCAGGCAGCACAGCCGCTCGCCGAACACCTCCCGCCAGCGCCCCACCGCCTCGAGCGCCGCCGGCACGTTCGCCGCGGCGCCATCCCACAGCGCGGCCAGCGGCACGCCGGCCAGCAGCCCCTCGGCATGGGCGGCGACGTCGTCGACCGTGATCCGGCAGGGGACGCCGCCGCCGGTGACGGGGCCGCCGGGGGCCGTGACATCACCGCTGAGGGGATCCACACCATGGCCGCGCGTCAGCAGCCGGCAGAGGTTGGTATAGCCGCGCCGATCGGCCGCCCACACGACCAGCCCGGCCGCCTCGAGCGGCTCGAGCGCCGCCCCGACGACCAGCCGCAGGCTGGCGCCGTCCGCCCGGTCGGCCGCCGCCTGTTTGCAGGCCCCATGGGCGCGCACGATCCCGGCGAGCGTCGCGTGGTCGGTGATCGCCAGCGCCCGGTAGCCGAGCGCGGCGGCCGATTGCACCAGCTCCTCGGGGTGCGACGCCCCCTGGAGAAACGAGAAGTTGCTCCGGCAGTGCAGCTCCGCGTAGTCAGGCTCGATCATCACGCCCCTTTCGCTCCCGGTCGCTCATGCGAACAGCCCGTGCAGGAACCACGCCCCGTCGGGCAGCCGACGGAAAATCCACAACCGCTCCCCCGACTCCACCTCCACGATCCAGTAGTCGCGGCGGACGCACGCCCCGCGCCACCAGGCCGTCTCGATCCGCTCCGCCCCCTGCGCATGGAGCACGCGCTCCCACCGCCCCTGCCGGCGGAGGCGGACGGGCGGACCATCGGGCACCACCGACACCACCTCCAGCCGCCGCGGCCGCGGCACCAGCCACGTGGGGCGGCGCTGGGCGGCAGGCTTCCAGTCCACTCCCGGTGCCGACCGGTGCTCGCGCCGCGCGGCACGGCGCGAGCCGGTCGCCATGCCGTGCGGCCGCTCCCCGGCCGTGCGCGCTGCGCGCGGCCCCCGGTCGCTCGCGCCACCGCCCCGCGCCGGCACCAGCGGCGGCGCCGCCATCCAGCCATGCTCCGGCTGGGCATCGGCGACGATCCGCGGTGCGAACACGGCCCGGCGCCCGAGCCGCCCCGAGAGCCGGTCGAGGAGCATCCCCACCTGCGCCTGCGACGCCTCCGCCGCGCCGTCGAACAGCAGCCGCTGTCTGGCCGTCGTCCGGCCGGCCGCCAGCACCTCCACGGCGACGGCGTCGATCTCCCGGGGCAGGGGGGCGCGTGCCATCCGCAGGCTCACCAGGTCGGTGAGGTGCGCGACCGCCGCCGACGGCCGGTAGAGCCCGACGTCGATCACCGTCGGCCCCTCCGCCATGGCCGCATCGGCGCCGCCGTTCCAGCGCGGCCGTTCGAGGCGCACCTGCAGCGCCGTGATCCCGTGCCCGGCGGCGGCAAGCGGCGCCACGCAGTCGGCGACGAGCCGCTCCACGATCCGCTCGAGGATGTCGCGCGGCATGTCGCGCAGGAGCACCGGTGCCTCCCAGGCATGCCGCGCCTGTGGCAAGGCATCGGCCTCGGGAGGAGCGAGCGGCTCGGCGCGGGCTCCGCTGAATTCCGCCAGCCGCCGCGGCAACGTCGTGCCGAACCGGGCGGCCAGTTCCTTCCGCGGCAGCCGCAGCACGCCGCCGAGCGTGTCGATCCCCAGTTCTGCAAGCCGCTCGAGATCCGACTCGTCGAGCCGCAGGGCGCTGGCCGGCAGCGGCGCGAGGAGCGCAGCCGCCTCCCCGGCAGGCACGACCGCGAAGCGCCGCGACGAGCTGTCTGGCCGTGCTGGCCATGATCCCCGCGAGCTGCTCACGCCACGTGCTCCCGGTGAACCGGGCCCGCCGTCGCCGTTGCCCTCCTGATCGACCGGTCGCGCGACCGCGCTATCGGCCGGTCGGCGGTCGCCGTGGTGCGCTGCGGTGGGCGTTCCCTCCGCCGTGCCGCCACCCCCGCGCCGGCTGCCGGAAACTGCGGCACCGCGGCAGCCGATCTCCGCGAGTCGGTTGGTGTGGTGGGCGGCGGCCCAGGCGGCGGCAGGGGTATCGGCGATCGCCGTGCGGGCATGGAACCCGCGCCCGGACAGCGTCCACACCGCCAGCCGTGCCAGCCGCTCTTCACCGCCGAAAAATCCCGCCGTGCCGCCGACATCCACATGGATGCATTCCGGCTGGAATCCCTGCGACCGGGCTGGCTCGCGCCCGCCGTCGGCGCCGTACTCCACCGCCGCCACCGGTGCGAACCGCCGGCACCAGCGGGCCAGCCCCGCGAGCGCCTCGCGGTCGGCCACCGGATCGTCGGGATCGATCACGGCGCTGCGGCAGGCCTGCACACCGCGGCTGCGGGCCAGCACCTCCATCGCCTCGGCCAGCGCCATCCCCGCCACGATGCCACCGGATTGATCTCGCGCCGCTCCTCGCGGTGCGTCGGGCAGCGGCGGCAGCCACCACGACACCACCGTCATCACCCCCGTGTGCCGCTGTCGGCAGACGAAGAGTGGCGCGGCCCGCCACTGCGGCTGCTCGACGAACCGGCGTTGCACCGGCCAGCGCGGCAGCCAGATCGTCATGAAGCGCGGCACGACACCCGCTCCTTTCCATGCTCCGGCGGATCCTCGCCGGCTCGCGAGCGCTCGTGGGCCCGCTGCCTCTCGGCCGCGTCCGGCTGCCGGCTCTCGGGCGCGGCACCGACCATGCGCCATGCCTGCCGGCCGGCGTCTTGGCTCCAACCTTCTCTTCCCCAGCTCCAACCCTCTTTACCCCAGCCCTCTTTACCCCAGCCCTCTTTACCCCAGCCCTCTTTACCCCAGCCCTCTTTACCCCAGCCCTCTTTACCCCAGCGCATGTCGAGCAGCAGGTCGGCCTGTTGCTCTGCCACCGTCTCGTCACCGCACCAGGGGCCGCCGACAAGCGCGAGGCGCAGCCGGCGGATGGCGAGATCGGTCTGGCGTGCCACTGCAACTCGCCCTGTAGCCGACTCCGCAACGGGCAGCGGCAGTGCGACGGGCTTCACTGCCACGCGGGCTTCGGCCCAGGTCGGATCGCGGCGGGTGTAAGACGGTCTGACGAGCAGCCCCACCGCGCCGGTCGTGCGCGCTGCCAGCTGCCAGCGCCGCAGGGCGGTGGAGTGGACGCGTTCTGGCCAACCGATCACGGCTGCCACGCCGGGGCAGCGGAGGGCCTGATCGATTGCCCAGACTTCGTCGGCCTCTCGCGCCGGCCGGGCGACATACAGGCTGCTCTCCCGGTCGCCGAGCCAGGGCAGCACGGCCGGCGGATGAAACCATCCGCGCCGGTCGACGACGATGATCGCGCCTCCGTCCGACCGTTCCGCGATCCGGCAGGCGATCGCGCAGGCCAGCGCCGTCGCTCCGCCGGCGGGAAGACAACGGCTGCCATCCGCCGAGCCCGATCTCCCGGCCGGTGGAGCGACGGCCTCGCCGCCCCGTTCGATCAGATCGATCCACTCGATCAGTCCGCCGCGTCGCACACCGCCGGCGGGCAGCAACCGATCGAGCGCGGCAAACCCCGTCGGCACCACCTCCCGCCGCCCCGCGGAGTCGTGTCGTTCCTCGCCCGCCCCCTGGCCTACTCCCTGGGAAATTCCCTGAACAACTCCCCGCCCAATTCCCTGGCTGGCCAACCAGCCGGTCAAGTTGGCAAGCCGCTCACTACCCGCCTGGGGCAGTGGGAGGCTGGCCAGTTCCCCACCTGCCAGCTCACCACCTGCCAGTTCCCCACCTGCCAGCTCACCACCTGCCAATCCACCACCTGCCAATCCACCACCTGCCAATCCACCACCTGCCAATCCACCACCTGCCAATCCACCACCTGCCAATCCACCACCTGCGTCTCCCCTGGGCGGTGGCGGCACATATTCGGCGACTGGCATGGCTACATCCCTTGGATATGTACAGTCGTACACTATCCGTCGAGAGTGCCGTCGTCAACGCGCGCACCGGAAAAAATTCCCTGGCCGTCAGACTCCGGCCGACCGCGGCCCCAAGGCCACCCCACGGCCCACCCGCGACGCCGCGACGCCACGACGCCACGACGCCACGACGCCACGACGCCACGACGTTTCCCCGAGCCCTGCCATGGCGAAGCCCCGAACCCGATCATCCCCTGGCCGGCGAAGCCCTGAACCCGATCGTCCCCTGGCCGGCGAAGCCCTGAACCCGATCGTCCCCTGGCCGGCGAAGCCCTGAACCCGATCATCCCCTGGCCGGCGAAGCCCCGAATCCGATCATCCCAGGGACCCGCGAAGCCCCTCCGCCGTCGCCCTCGCATCGGCCCGTCGCAACCTCGTGCGGGTCGATGCGAGGGCAGAGGCGCGAGGGGCGTACCCCTCTGCAGAGCCCGAGCTGAGGCTTGGAGGCTTGCAGGCTTGGAGGCTTGCAGGCTTGCAGGCTTGCAGGCTTGCAGGCTTGGACATCGCAGCGGAGCAGGGCACCCCGCCGCGTACACTGCCGCTGCCCCCTCTCCCCAAACCCTCTCCCCACCATGCCCCCCCGCGCCCCGTGCCTCCTCGCCCTCTGCCTCCTCCTGCTCCCCGCCGTCCGCACCCGCGGCGACCAGCCCCCGTCCTGGTTCGACGCTGACACCAGCGCCCTCGTCCGCGCCCGGCTCGACATCTCCGACCGCCACTACCGTCAGATCGAACCGGCTCTCGCCCACCTCGCCACCGTCCACGCCGAGCGCTTCGCCGCGCTCGACGCCACCGCGCGCACCGACAAGCTCGCCGCCCTGGCCGCGTTCATCGATCGCCTCCGCGACGCCCATGCCGACGACGTCGTGATCGGCACGGGCCGGCGGATCATCGGCCTGCTCGATCCCGATCCGGGGCTCACCCCGAAGGAGGTCACGGCCCTGGCCGACGCCTATGGCGCCAGCGCCACCGTCCTCAAGCGCACCGGCAGCGAGCCGCTCGCCGCGGTCGCCGATTCCTTCCTCGCGGCGCTCGAAGCCGCCGCGGCAGCGCCTCTCCCGACGACGATCATCGTCCTCGGCCATGGCCTGCCCGACGAGATCCAGAGCTATTCGATCCCGGTGGAGCGCGTCGCCGCGGCGCTCGTCGCAGGCGCGACGAAGCGCGCCGCCGCTGCCGCCCCCTCGAGCCCGCTCGACCTCGGCCACGTGGTGATCATCTGCGACGACTGCTACAGCGCCGACTTCCTCACCAACCTCGGCGCCGCGCTCGAGCGCCTCGCGACCGCCGCGGGCCGATCGGTCGCGGCTCTCCCGACCTGCATCGCCGGCACCTCGTATGGCCGGGTCGGCCGGGCCGACGTGGCGGCGGCGTTCGTGCCCCATTTCTGGAAGGACGTGATCGAGCTGTATTACGTCCGCCGCCCCTGGCCCGACGCCGTCACGCTCGCCGGCTTCTTCGACGCGGTCGACAACATGATGTATGGCTACGGCCGGGCGCCGATCGTGGAGGAGGGGCGTGTCGTCGGCTATCGGCTGGTCGATCCCGACGCGGTCCAGGACCCGGTCGTGTTCGTCTCGCTGTCGATCGACGAGCTGGCCGAACTGCGCCGGCTCCTCGATCTCCCGGCCGATGCGGCGTTGGCGCGCCTCCTCGACATCGGCTGACGCTGCCCCCCGGAGCCTGCCATGCGCCTCGCCGCCGCCGCGGCCGAAAACGAACTGCCTAGCCAGTCATTCACATCGCCAGCCGGGGCGACTGCCGCGCGCTGCCATCGGCAGACTGCGTGTACGACGAACTAGACCGTCCACTCGCGCGAACTGCTCCGGGTCGAGATGAAGTTGCGTTCGTGGTCGAGCCGGAACGTACCCGTCGACACTTCAAGGAGCAGATCTCCCTGGCCCCCCTCGGCTTCCTCGAAGCCATCCGGCAGAAACTCTGCGAGCACATCCCGGACATGACTTGTGAGGAACGGGTCGGCCTGCTCGACGTCGATCGGTGCGCCTGCCTGGTCGATGAAACCGAGCATGTCGATGCCCCCCTTGCCCTGATAGCCCGAGTAGTCGGCTTGGACGAGCGCAACGCCGAGCGCGGCAAGCCGCGGCAGGAGCTCGCTGCGAATTTCGTGAGCAAGCTCCGCGGGAACCTTCTGGCGGATTGGCATGGGGCATGACCTCGAAGGAAAGACGGCGGAATCGCCCGGGGCAGTCAAAGAAGTGTACATATATACACTTATTGAACAACCGCCCGCGGAACACATCCCGGGCGGCGATAGGGCCGCAACCCTCGACAGACCTGCGAGGCGACCTCGGCTCACTCGCCCCGTGGCCCGATCACGCCGCGGAGCCATTCCCGGGCCCGGGCGCGCTCGGGGAGGTCGCGGAGCACCCACGCGGCCGAGTGGTTGGCAAACGGGATCGGCACCAGCGTGAACGCGCCCGGAGGGGCCGCGGCCACCGCTCCACGGCACTGCATGCCCGTGCTCCCACTGCGGCCCGCACCGCTGGCGCGGTGCCTCGACGACCGCGACGCCGCCGCGCGGCCGATCAGGCCTTGTAGAGGTCGCGGTTGGTGTCGGGCACGACGCCTTCGGGGGTCTCGTCGCTGGCGATGTCGAACCACTCCGGCTGAAACTCGATCCGCGCCCGCGTGCTCGGGTTGGCCAGCGCGATGTTGCTCGTCAGCGCGATCACCGCGTCGGCGATCGCCACCTCCGGCTTGCAGCGCGGCTGGTTGGCCGGGTCGGGATTGCGGACGCACCACGCCCAGTGCTCGAGCTCCTCGGTGTAGCCGCGCGACGGCGGACCGGAGTCGCCACCGCCACCCCCCTTGGCACCCGCCGCGTAGCTCCCGCCGCTCTCGGTGGTGTCGAGCGTCGGCGTGCCGTCCTTGGCCTTGGCGACGGTGACACGGGTGTCTTTCGCCGAGCCCTTGTAGAGCATCACTTCCTGCTCGCGCTCCAGCACCAGCGTGCCCTTGGTGCCCATCACCACCTCGCCATACTCGCCGAAGCCGTTGCCGTTGATCGACGAGTAGGTGACGACGATCTTCTTGTTGGCATCGGCGACCTTGCCGTCGGCGTCGAAGTAGCCCGGGGCCGGGTACTCGAACATGCAGTAGACGTGGTCGTCGATCTCGCGGTCGGCCGGGAAGATGCTACGGTTGCCGACGGCCGTGACCGACAGCGGCTTGACCTTCTTCCCCTCGCCGTGCATCGCCGACACGAAGATCCCGGCGGCGTCGAGCTGGTGGCTGCCGAGCTCGGCCATCAGGCCGCCGCCGGTGCGGTTCCACAGCCGCCAGCGGATCAGCTCTTCCAGCGGCGTCCGCGTCGACCCGTCGCCGAGCTTGGCCTCGGAGTAGCCGTACTTCGTCGCGTCGAGGTCGCGGTCGAGGATCTGGGCCTCGGCCTGGGCGATCCTCTTCTGCAGGCTGTCGATGTCGGATGGCTTGGCCGACTCGAGCTCCTTCTTCCACGCGGCGAGCTTCTTGAGCGACGCCTCGTCGCCCGGCATCGGCGGCTTCCAGGAATCGTTGCCGGGGAGGTTGCCGCGGTGCCACTGGGCGCGGATCGAGTGGAGGTCGCCGAGCAGCTTCGCCTTGCCGATCGTGTGGACGGCGTTGTCGTAGAGGATGCTGTAGTGGCGCTGGTGGCCGGTGGCGAGGAGCTTGCCCGTCTCGCGGGCCACGCGCCCCATCTCCTTGCACTCGTGGACCGAGTGCCCCATCAGCTTCTCGGTGAGCACGTGCTTGCCGGCGCGCATCGCCTTGATCGCGGCCGGGGCGTGGAGGTGCAGCGGCAGGGCGATGACGACAGCCTCGACGTCGGGATCGGCGAGGAGCTCTTCGTAGGCGCCGTAGACCTTGACGTGCTTGCGCGCCTCGTCCTCGCTCGACCACTTGTATTTCGCCATCAGGCCCGGCCGCGCCGCCAGGGCGCTGGGGCTCGAGACGTCGCCGTGGAAGGCGCGGAAGACGTTGTAGGGACGGATGTCGGCGATCGCCACGACCTGCATGAAGTCGGGGGTGTGGGCCCCGAGAAGCACGCTCCCCTCGTCGCCGGTGCCGAGGACACCGATCCGCAGCGGGTTGCCGACGGTGGCGCCGTAGCCGAAATAGATCGAGCCGAGCCCGGCGCCGCTGGCGATCCCCGCGGCCACGGCACCGCCGAGGAAGTCGCGCCGCGTGACGGCGATGGCGTCGTTGAAGTTGTCCTTGCCGATCGCTTTCTGGCTTTCCGACAGGTTCATCGTCGCGCGTCTCCGGAAGTGCCGGCCCGGCAGCCCGACCACGGGCACCAGGCCTTGAGGTAATAGTCGAGTCCGCTCCATCCACCGACAGGCAGGGTGGCGAGGGCCAAAAGCGCCGCAGCCTCCACCCATTGATCATAGGTCGGTTGGGCCCCGGGCACCCAGAAGGGCTGCGAGGCGATCACGCTGGCGAGGAAGAACACGCCCCCCATGGCGTTGAATTTCACGAGGAATCCCACGATCAGGCAGGCCCCGATCGTGAGCAGTGACCAGCCGACGAACCGGTCGGCCTGCCACAGCCGCGACGGCTCGCGGGCGGCGGCGACCTTGGCGACGTCGGCCGCCGGGAGGGCGGCATCCCAGGTGGCCTCGAGCTTCTTGCCGAGCGCCTCGACCTCGTTCATCCACCCCGTCGCCTTGCCGCCGAGCTCGCGCTTCTTCTTGGCGAGGCGCTCGCGGGCGAACGGGATCTCCCGGGCCCCCGGGGCCTGCTCCATCGCCGTCAAGCGCGCGACCTCGAGGCGGTAGTCGGCGAGGTCGGGCTCGATCCCCTCGAGGTAGCCGTCGAGCTCGGCGACGGCCGCCTCGCGGGCCGCGGTCATCCCCGCCTGGCGATCGGTGGGCAGCACCCTGGCGCGGGCTGCTTCGAGGCGCTTCCAGCCGGCGACGACGCTCTCCTTCCACGCCGCCGTGGCAGCGGCCGCCGAGCGGCCGTCGGCGGCGCCGAGCGTGCCGGTCCAATCGCCGGTCTGCGGCAGATCGCGTCGGAACCAATCCCCCCACGGTCCGACGGCCGCGCGCCGGAAGCCCGCGCTCGACCACTGCGGGTCGCGGAGGTGATGGAACCCTTCGAGGAAGAAATGGAGGCCGACGACGATCCGGAGGAACGCCAGGGCCGCGATCGCCAGCCAGGTGGACCGCATGAACGTGCCAACGCCTCCCGCGCGACTGCCGCTCGACATGCCGCCCGGCCCACGCCCGACAGGCCGGCCAGGCACGCCACCCGGGGTGGATCACGCGGCCGTAAACGTCAATTGAACCATGATTCGGCGTCAGGGCAAGCTCAGGCCGCCGCCGGAAAGGGGGGTCGAACGCTGCCGCGGGCGAGGTTGGCGGCGGCGGCAGGGTGTGCGAGAACCGTCCGCCGCCGCGGCGGCACGTGTCGCGGCGATCGACGAACCGAGGGCTTTCGATGCGCATCGTGCTCTGCTATCCGGTGGAACCGCACCACCTCCGCCAGATCGCCGCGGCGGCGCCCGGGGCCGAAATCGTCGATGCCGGGCAGGAGCACGTCGCCGCCGAGCTCCCCGCGGCCGACGTCTTCTGCGGCCATGCCAAGGTGCCGGTCCCCTGGGACGACGTCGTCCGCACCGGCCGGCTGCGCTGGATCCAGTCGAGCGCCGCCGGCCTCGACCACTGCCTGGTGCCCTCGGTCGTCGAGTCGGGGATCCTCGTCAGCAGCGCGTCGGGAGTGCTCGCCGACCAGGTGGCCGAGCACACCGTCGGCCTGGCGATCGCCTGCACCCGCCGCCTGCCGCTGTTCCTCGACCAGCAGCGCGCCCGCGACTTCACGCGCCGGCCGACGCGCGATCTCACCGGCGCCGCGGTCGGGATCGTCGGCCTGGGGGGCAACGGTCGGCGCCTCGCCGAGGTCCTCGCGCCGTTCAAGGTGCGGATCCTCGCCACCGACCACTACCCGGTGCGGCGCCCGCCGCAGGTCGAGTTCCTCGGCCCCCCCGACAGCCTGCCGCGGCTCCTCGAGGCGGCCGACGTCCTGTTCCTCGCCTGCCCGCTGACCGCCGCGACGACGAACCTCATCGACGCCACGGCGCTGTCGCGGCTGCGGCGCGGCGCGATCCTCGTCAACACCGCCCGCGGTGCGGTGGTCGACGAGCGCGCCCTGGTCGCCGCCCTGGAGAGCGGCCATCTCGACTCGGCGGCCCTCGACGTCACCCCCGACGAGCCGCCGCACCCCGACAGCCCGCTGTGGACGGCCCCCCGGCTGATCATCACGCCGCACGTCGGCGGCCAGGCGGCCTGGCGGATCGATGCCATGACCGACTTTTTCTGCGATAATCTCCGGCGGTACCTCCGGGGGGAGGAGGTCCGCAACCTCGTCGACAAACGGCTCGGCTTTCCACCGCCGCCCGCAGAGGCGCTTTCCCGTGCCTCGGCGACGGCGGCGGCACCGCGCGGCGACACGTGATCCACCGAGGGGCAGCCCGGCCCGGACGCCCGACCATGACCACCACGATTTTCCAGGAGGGACGGCCGACGATCACGCTCGCCGGGAGCAGCACCACGCGCTGCCCGGACGAGCTGCTCTCCCGCTACGGCGAGGTGATCTCGGTCGGCCGGCTCAACTGGACCGAATACCACCACCTCATCCGCCGCCTCGGCGCCGGCGGGCAGGGGGTGGTGTTCCTCACCACCCGCAAGGGGACCGACAACTTCACCCTCCCGGTGGCGCTGAAGATCTTTTCGCCCGAGCGCTACGAGACCGAGGCGGCGTACGACGAGGCGATGGCGCGGATCGCCACCGTCTCGGCCCGCGTCGCCCTGATCCAGCAAGACAACCTCCTCGACGTCCACAACTTCGTCGAGCAGCGACGGATCCGGATCATGGAGATGGAGTGGGTCGACGGGTTCGACCTCTCCTGCCTGCTCGCCCCCGGGTTCCTCGAACGGACCCGGGCGGGCGTCGACGAGGAACGCTGGCGGTCGCTCAACAACGTGATCGTGACGCCGGGCCCGGAGCAGTCGCGGCTCAAGCCGGGGGTGGCGATCTCGATCGTCCGCGAGTGCCTCGCGGGCTTGGCGGCGCTCCACCGCGACGCCGTCGTCCACGGCGACATCAAGAGCTCCAACATCATGGTCAAGCGGACCGGCAACGCGAAGATCATCGACATCGGCTCGGCGGTGGCCCTCGACGACATTCCCCCCAACCGCACCTGCACACCGGCCTACGCGGCGCCCGAGGTGCTCGAGGGGCGCGAGATCACCCCGCGCTCCGACCTCGCCAGCCTCGGCTACGTGCTCGTCGAGATGCTCTCGGGCCGGCCGCCGTTCGCCGGGCTCGATTCCTACCGCGACCTGCTCGAGGCGAAGCGGTCGCTCGTCCACCGGCTGCCGAACCTGCTCCCGTCGGAGGTGGCCTGCAACGAGCTGTTGATGGGATTCCTCCGCCGCCTCATCGCCCCCGACCCGAACCGGCGCTTTCCCGGCGCCGAGGATGCCGACCTGGCGAAGGAGGGGGCGGCCAGCTTCCACCGCCAGCTGATCGTCGGCGGTCTGGCGAGCGAATACGAAAACGACATCCGCGCCTGGCTCGAACCGCTCGAGTGAGCGCTCGGCGAGCCGGCGAACTGAAGTCAGGCGGTCATCGTCAGGCGACGATCGACCGCGGCCGGCGGAGCAAGAGCCGGCGAGAAAAGCGAGGGTGACGGGACTCGAACCCGCGGCCTCCAACGTGACAGGCTGGCGCTCTAACCAACTGAGCTACACCCCCAAACCACGGCAGACCGATCTGCCGCTGGGCGTTTGCCCCGCGGAAAAGAGTATACCGAGCGACTGCCGCGCAGGGAAACCCTCGGCCACGGCGCACGGGGCCGGCGAAAAAGCGGTCGCCCATCGGTCCCGGCGCTTCACATCACGCCGCGCGACGGGTCGAAGCCCTTGATCCGCGCCGTGGCGAAGTCTTTCTCGGCGAGGTCGTGGTTTCCCATCCGGCTGTGAATCAGGCCGCGGTGCTGGTGCATCACCGCCAGCCCCTGTTCGATTTCCCGCAGCCGCAGCCTCGCCTCGATCACCGAGACGCCGCCCCGGCCCGCCGCCAGCCGCATCCTCTGCCGCTCGGCGAGTTGCCTGGCCAGCGCCTCCTCCATCTGCTCAAGGGCCTCGTCGTCGCGGCCGAGGAGGTGGAGGACGAAGCCCCGGGTGTCGAGGATGTCGGCCGAGACCGCCGGGCCCTCGAGCCCGATCGCCTCGTCGATGTCGACCAGGGCCTCGGGCAGTTCGGTGCCGGCCAGCGCCCGCAGGTAGGCGATGTGGTTGAGGGAGACGGGATCGCGCCGGCTGCCGACCACCCTGCGGGCGGTCGCCAGGGCCTCGGTGTAGTTGCCGCGGACGACCTCGGCCAGGCCGAGGATTCGGAGCGGCGCCGTTCGCAGCGGCGCTGCCGCTTCGGCGCGCCGGGCGTCGTCGACGGCGCCGGCGGCATCGCCGGCATGGAGGCGCAGCCACGCCCGCCGGCAGAGCAACTGCTGGTCTTCCGTGCCGTGCCAGGCGATCGCCCGATCGATCTCGACGAGAGCCGTCGCGAGGTCGTCGTCGGCCTCGAACTCGAGCGACCGCTCCCACGACCACTCGACGATCAGTGGGCCGATCGTCGACAGCAGCGACGGCCCGAACAGCGCCGGGACGACCCCGAACAGCAGCATGATGGCGATCAGCGACCTCTTGATCCCGCCCGAGCGGCGGCCCGACGCGGGGTTGGCCGTCGCGCGATCGCCGGCCGGAGCGAGGTCAAGCGCCGTCGTCCGCCGGTGCCGGCCGCCGTCGGCGGTCCAGGCGGGGAAGCCGCCGTCGTCCTGCGTGGGGGGCTCGAAGCGGGCGGGAATCGGGAAACCGTCGCGGTCGTACTGCATGCCGGCAACGTCCTCGGGGCCTGGAAGCGACCTGGCGGCGGAAGTCAGCGTCATGGTAGCCCCCTTCTACGGCCGACGACAATTGACGGGCGCCTAGGGGAGGCCGTAAGGTTTTCGTGGAGGACCATCGATGCCGCTGTTCGAGATCGAAACCGAGGCCCACATCATCATCTCGTGGGCGCCGGACGAGGCGACGGCTTCGGCGGTGGTCGAGGAGGCCTACCCCGGTGAGCGGGTCCTCCGGCTGACGCGACGGCCGCGTGACACCTGGGTCATCTCGAAGTCGGCGCTCGGCCTGTCGCCGACCCGTGAGCGGCCCTGCCACACCGCCCGCGAATGCCTGTCGCGTGCGTCCGGCGACAAGGTCCACGCCATCCGGCTCTACATGCACGAGACCGGCGACGACCTCGACCGCGCCCGCAAGGTGATCGAGTCGACCATGGTCATGGGCTGGTAGGGGGGCTCTCGGCCTCCCGGTCCGCCGCCGGCGCTTCGCCGCGGTTCGGCTCCGGCGTGCCTTCCTCCGGGCCGAGGAGCCGAAACGCCACCAGCGCCGAAGGCAGGCCCCCGCCGCCGTCGTCGGTGACACCGAGCAGCAGCCGCCCCGGGTGGAGCGGCGGGCCGAGGCACAGCCCCTCGAGGTTGGCGTGCACCGTTCCCACCCACAGCGGGACCGGGGCGACCTGGGCGTCGGGATGCCGGTCGAGATCGCGGTCGATCGCGGCCACGTCGGGGGCGGTGGTCGTATCGACGAGCGTGATGCGGTTGGAAAACGGCGGCAAGCCGGGGCAGCCGGCCCGTTCGAGGACGAGCAGGCGGCCCGAGCCGAGGGCCACCAGCGCCACGACCCCCGAGTGGACGGCGATTCCCGAGACGCCGACGAACCGGTGTGGCGGGGCGACCGGATAGGCCGTCTGGGCCGCCTGCCGAGCGGGCTCCGCCGGCACGGCGATCGGCATCTTCACGATCCGCACGACGGTTCCGGAGTCGGCGGTGGGCGCCGGACCATCGGTCTCGAGGGCCTCCTCGTTGGCCGCCCAGACGTGCACGCCGTCCGGGTCGGCCGCCACCGCCTCGACACCGCGGTTGGGGCGGCGCCGGCGGAACACGGCCGGCAGCCGCAGGCCCCCGTCGAGGGCCGGCGTCGGCCAGTGGCAGGAGCGCACCGCCGGCGTGTCCTCCTCGCCGATGAACAGCCGCCTGACGACTGCATCGTCGGCCGCGTCCTCGGCCGGCGGCGGCCAGGCGGCGAGGTCCTCGTAGTCGTGGCTCGCGCCGAGCGGCAGCGCCTCGACCACCGGCGGCGCGCGGGATTCACCCGACGGTCCGAACGCCACCGTCACGCGCACGAGCGCAGGCGCGTTGTCCATCACGGCGGCATAGCGGTCGCCGCCGAGCCAGGTGATGCCGCTCACGCCACTGACCGCCACCTCGCTGCCGTCGGAAGCGCGTGCGGTGCGCGGGAGATCGACGAGGGGCCCGAGCCGTTCGACCCGCCACCCGGCCCGGTCGAGAACCAGGCGACCGGCAACATGACCGGCGACGTCGTCGGCCGTGCACACGCTGGTGCCGCCGAAGAGACCAGGGAAGAGACCAAACAAGAACAGCACGACCAGCACGCCAAGGAAGCACCGCGCGCCCAGCAAGCCCAGCAAGCACCGCGTGCACCGCGTCCGCGACCGGCTGTGCCCACACATGCGCCCGCTCCAGACGTCAACCCGCCGCCCTCGCCGCATCACCGGCAGGCGGGACCACGGTCGTCGGCAGAGCCCCGCCAATCGCTGCATCGCCCGATTGTCGCGCACGCATGTCGCGAAGGCGACCACGCCCCCGACCGAATCTGCAGCCAGGGCGCGCCGTGTTTCCCGGAACCAGGGACCCGCGAAGCCCCTCCGCCGTCGCCCTCGCATCGGCCCGTCGCCCCGTGCTGCGGGTCGATGCGAGGGCAGAGGCGCGGGGGGCTTCCCCCTCTGTCGAGCCCGAGCGAGGCTTCGTTGTGGCAGCGCCAGTCCGATGCCAGGGCCCGGCCCACCGCCCCGCCGTCACTCGTCGCGCGGCGGCGTTGATTCCAGCCCGTACGCAGCCGAGCGGACGTCGGCGGGCGCAGCGGCGTCGGCGAGGTTCACCCGGCCGGGCTGGTAGCTCGACGTGCCCCCGGGCCGATAGCCGGGGTCGGGGCGGCGGATGCCGCGGAGCGGATCGGTGCCGCTGGCCGGAAGCCCGGGCGGGGGACCGGTCGGAACCGCCGCCGGAGCGACGGCCGGTTCGGGCACCCCCGGGGCTGCCGCAGGTGCCATCGCCGGCACGCTGCTCGGCGCCGGCGTGAAGGCCTCCGGTGCGGGAGACGCACCCGGTGAGCCACCGAACCGGCTCCCGGTCGTGGCGGCATAACGCGACCCGGGGTGCGAATCGGCGACGGTGCCTGCCGCCACGGCGCCTGCGACCGCGCCTTCCGGAGCGGCAGCCGCCGCGGCGCCGGCGAAGCTTCCCGGAAGCGTTTCGGTCGCGGCCGGCGATACGGGAGCAGGGCTGGCAGCCGGCGGCACGGGGGATGTCCAGCGCGACGCGGTGTCCACCGGCGGGGATGCCGGCCTCGCCGGCTCGTAGCCGGCGGTTTCTGGAAATGCGTTCGAGGGGGCAGCCGGGGCCGGGCTCACCGGTGCTGCGGCGGGGAGCATCGCGTAGGGGCCGACCTGCGTCGCATTCCCCGCCGCCGATGGCGCGGCCGCTGCGGAGGCGGGCTTGGCATCGACAAAGGCCGGCGCCGCGGGAGCGGGGGCGGGCGGAGTCGCGCCGTAGGTCACCGCCTGGGACGTGGCGGGGCTGGCCGGAGCCGTCTCGGCCAATTCGTACGAGGCCGGGGTCCCCGTGGTCGGGTAGGGAGCGGTGACGGCCGACGGCTTGACCGGGTCGGGTTGACCGTCCTTGGAGGCAAACGTCGAGAGGCCCTTCGTGCCGCCGAACGACCACCACCGGTTGCCCGACATCGCCCCCGCGCCACTGCGGCAACCGGAGGCCGTTCCGAGCAGGAGCAGCGCCAGCACGGCGCCCGGCAGTGCCAGGTGCTCGCGAAGGGTGTGGACCACCGCGACGTGACCGCGTGCCGAACGACCGCCGCGATCCGGGACCCGACTCGCGCTCATGATCCTGCTCCCGCGTCCGAGGGGTGCCTGAACGACACGCCGCTGCGGATGGGGAGATAGGACGGCCCGGGCTCCGACGTCAACGTCAGTCGGAGCCCTGAAACCTGCTTTGTCGGCGAACGCATGACAGCCCGTGGAAACGTGTTCGGGCGCCGGATGCGGCCGACGGCGACCCGGGAAACCCTCGGCGTTTCCCGCGGTCGCCACAGTGGACAAAGGCCAGGGAGGGCTTTGTCCACGTGAAGTCAGTTCGGCCGCCGGATGCGGCCGACGGCGA
>Ga0194130_10003747_pt1 | contig 20021 bp, 19 predicted proteins | sample TA2KigsurfametaG_FD_160084 | JGI IMG/M metagenome (GOLD analysis project Ga0194130, IMG submission 160084) | Freshwater microbial communities from Lake Tanganyika, Tanzania - TA2015050 Kigoma 12 surface | ecosystem: Environmental > Aquatic > Freshwater > Lake | place: Tanzania: Lake Tanganyika... | reverse complement strand
AAATCGCCCAAGAAAATGGCTACGACTTCGAATTGCTCGCAGGTGTCATCTCAGCAAATGAATCGCAAATCGCCCGAATTGCCGAGCGCATTGCAACCCAGGCAAAAACTATCGATCCAAAACCCACTGTTGCAGTGTGGGGTTTGACATTCAAGGCGGGCACCGACGATCTGCGCGAGTCGCCGTCGCTGAAGATTGTTGAGCTGCTTTTGCGCAAGGGTGTTGCTGTGCAGGCTTACGATCCGACCCAACAAAGGTCAAAACAAATTGACGACAAAATAGGCCTTTGCGATACGGCGGTGGAAGCATGCAAGGGAGCGCATCTTTTGGCAGTGCTGACCGAGTGGAGTGAGTTCAAGAAGGTAGACCCGAAGTTGGTCGCCAAACAGATGAAAGGTCGGGCAGTCTTTGATGGGAGAAATATTTTGAACGAGCCTGATTGGATTTCATCTGGCTTTGAACTTAGGGGAGTAGGTCGCTAGTGAAAAGGGTGGCGGTTCTAGGCGGGGCCGGGTTTCTCGGTTCGCATATTTGTGACGCCTACCTGCATCGCGGTGACGAAGTTGTTGCGGTCGACAATTTCTCGACGGGTTCGAAGGAAAACCTTCAGCATCTGTCGAGCAACAAGAAGTTTTCGTTGGTTGTCGCCGATATTTGTGAGCCGATAATGCTTCGTGGCAAATTTGATTTGGTCCTGAATTTTGCAAGTCCCGCGTCGCCGAAGAAATATCTCGCAATGCCTCTTGAAACCTTGCGAGTCGGAAGCCTGGGAACCCAAAACGCCGTGGATCTCGCCAAACGAGATGACGCCCGATTGATTATGGCCTCGACTAGCGAGGTCTATGGTGACCCGACAGTTTCGCCGCAGAGCGAAACTTACTTTGGCAATGTGAATCCGCTCGGGGTTCGATCATGTTATGACGAGGCCAAAAGATTTTCAGAGGCTCTCTTGATGGCTCACCAAAGGAATTCGAGGCTAGACGTCGGAATAGTTCGAATATTCAATACTTATGGTCCGCGTCTTGACCCCGACGACGGACGGGTCGTTTCAACCATGATTTCACAGGCGCTGGGTGGCCAAGATTTGACGGTGCACGGAGACGGGACTCAAACTAGGTCGTTTTGCTATGTCGACGACTTGGTTCGCGGTGTCGTTGCGATGGGCGACTCGAACGAGATCGGACCGATCAACATCGGTAACAACCAGGAGATTTCGGTTCTCGAGTTGGCCAAGGTAGTTCTCAAGCTTGCGAATTCGAAAAGCAAAATTGTCTTTACCTCTTCGATGGATGACGACCCGCAACAAAGATGTCCTGACTTGGGTTTGGCGACGAGCAAGTTGGCCTGGTCACCGCAGGTCTCGCTGAATGACGGCTTGACTCGAACAATCGAATGGTTCAGTTCGCGCTGAACTGAAGTTCTATTTCGGAAGATAGGCGAGGGTCGCCGGGTGAAGTTTTTTGTTTGACGTGATCAAAGAATTGGCGCGCCAATTCGGCGTGCCGAGGCGATCTGAGCACAGACCGCCGGCACGCTCGACGATCGGCACGATCGCCGCGATGTCGTAGGGGGCCAGCCCGATCGCATCGATGGCGACATCGATCGCCCCCTGGGCGACCAACATGTGTTGCCAGAAGTCGCCGTAGCCGCGCACCCGCGAAACATCACCCTGCAGTTTGGCCAGGCCTTCACTCGCGCCAAGGTCGGCCCAGGCTTTGTTGGCGATGATGCTCAGGCTCGCATGGCGCACGGTGTCGATCTCGCTGACGCGAATCGCCGCGCCGTTGTAAAAGGCTTCGCCGTGGTGATGCGCCCACCATCGCATCTTCATCGCGGGTGCCGACACCACACCGAGCACGGGCGTATCTCGATAGACGAGACCGATCAGCGAGGCCCACACCGGCACGCCACGCACGAAGTTGCTGGTGCCATCGATCGGATCGATCACCCACTGAAAGTCGGCATCTTGCGGGCCGACTACACCATGCTCTTCGCCGTAGACGCTGTGGGTCGGTCGCTCGGCCCGAAGCAGGTCGGTGATCGCAGTTTCGGTGGCGCGATCGATTTCGGTGACCTCGCTTTTGTCGGCTTTGCGCATCACCGAAAAGTTTCGCGAGTTGAAACCGTCGAGGCTCACCGCGTCGGCGGCTTCGGCAACACGCAATGCCAGCGCGAGATTTTCGTCGAGAGTCGACTTGTCGGGCAAAGTTTGCGACATGATTGCCAGGTTTACGGCGTTCTCGACCGTCGCTGCCGAATCTCTTTACTTCGGCTTGACCGTGGCCAGGTCGGCGAACAATTCGACCAACGATTCGGCATCAAGCGAATTCTCCTTGAGAATCGCCGCGGGTTTGGCGTGCGAAATGAACTTCGAGGGCAAGCCCAAGACACGAATTTTCGGTTGCACAGAATTTGGCGCGCTCGTGATCAGGTCGGCGAGCATCATTCCGATGCCACCGTCGCGAATTCCGTCTTCGATCGTCACCACGACGCAGTGGCGGGCGGCGTCGGCGATCATTTTCTCGTCGGCAGGCACGCAACTTCGAACATCGTAAAGCGTGATCTCGATGCCGCGACTTGCCAGGGTGCGCACCGCGGTCTCGGCTGACGCCACCATTTTGCCGATCGCCAATACGCAGACATTCGGTGCAGATGAAGCCTGAAGTTTTCGCGCCTGAAGCCCAGAACCGATCTCATGTTCGCCCACCGAACGAGCCAGACCTTTCGGGTAGCGAATCGCCACGGGGCCAGAATCGACCAGACCGATCGCATCTTCGAGCATCTGCGCCAGATCTTGTGCGCTCGACGGCGCGAGCAATCGCATGCCCGGCACTTTCGACAACAACGCCATGTCGTAGACGCCGTTGTGGCTCGGCCCGTCGTCGCCAGTGACTCCGGCTCGGTCGAGGCAGAACACGACGGGCAAACGATGAAGCGCTACGTCGTAGACGAGTTGATCCCAGGCGCGATTCAGAAATGTTGAATAGAGTGCGACGACCGGGCGCAAACCACCCATCGCCATGCCGGCCGCGGCGGTGACGGCATGTTGCTCGGCGATGCCGACATCGATGAAGCGCTCGGGAAATCGCGATTGAAACGGCAACAAGCCCGTCGGTCCCGGCATCGCCGCTGTGATAGCCACGACGCGCGAATCTTGTTCGGCGATCTTGATGATCGAGTCGGCGAACGCCTGCGTGTAGCCCGTCGGCACTGATTTTGGGGGACCAGTGACGGGGTCGAACACGGGTGCATCGTGCAGATTTTTCTCGTCGTCGTCTTCGGCGGGCGGGTAACCCCGACCCTTTTGCGTGATCACATGAATGACGAGCGGGCCTTCTTCGACGCGCGCGGTCGCCGACTTGAGCGCATGCTCGAGCGCCTTTTGATCGTGACCGTCGATCGGCCCGATGTAGCGAACGCCGAGGGCCTCGAAGAACGCGGTGGGTTGCAGATATTCGCGGACGCCGGCCTTGAACGCCTCGATTCCGCGCTCGGCTTGCGGCCCGACGATCGGCAAATCATAGAGAAACTTCTCGAGTTTGCGTTGGCGTCGAACATAGACGGGGTTGAGTCTGATGTCGGTGAGTGCTCGCGAGAGGATCTGCGTCAGGCGATCTTGTGGTCGGGCCAACTCGCCGGTTTCGTCGAGCGCATCGGGCGCGGTGTTCGTGTTTTGTGGGCTCGTGACATTGGAGATCGTCGGTGCGTACGAGCGACCGTTGTCGTTGAGCACGATGATCACACGACGACCCGAGTGACCGAGGTTGTTCAGCGCCTCGTAGGCCATGCCGCCCGTGAGCGAGCCGTCGCCGATCACCGCGACGATATGCCGATGATCGGGTTTGGTGCTTTGGTCCCTGGCAACCGCGAGACCATAGGCGTAACTCAGCACCGTTGACGCGTGGCTGTTTTCGATGAAGTCATGCACGCTTTCTTCGCGGCTCGGGTAGCCCGAAAGTCCGCCCGCTTGGCGCAGATTGTTGAAGCCAACGCGGCGACCCGTGACGATCTTGTGCACATAGGCCTGGTGGCCCGTGTCCCACAAAATCGCGTCGCGCGGAGATTCGAACACACGGTGAAGAGCCAGGGTCAGTTCGACGGCGCCGAGATTCGAGCCGAGATGTCCACTGTTCTTGGCCACCGCATCGACGATGAACTCGCGAATCTCGACGGCCAATTCGGCGAGTTGTTCGAAGCTGAGATTTGCGAGATCGCTGGGCTGGCGAATGTCGGAGAGCGCCATAACGCCCTCAACGCTAGTCCCGAGCGGTTGTTTGGGCCTCAACGAGTCTGGCCATCAGTCGGCGGTGGTTGAAGTAGTGCAGTTCGGTGCCGATGAAATATGCCACAGCGAAAGCGAGTATTCCGCCGACGCCATCCATCCAAAAATGGTTGCCGGTGACGATGATGCACAACATGGTCACAGTGGGGTAAATCAGCAACGCGAGTCGCATCCATAATTTTCTGGCGATCGGCCAGAGCGCGAACGCGCACCATGTCGCCCAACCAATGTGCAGCGACGGCATCGCCGCGTATTGATTCGTCAGTTTGCTGCCCGCACCGCTGTCGAAAGCCCATGGCCCGCCAAACTCTTTGATCGTGTCGACGAAGCCGAAATTTTCGGCACCGTTTCGATTGCGAAGTTCGCTCTCGATGCAACTCGCCCCGTAACCCGCGTCGGGGCACGGTGCGTCGAGAAGTCGGGGCGGCATCAACGGAAACAAAGAAAAACCGATGATCGCCAGTGCGGTCATCACTGCGAGCGTGTTTCGCCACTGAGCAAAAACGCCGGGCCGAAACACGTATAGAGCGATGAAGACGCCGAGCGTCACAAAGAAATGGGCGGTGCCGTAGTAGACGTTCATCGTTTTGATGAACCAGACATGCGGCAAGAACCAGTCTTGCAAAGTCTCTTCATGATAAAGACCGATGAACCTTTCGAACTCGATTATGCGAATCGCGTTAGTGAACGAGTGGTTCGGCACCGACACGCTCTCGACGAGAGTCGAACCAAACTGGTTGCGGATCAGGGTGTAGACCGAATAAAAAATCCCGAAGATCAAGACCTCTTTCCACCACACCATTCGATGTTCGAAGTCGACGGGCAGGGCGGGGCGTCGCCCTGTTTTTTTCGGCGTGTTTGTGTCGGCTTCCACGTCTCAAGATTACGACCGCAATAGTTGCGACAGATTGACCACGCCTAGGCTGAGGGGATGCCAAAAACCCAAACCCACGAACCGCTGGTCAGCCCCGATGTTTTAGAGAAGGTTCTGGCGGCGGGTCGCGGCACCGGGGCCGAGTTTTCTGAGGTCTACATTGAAGACAAGCGCTCGACCTCGGCGGGTCTCGACGACGGCAAAGTCGAGCAGGTCACATCAGGTCGCGATCGTGGCGCCGGCATACGGGTGGTCTCCGGCGAGACGACGGGTTTCGCCCACACATCTGATCTTTCAGAAAAGGGTCTGATCGCCGCGGCCAAAGCGGCCGCGCTGGCGGCCAAACAAGGTGGCGGCGGCGTGAACAAGGTTCAACTCGGGTCGTTGACGCGTCACCCCGTCAACGAAGTGAAGATTTCTCCCGATGGCGTCGAAAAGTCGCGGAAAGTCGAATTGCTCAAACGTGTCGACGCGGCGGCTCGTGGCGTCAACCCCGCGATCGTGCAGGTTTCGGCGGGCTACGGCGACTCGCGTCGGCGAATTTTGGTGGCCAACAGCAACGGCGTGTTGAGCGCCGATGAACAGGTGCGCACTCTGTTGCGAGTCAGCGTGGTGGCGACCGGCGACGGCGGAATGCAAACCGGTTACGACTCGCTTGGTCACACGATCGGTTTTGAGATGTTCGACGAGAACGATGTCGAAGAGTTGGCGATTCGCGCCGCCAAACAGGCCGTGACGAAACTTTCTGCTCGGCCCGCACCTTCGGGTTCGATGCCGGTGGTGATCAAGCGCGGCAGTGGCGGAGTGCTTTTTCACGAGGCCTGCGGTCATGGTCTCGAGGCAGACCTCGTCGGCAAGAGCGCCAGCGTCTACCGCGGCAAGATGGGCGAACTCGTCGCTTCGCCGCTCGTGACGCTAATCGATGACGGCACGATGACCGCAGAGTGGGGGGCGATCGGCATCGATGACGAGGGGCATCCATCGCAGCGCAACACGCTGATTCAAGACGGCATCTTGACCGACTACATGTGGGACTACCTGCGCGCGCGCAAAGAAGGTCGCGCGCAAAGCGGCAACGGTCGTCGCCAGAGTTACCAACACTTGCCGATGGTGCGAATGACCAACACCTTCGTGATCAACGGAAAAGAAGATCCCGACGACATCATTCGCGACACCAAGCAGGGCGTCTACATCGCAAAACTTGGCGGCGGTCAGGTCGACACCGCGAGCGGTGATTTTGTTTTCGGCATGACCGAGGCGTACCTGATCGAGAACGGCGAGATCACCGAGCCGTTGCGCGAAGGCAACTTGATCGGCAACGGTCCGGAAGTCTTGAAAGACATCGACCTGTTGGGCAACGATTTCGCGATGGGCAACCCGGGCACCTGCGGCAAAGACGGCCAAGGCGTGCCTGTGGGCGATGGTCAACCGACGCTGCGAGTTAGGTCGATGACAATCGGTGGCACCGCCGCATGAGCGTCGAGGTTCCCGATCTGCAGAAACTTGCCGATCTGGTCGTCGAGCAGGCGAGACCGGGCGAACAGATCGAGGCCTATGTCGCCCGGGGCGGCGAAACATCAGTGCGTGTTTATGAAGGCGAACTCGAACATTTTGTTTCGGCGCAAAGCGAGGGCGTCGGCATTCGCATCATCAAAGAGGGTCGCACCGGTTTCGCATATGCGGGCACGCTCGAGCCCACGGCGATCGACGAGGTGTTGGCCGAGGCGCGCGACAACATTCAGTTCGGCACTGTCGACGAGTGGGCGGGTTTGGCCGAGCCCGACGGCGTGCAGCAGGTGCCACAAAAGTTCTGGGATCAAGAGTTGGCGGATTATCCGACCGACAAGAAGATCGAGATCACAAAAGAACTGGAGAAACTTACGTTGGCCGCCGACCCGCGCGTGCGCGCCGAGCAATCGAATTACGAAGATGGCTGGGGTGAGACGGCTGTTTCAACCACGACGGGCATTCGCGAGAGCGGGCGAGGCAACTCGTGTTATGTCTCGGTTGCGACCCTCGCCGATGACGGCGACGAGGCGTTGACAGGTTTCGGCTTCTCGGTCGGTGACTCGCCGAAAGAGTTCGACCTGGGCAAGGCGGCCCGCGAAGCGGCCGATCGCGCGACCCGTTTGATCGGTGCGACCAAACCCGCCAGCAAAAAAGTGACGATCGTGCTCGACCCGTATGTGACCTCGCAGTTCGTCGGCATTTTGTCGAGCGCGCTGAACGGTGAAAACTTGGCCAAGGGCCGCAGCCTTTTCGCCGATCGTCTGAACGAGCAGGTCGCAAGCGCGAAGTTCACGCTCGTCGACGACCCGACGAACCCCTTGGCGTATACCGCCACAGACATCGACGGCGAGGGTCTGGCGGCGCGACGCAATGTGTTGATCGAAAACGGCGTGCTGAAAAAGTTCGTGCATTCGAGTTACAGCGCGCGACGCATGAACACCAAGAGCACGGGCAACGCGACGCGCGGCGGTTTTGCGGGCGGGCCGGGGGTTGGTTGTCTGGCGATGCAGGTTCAGCCTGGTGCCAAGTCGCAGGCCGAGTTGATCGCCACTATCGACGACGGCGTGCTGATTCAAGATGTGGCCGGCATGCACAGCGGAGTGAACACGATTTCGGGCGACTTTTCGACGGGCGCGTCGGGCATCGTGATAACGAACGGCACGCTTGGCGCGCCGATTCGCGAATTTACAATCGCCTCGACCCTGCAGAAAATGTTGCTGAACATAGTCAGTCTCGGCAACGACATCGACTGGTTGCCGATGCGCGCGGTGGGTCTAACTTTGGTGATCGACGACGTGATGATGAGCGGTTCGTAAAGCCGATGTCGATCTGGCACGCGATCGTGCTTGGCATCGTGCAAGGTTTGACCGAGTTCTTGCCGATCTCATCGAGCGGCCATTTGGAGATCGTGCCGTGGTTGTTCAACTGGAATGATTTCGATTCGCAATCCACAGCCAAGGCTTTCGACACCGCGCTGCATCTCGGCACGCTCGTGGCGGTGCTCGTCTATCTTCGTGCCGAGTTGGGCGGTTATCTGCGCCAAGGTCTACAAGTTGTGGTGCATCGAAAAGCGAACGATGCCCCGACTATCGATCGAGCCACGGGAAGACGCGCCTGGTTTTTGGTCGCCTCGGCGTTGCCGGCTGGCGTGGTTGGCGCGGTGTTCGAAGACTCGATCACCGATCGACTCGGCACACCGGTTCTGATCGCGATGAGCCTGATCGGTTTTGGTCTGCTTTTGGTCTGGGCAGATCGTCGGGCGGGTGCCACGCCGGGTCAGCGCGACGTCGACGGCCTGACTTTGCGCGACGCGTTGCTAATCGGTTCGGCGCAGATTCTCGCGCTTAATCCGGGCACCTCGCGTTCGGGAATAACGATCACCGCGGCGCGTCTCGGGGGTTTTTCTCGAGAGGCGGCGGCGCGCCTTTCATTTTTGATGAGCGTGCCGATCATCGGCGGCGCGGTCGCGTTCAAATTTGCCCAGTTGGTGCGCGACGGCATGCCCGAGGGGTTGTTGGTGCCGATGATCGTGGGCATCGTGAGCAGCGGTGTCGCGGGTTGGTTCGCAATGTGGTCGATGGTGCGACTCGTGCGCACCAAGTCTTTTTCGCCGTATGTCGTGTATCGAGTTTTGTTGGGTTCGGCAGTTTTGCTGATCGTGTTCAGCCAACTAAGACCAGGCTGACCGCGCCTAGGGCGGCGGCATTGGCGATCATCGCCGTGCTGGTCACGGGCACCGCCAAGACGACGGTCGTCTGACGATTCGGTTGGTCGATGACGTCGAAAACCAGGACCCGTTCGAGCGCGATGGTCGAGTCGATGATCACATCGACGTGGTCGCCGGTTCGAATCTCGGGCAGCGGGCCGGCGCTCTGCAGCGCGACAGCCCTGAACCCGACGGGAACCGCGCTGGCCGATGCGCCAAGCGCGATCGGTTGTTTGGCTTCTGGCCGCATTGCGACGGCCGAGACGAGATAAAAGAGACTGCAGATTATTGCGAGAACGATGACGAGAATCTTCTGTCGGGCCGCATCGCGACACAGGTCGTACCAAACTTCGAGGAGATTCTTCTTCATGGCTGCGCCATGTGTGCGGTTTACTCGCTTTTGGCTGGAGTCGCGGTCTTGCCCGTGTTCGTTGGCGGTGTCGGGGCGGTTGGCGAAGATGAACTCGTCGAGCTCGTCGAACCCGATGAACTTTCGGTCGACGAACTTGATGGCGAAGATGCGCCCGCGTCTGTGGTGGTTTTGTTGTTCGTCCCGGTCTGCGTCCCAGTCTTCGTCCCGGTATTCGACTGCGAACTCGAATCGGTTTTGTAGAAGCCCCCACCTTTGAAAGTGATGCCGACGGGCGTGAAAACTTTTTTCACCTTGCGCATTTTGCCGTCGGACGGATGAGGCGCCTCGGTCAACGCCTCTTCGCTGAACGCCTGATAGATCTCGATCGTCTCGCCCGAGTCGATGAACTTGTAGACATAGGTCGGCATAGGGCTTTTGATTCTAGGATGCTTGTGTGGCTGTGCGAACTGCTGTGATTCCTGCGGCGGGGATGGGAACCCGATTTTTGCCGGCCACCCGCGCAACACCGAAAGAATTGCTTCCTATATACGACACGCCGGCGCTGCAGTTCGTCATCGACGAGGCGATCGCGGCAGGTTGCGACCAGGTGATAGTCGTTACCAGCCGAACCAAGCCTTCGATCGAAAACTATGTCGCGACGGCCAGCACCGACAAAGTTTCGGTCAGCGTCGTTTATCAAGATGCGCCGTTGGGTTTGGGTCATGCGGTGGGTTGCGCTCGCCAGGCAGTCGGCAAAGATCCGTTCATCGTGATGCTGCCCGACGAGATAATGGGCGACGCGTCGCTGACCAAGCAGCTCGTCGCCCAATTCGAAGCCACGGGCAAGAGCAGTATCGGTCTGAAACGGGTCGCCCCCGCAGAAGTTTCGAGCTACGGCAATGTCAAGGTTGCCGGTTATTCGGGCGGGGCGGAGTCTTCGGTCGAGATATTGCAGGTCGTCGAAAAACCAAGTTCTGCCGATGCGGTCAGCGACATCGTGATAATCGGTCGCTATGTGTTTGCACCGACCGTTTTCGACAAACTCGACCAGGTCAAGCCGAGCGCGAATTCTGAGATTCAACTCACCGACGCCCTGGCGATGCTGGCCGCCGAACGCTCGTTGAACGGCATCGTCAGCGATATCACGCGCTATGACACGGGCACGCCGATGGGTCTGTTGCGCGCGGTGATCGAAATCGCCCTGCAGCGCAAAGATATCGGCGCGCCGTTGAACGCTTGGCTTAAAGAAAAGTTCAACAAATAGTTTAAAGTTGGGTTCGATGACCGAGAAGTTTGGTGCGAACATCGATGCAAAAGATGTCGGTCTCGACGCGGCGCGCCTTAAAAAAATCGACGAGCATTTCAATCGCTATGTCGACAGCGGTCGATTGGCCGGTTACGCGGTGGCCGTGGCGCGAAAGGGCAAGGTCGCCCATTTCGGAATGTACGGCCACAAAGATTCCGAAACCGGCACGCCGATCACCGATGACACGATGTACCGCATCTACTCGATGACGAAACCCGTCACCTCGTTGGCGTTGATGATGCTCGTCGAACGGGGACTGTTGCAACTCACCGACCCGGTGAGCAAGTTCATCGAGTCGTTCGGCGAGACGCGGGTTTGGAACACGGGCACGATCTTGAAGCCCTTGACCAACGCGCTCACCGAGCCGATCAGGGTGTGGCACTTGTTGACGCACACGGCGGGCATGACCTACGGCTTCATGTATGCCGATGTCGTCGACGACATGTATCGCCGAGCGGGTTTCGAGGCCGGTGTCGGGTTCAACGAATCGCTCGAGGTGGTCTGCGACAAATTTGCGGCACTTCCTTTGCTTTTTCAGCCCGGCTCGAGTTGGAACTACAGCGTCGCCACCGACATCGTCGGGCGAATAATCGAGGTCGTCGCCAAGATGCCGCTCGACGAGTTCTTTCAAAAAGAGATTTTCGAACCGTTGTCGATGCATGACACGGCTTTTTTCGCCCCGTCAGAAAAGCACGAGCGAATGGCGTCGCTCTACCGCTATGACGAGGCCAAAGACTCGAAACTCAGATTGGGCCGCTTCGGCAACAGTTCGCTGGACAAACCGGTTTTCTTGTCGGGTGGCGGGGGTTTGATTTCGACCGCGGCCGACTATTTCAAGTTCGTCCGCATGCTCGAGGGTCGCGGTCGATCGGGTGACGTTCGTCTGGTCTCGTCGCGCACATTCGACATGATGGTGATCAACCAACTGCCGAACAACGCCGACATCTCGACTTTTGGTCGCCCGCTTGGCGAAGAGATCTTCTACGACGGCATCGGCTTTGGTCTCGGATTCTCGGTGGTCGTAGATCAGGCAAAGACCCGATCGGCCTGCCCGAACGGAACTTTCGGTTGGGGTGGCATGGCCAGCACGGTTTTTTGGGTCGACCCCGTGAACGAAATCAGCGCGATGTTCTTCACGCAATTGATTCCTTCCAGCACGTATCCGATTCGGCAATATCTGCGTTCGCTTGTTTACGCCGCCGTCACCGACTGACGCGCTGACCATTCGCGAAGAAAACGCGCAAACTATTCGCGCGAACTAGACGAGGCGACGAAACCGATCAGGTTCGTCGACCACGAAACCAAATTCATCGACGTTCGCCTCGACCTCGCAGTTTGATGCACCGCTGAAATATCGCCAGGTGTTCGGCGCAACTTTCGTGTATTGCTGCAACTGTTTTGTGATGCCCAAAGTTTCGACATCGACCACGGCCACACTCAGCGTCGCGCTGTGACCCACAAGCAGCGGCAGACGACGAATCGGAATGCAGTTCGTGAACGGCGTATTTACGAAATCGACGTCGGTGCACCCGTCGAGTTCTGTGCGATGTGCGCCGTTGACCTCGCCCCATCGACCATGACTGTCGGTGCCGAGCCACAAATCAGGCTCTTCAAGATCGCGGAACAGCAGGCACTGCTGCACCACCCAACCCGCCGAAAGGCGCAAGACAAATTGTGCGTCGTCGTCGCCGAGCGAGCCCTCGGCCGTCCAACCTTCGTTCTCCCAGCGCAGAGAGACCGAGCAGTCTTGCCCGGTGCCGGGTAGGCCGAGCGATTTCCACGATGCCGCGTGGCCCGACGACGAAAGAGACTGATAAACGGACATGTTCGCGCAACCACAGTATCTGCAGGTATTTTCCGGGCGATACCGTCAGCGATGTGATTTCTTTATCCGAAGCCTCTGAAATCGTGATCGGTGGTTGCTCGAGCCTCGCCCCGATCAAAGTCGACTGTCGTCTGATGTCGGGTCGTGTTGTCGCCCAAGATGTGGTGGCCACCGAGTTCGTGCCCCCGTTCGCAAATACGGCCGTCGATGGTTTTGCCGTGCGCGCCCAAGATGTCGACAAACCCGGCGTCGAACTCGAGGTGCTCGGCGTGATCGGTGCCGGTCATGTCGCCGAGTATCAAATCGGCGCGGGGCAGTCGGCGCGAATCATGACCGGTGCGCCGATGCCACGCGGGGCCGATGCGGTGGTGATGATCGAAGACGCCACGGTGTTGAGCGCGAGCCGTGTGCGTTGCAACAAGGCCGCCAAAATTGGCGACGCGGTGCGCGAGATCGGCGAGGATGTTCGCGCGGGCGACGTCGTGTTCAGGGCGGGCGAGGTGATCAACAGTGCAGGCATCGGCGTGCTCGCGGGCATCAATGCTCGCGAGGTCTCGTCATATCCGAAACTGCGGGTGGCGATGTTGTCGACCGGCGACGAACTGGTGATCGACGGCTCGACGCTGCGACCAGGCCAGATTCGTGAGAGCAATTTGACGATGCTGGCGGCGATGATCGAGGCGACCGGGTGCGAGGTGATAAATCTGGGCATTATCGACGATGATGAAACGAAACTCGAGGCAGTTCTTCGCGACGTCGCCGCTCGCTGCGACGCGATCGTCACCAGCGGCGGGGTCGGGCAGGGCGATTTCGATGTCGTCAAGATCGTCTTGTCGCGCATCGCCGAAATGAAGTGGATGCAGATGGCGATCAAACCGGCGAAACCATTCGCGTTCGGCAAATTGAAGACCGGCGACCAGCGGGTCGTGCCGATTTTCGGTCTGCCCGGCAACCCGGTCTCGTCGATGATCAGTTTCGAACTTTTGGCTCGACCGGCCCTGCGCAAGATGATGGGTCACACCGTCGACCTTCGGCGACCGACCGTGCGCGCGATCGTCGACGCGCCGATGAAGCGAAAACAAGACGGCAAGATTCACTTCATGCGCGTGTTCGGCAAATTCGGTGAAGACGGACGACTGCATGTGCGCGACACCGGGCCACAGGGAAGCCATCAACTCGCCGCCACCGCGCAAGCCAACGGCTTGGCGATCGTGCCCGATGGGCAGGGTTTGGGTGTGGGCGCCGAAGTAGAAGTGATGCTTCTCGGGCAATAGGCTCGGCTCGTGGGAGTTCGGTTATGAAGTTGATTGACCCTTTCGGTCGAACCGTTCGCGACCTGCGCATCTCGATAACCGATCGCTGCAACTTTCGCTGCACCTACTGCATGCCCGAAGAGGGCATGGCTTGGCTCGACCGCAAAGAGATTCTGACATTCGAAGAGGTCAATCGACTGGCCACGATTTGTGTCGAACGGTTCGACGTCGACAGCATTCGCCTGACGGGTGGCGAACCCACGGTGCGGGCGCATCTGCCCGTGCTGGTGGAAAAACTCTCGCGGCTCAGAGTGCGCGACGGTGCCGACTCGCCGCGTGCAGGCCAGAAAATCGACTTGGCCCTGACGACCAACGGGGCGACGCTGCGTCTTCTCGCCGACGAGTTGAAGAGCGCGGGTCTCGAGCGCATCAACATCAGCCTCGACACCCTGCAGAGCGAAAAATTCTTCAAGATCACCCGACGCGACCACCTGGCGAATGTTCTCGACGGCATCGACGCGGCGATTCAAGCCGGTTTCTCGCCGGTCAAGATCAACGCCGTGATACAGCGCGGCGTCAACGACGACGAGGTTCTGGCGTTGGCCCGATTCGGGCGTGAAAAGCAGGTCGAAGTCAGGTTCATCGAGTTCATGCCGCTAGACGCGCAAGGTGAGTGGCGGGCCGACAGCGTCGTCGGTCAAGACGAGATCGTCGCGCAAATCAACCAGGTTTTTCCGCTTGAGCAGCAGGCTGCGCGCGGCGCCGCCCCCGCCGATAGTTGGCGATACCTCGATGGCGGCGGCACGGTCGGCGTGATTCCGTCGGTGACGAAGCCTTTTTGCGGAGACTGTGATCGGGTGCGCTTGACGGCCGAGGGTCAATTCAGAACCTGCCTGTTTTCGACCACCGAGTTCGACCTTCGCGCCAAGTTGCGGGGCGGTGCGAGCGACGATGCGATCGCCGACGAGATCAAGCGGGCGGTCGGCACGAAGTGGGCGGGCCACGCCATCGGCAACGTCACTTTCGTTCGACCGAAGAGATCGATGAGCCAGATCGGTGGCTGAACATGTCTGAACTTAATTTCTCGCACCTCGACCCTCTGGGTCGGGCGCGCATGGTCGATGTCACGCCGAAAGAACCGACCCACCGTCGCGCGGTCGCACGGTGCAAAGTTTTCATGAAGCCAGAGACGACCGCGGCGATCGCCAATCGCGAGGTCAAAAAAGGTGATGTGCTCGCGGTCGCCCGCGTCGCGGGTATTCAGGCGTCGAAGCGAACCGCCGAGATGATTCCGTTGTGTCATCCGTTGCTGGTCGGCTCGGTTTACATCAATTTCGAAATCGGCGACGACTTCATCGCCGTCGAGGCGCAAGTCGACACCGTCGACCGAACAGGTGTCGAAATGGAGGCTCTGCACGCGTGCTCGGTCGCCGCTCTGACCATTTACGACATGTGCAAGAGCGCCGATCGGGCGATGGTCATCGGTGATCTCACCCTGTGGGAGAAATCGGGCGGCCGCCAGGGCACTTATCGACGCGAGGCGTGACCTCGGGGCGTTCTGCGGGCGGCACACCTCATCCCTTTATTTTTAGGGCTCTGAGCGGTTTGAGTAGCGATCTGGTGAACCTCTAATAGAATTGGGAGACCCCATGAGCAAGTTGATTCTTTTGATCGTCGGTGCCGCATGGCTGGCAGTTCTTTTGCCGCCGCTGGTGCGCGCCCGCATAAACAGTTCGCCGACGATGTCGGTGAGCAACTTTCGCCGCAACCTTTCGTCGCTGCAAAGCACGAACTTGCGACACCCGCAGGCCCAGTTGCGCGGCATGTCGCGCGAGTTGGCGCCAAGTCAAATGCGTCCGCGTCAAGCGCATCATATTTCGCATCTGACGAGCCCGATTTTGCGACCCGAGGGCACGCGCTCTCATCAGCGACTTTCGGGCAGTTTTTATGCGCGCGAACTGGTGCGTCAACGACGTCAGCACACCGTGGTGGGTTTGGCGACGGCGACCGTGGTTTCGTTGTTCTTGGCGTTCACGACCGGTTCGATCGTGTTGGTCTATGCGTTCACGCTCAGCCTGATCGGTTTGTTGGGTTACTGCTATTGGTTGGTGCAACTTCGCATGCAGCGCGACAGCACCCGCTATATGCGCCAGTTTCGCAACCGCATCTAGGTTGTTGGTCGCCGGTCAAACGGTTGGTTGAGAGGTTTTCGGGGCTGTAGCTCAGTTGGCAGAGCGGTACGTTCGCAATGTACAGGCCAGGGGTTCAATTCCCCTCAGCTCCACAAGTCGAGTGCGGGTTAGGTGGGCGACCAACCCGAGTGGCACAATATTTCAATGCTTAGCGCACCGCATTGGAGGATGTGAACGATGGCGATGACCTGGGAAGAAGCCAACCTCGCGGTCACCGCACCCGGACAGATTTTTGAGTTGATCGATGCCGAGGTGCTCGGGGTCAAGACGCGAATTTTCAAGAATGCACCGCAACATTTGGGTCAGGTGTTCGGCGGCGCCCGCGGGCACGGTGAAAAGCCGTTTTTGGTTTACGAGGGTGAAAGTTTCAATTTCACACAGGCGTCCGATCGCATAGACGCTTTGGCGAACCTGCTCGTCGGTGGTTACGGCATCAAAAAAGGCGACAGGGTCGCGATCGCGATGCGCAATTATCCCGAATGGGTGATGTCGTTCGCCGCGATCATTTCGGCGGGCGGTGTTTCGGTGTCAATGAACTCGTGGTGGGTCGAAGACGAGATGGATTTCGCGCTGCAAGATTCGGGCGCCAAAGTGCTGATCTGCGACCAACAGCGATTCGATATCGCCCATGCCAGTTGCCAGAAACTCGGTACAAAAGTTTTGGTGGTGCGCGCCGAAAAGCCGTTGCCTCAGGGCGTCGACAAGTGGCAAGACGCGCTCGCGCCGTTTCTCGAGGCCAAGCAAAAATGTCCGGTTGTCGACATTCAACCCGATGACGACGCGACGATTCTTTACACATCGGGCACGACGGGCCGACCCAAGGGTGCGGTGTCGACCCACCGCGCGATCATCTCGGCATTGATGGGTTTCGCCTCGCGCAACTCCGTGCTGAATTTGGCGGGCGTGAAACTCAAAGAGGTCAAAGACCCCGAGGTTCCGCTGTCGTTCATTTTGATCGTGCCGCTGTTCCACGTCACGGGTTGCGTGCCCGTGATGATGAGTTGTTTCATCGCCGGCCTGAAACTGGTGATCATGTACAAATGGGATGTAGAAAAAGCGCTCGAGATCATCGAGCGCGAAAAGATCACGAACTTCGTCGGCGTGCCGACCCAGAGTTGGGATCTCGTCAACTCGCCCGTGTTCGACAAATACGACACATCCAGCCTGCGCGCGGTGGGCGGGGGTGGCGCACCGTCACCGACTTCGTTGGTCGGCAAAGTCAACAACAAAGTCAAAAACGGCAGTCCGCAACTTGGTTATGGCATGACCGAAACGAACGCCTTTGGTCCGGGCATTACTGGCTCCGATTATTTGGCGCACCCGACCAGCACCGGTCGCGCGGTGTTGCCGATGCGGGTCGAGGTTCGCGACGAAAACCTGAAACCCGTGCCCACCGGCGAGGCGGGCGAGATCTGGTTCTTCGGCCCGATGCTGATTCGTGGCTACTGGAATCGCCCCGACGCCACCGCCGAGACGATCGTCGACGGATGGTTGCGATCGGGCGACATCGGTCGATTGGACGCCGAAGGTTTCGTATATGTCGAGGATCGCGTCAAAGACATGATTCTTCGCGCGGGAGAAAACATCTACGGTGCCGAAGTCGAGAGCGCGATCTACGACCATCCGTCGGTGCACGAAGCCGCGGTTTTCGGCGTGCCCCACGAACGGCTGGGTGAAGAAGTTGGCGTCGCGATTCTGGCCAAGGCGGGGGCGGTGCTTGATCCCAAAGACCTGTGGAAGTTTTTGGACGGCAAGATCGCCGCGTTCAAGGTGCCGGCACACGTCATCGTGATGAGCGAACCTTTGCCGCGCAACGCCGCGGGCAAATTCTTGAAACGAGAATTGCAGCAACGACTCGCCAAGGGCGAGCTCAGCGCGGTAAGTCGCACAAGTTAAGAACGCGTGCCACCCACCGACCTGACGAATCAAGCGGGCGTAAGCCTTGACGCGTTGACCATCGGAAACGCCCTGGTCGATGTGTTGGCCACCGTCGACGAGGGTTTTCTCGTGCGCGAGAAGATCGTCAAAGGTTCGATGAATCTTGTCGACATCAAACGCTCGAAGCATCTGCATTCGCTCGTGAATTCGCGCACCGAGGTGAGCGGTGGTTCAGCCGCCAACACCGCCTACGGTCTGGCCAGCCTGCGTGGTCGGGCCGGTTTTATCGGCAAGATTTCGGCCGACCGACTCGGTCAGGCGTTTGCCCGCGACATGTCGTCGGTTGGCGTGAGTTTTTTTCCGGGTGCGAACAGCACGACCGAAGACACGGGTCGCTGCCTGATCGTCGTCACGCCCGACGGAAACCGCACGATGAACACTTTTCTCGGGGCGGCCTCGCTGCTCGAGCCTGCCGATATCTCGAAAGAGGCCGTGCAAAGCGCCGCGGTCGTGTTGCTCGAGGGCTACTTGTTCGACAAAGACGCCGCAAAAGACGCCTTTCGCACGGCGGCCGAATATGCCCATGCGGCGGGTCGCAAGGTCGCGCTCACATTGTCCGACTCTTTTTGCGTCGATCGCCATCGCGACGACTTTTTGTCGTTGGTGAAGAACGACATCGACGTTTTGTTCGCCAATGAAGACGAATTGAAGTCGCTTTATCAGGTGAGATCGATCAACGACGGGCTGCACAAATTGCGCGAGAATTGCGAATTCGCCGCGGTGACACGCAACGAGCACGGTTCGGTTGTGATCGACGGCGACGAGGTCGTGATCATCGATGCCGAGCCCGTCGACAGCGTTGTCGACGCCACGGGTGCGGGCGACATGTATGCGGCGGGTTTTCTATATGGATTCGTGCGGGGCAAACCGATCGAGCAGTGCGGCAAGATCGGGTCGATCGTCGCTTCAGAGGTGATCACCCACATGGGCCCCCGACCGATCGTGCAACTCTCTACGGTGGTGCCGAAAGACCTGTTGTAGGTCGAGTCGTCAGTTTTCGTCGGCGGGCAGGTAGGCGAGTTTCAGGTCGCCGAGTTTGACCAGGGTCGAGGCGATCCAACTGCCGAGACTTCCGAAGTTGTCGTCGAGCAATTTGCTCGTGCCGTCTTGCAGCGTCTGCTCGGCCAGTTCGTAATTGCCCTGATACGTGACTTCGATCGCGAAATCGGTTTGTCTGTCGTTCGAGTCGAGGCTTTGTGACGGATGGTTTATCTCGATCGTGATGCCCTCGCGCTCGAGCTGCCCGTGCCCGATTTGCGGGCTCTTCACGGGCACGATCGTCTCGATTTGACTCGCCTCGGGCTGCGTCGAGAGTCGCTGCACCCTGAACACGATCTCCATTTCGATTTCGGGTGATTCGTGAAATGTCTCGTCGGTATACCAGGTGCGATAAACGGCCTGACTCCAACTCGGCCAGGTCAGCGTCACGAGGGCGATCACCCGCGGTGGGCGGCCCTCGCCGGGCAGACCGTAACTCGTCTGCCAAACCAGGTCGCCGAGCAGAACATCGGATTGAAAGTGTTCATCGAACGCCTGACGCTCGAGAAACGAGTTCGAGAACGCGTCGCGCAGGGCGCTTATCGCGTCGCTGAAGACATGGTCCAACATGCGGTGATCACGCTAACAATATGACAAACTAAATGCTCATGGGTCTTGTGCAGGTCGAGCGCCGCGAGGGCGTGGCTATTTTGACGCTGAATAATCCCGCTGAACGCAACACGATGACTCTCGAAATGGTCGCCGACATCACGGCGGCGATGGATGAAATCGAGGGCGATCAGAAAGTCGGCGCGTTGATCGTCACGGGTGCGCCACCCGCGTTCTGCGCCGGGGCGAACCTGGGAAACCTGGCCGAAGCCGACGGCAAGTCGTTGACGAAGATCTACGAGGGTTTTTTGCGCGTCGCCCGAACGCCGTTGCCGACGATCGCCGCGGTCAACGGTGCGGCCGTGGGTGCGGGCATGAACCTCGCGCTTTGTTGCGATGTGCGCATCGCCGCCGAGCGTGCCAAGTTCGACACGCGATTTTTGCAGATCGGTCTTCACCCCGGCGGCGGTCACACTTGGATGTTTCGAAACATCGCCGGCCCGCAAGCCACCATGGCGGCGGTGATTTTCGGCGAGATTCTCGACGGCGCCGAGGCGGCACGAGTTGGTCTGGTCTACAAGTGCGTGCCCGACGGCGAGTTGATCTCGGCGGCCCACACGATGGCTCGACGCGCGGCGAGCGCCCCGCGCGAACTGGCCGTTCTCACCAAGCGCACGATTCAAGAAATGGCCAATGT
>Ga0194130_10003746_pt1 | contig 20022 bp, 18 predicted proteins | sample TA2KigsurfametaG_FD_160084 | JGI IMG/M metagenome (GOLD analysis project Ga0194130, IMG submission 160084) | Freshwater microbial communities from Lake Tanganyika, Tanzania - TA2015050 Kigoma 12 surface | ecosystem: Environmental > Aquatic > Freshwater > Lake | place: Tanzania: Lake Tanganyika... | reverse complement strand
TGATCAGACGCTGGCCATGATTGATCAGGCCAAGCAGCAGCTACGCGATGGCAAGAAAAAATTCGATCAAGGAATCAAGATCGGCGCGATGATCGAGATTCCGGCGGCGGCACTGACGCTGCCCTTGTTCATCAAGCGACTGGATTTTCTGTCGATCGGCACCAACGATTTGATTCAGTACACGCTGGCGATTGATCGCGTTGATCATGAAGTCGCGCATCTGTATAACCCGCTGCATCCCGCGGTGCTGCAGTTGTTGTCGATAACGATCTCGGCCGGCGCCAAAGCCGGTGTGCCGGTCGCGGTTTGCGGCGAGATTGCGGGCGATACTAAGCTCACCCGGCTGTTGCTTGGTATGGGCCTGCGTGAATTTTCTTTGCATCCGGCGCAGCTGCTCGCGGTCAAGCAAGAGGTACTGAATAGTGATCTTGGGCTAATTGAGCCAGCCGCGAAAAAGGTACTCAAGGTCTATGAGCCGAGCGCGATCGCCGAGGCGATGGAGAAGCTAGGAAAGCTTTGAGTAAAAGCTGAGCCCCAGCCCGCGCTGGGGCGATTGCCAACAAGAAGATAAGGGCATGACTGGGCCCCAGCCTGCGCTGGGGCGACCGCCAACAATTCGGCGGTCGTTTGACGGGCCATGCTGCTTTCGTTATCCTTCGCCCATTGCGCCGATTTGATCTTAGCTTGCGGGCGCGCGGGAACTCCCCGAACAAATACGGCTAAAGCGAGCTCGAGTCGAAACGAGTCCAGCCCGATAGCCAGTGCTCTCGGGCTTTTTTATTGGCTGTTTGCGATGCAATCCATAGGTCACGTCACACCACAATCCATACACTTTGGCGAACCGCTCAAACTACAGAGCGGCGCCTCGTTGTCCGAGTACACCTTGGTGTACGAGACCTACGGCACCTTGAACGCCGACGGTTCAAACGCGGTGCTGGTCTGTCATGCCTTGAACGCCTCGCACCATGTCGCCGGTACCTACGAGGGTAAGCCCAAGAGCGAGGGCTGGTGGAACAACATGGTCGGGCCCGGCAAGGCGCTTGATACCAATCGTTTCTTTGTCATTGGCGTCAACAACCTCGGTTCGTGTTTTGGCTCGACCGGCCCCATGCACACCAACCCTGCCACCGGCAAGCCGTATGGCGCGAGCTTTCCGGTAGTGACGGTGGAAGATTGGGTGCATGCGCAGGCGCGACTGGCCGACCGGCTCGGCATACAAAAATTTGCCGCGGTGATGGGTGGCTCACTCGGTGGCATGCAGGCGATGGCATGGAGCATGTTGTACCCTGATCGCATCGCCCACAGTCTGGTGATTGCCTCTACACCCAAGCTATCGGCACAAAACATTGCGTTCAATGACGTTGCGCGGCAAGCGATTTTGACTGACCCGGATTTTCATGCCGGTGATTTTTATGCGCATGGCGTGGTACCGAGACGCGGCTTGCGGGTGGCGCGCATGATAGGTCATATTACTTATCTGTCGGACGATGACATGGCAGAAAAATTCGGCCGTGATTTGCGCAATGCCGAGTATCAGTTCAGCTACGGCGTTGATTTCGAAATCGAGTCTTACTTGCGTTACCAGGGCGATAAATTTTCCGAATATTTTGACGCCAACACCTATTTATTAATTACCAAAGCGCTGGATTATTTTGATCCGGCCCGTGCGCACAACGGTGATCTGGGTGCGGCCCTGGCAAACACGCAGACTGAGTTTCTGGTGGTGTCGTTCACCACCGACTGGCGTTTTGCCCCTGAGCGCAGCCGCGAAATCGTGCAAGCACTGGTGAACCAACGGCGCCGTGTCACTTACGCCGAGATCGACGCGCCGCACGGCCATGATGCTTTCCTGCTGGATGATGTGCGCTACATGGGTGTGGTGCGAGCCTACTATGACAAGATCTGGCGTCACTTGCAATCTACTGCTCCGCGAAAGCAGAGGGAGATCGCATGATCATGCCGTCCATCAGTGGCCTGCGTGCTGACCTGGCCTTCATTGCACACTGGGTGACCCCGCATTCACAGGTGCTGGATCTGGGTTGTGGCGACGGCGCTATGCTGCAATATCTGCAGCATGAAAAGCAATGCAGTGGTTACGGTGTCGAGATTGATGACGACAAGATTCCGCGTTGCGTCGATCGCGAGGTACTCGTCATTCAACAAAACATTGAAGATGGCTTGGCCATGTTTGCTGATGACGCTTTCGATACCGTGCTGTGCTTGTCAGCATTACAAATGATGAAGCATGTCGAGCCCGTGCTGCGCGATATCGCGCGCGTTGGCCGTGAGGCCATTGTTTCATTCCCGAATTTTGCGCACTGGCCGCATCGGCTATCGCTACTGATGGGGCGTATGCCGATATCGGAAAGCCTGCCTTTCCAGTGGTACGACACACCGAATCTGCGCTGCGCCACCATCAGCGACTTTGAAGATCTTGCGCGCGAAGTCGGGCTGGAGGTAATTGATTCTGTCGCGCTGAGCGATGCGGGCGAGCCAGTGCATGTACTACCGCACTGGCGCGGTAGTCAGGCGGTATTTCGCTTGCGCAAGCGATGAGTCAGATCGGTCAGTCTATCAACGACATCACGCGATGTGTGCCAAATTTCCCCTCTGTATCGCAGCAGTCAAGTGCAACTGGTCGCAGGTCATTCAGCAATGAGCAGCCTTGTGCTCAACTGATTCAATGAGCGAAAAAGATTCCGATCATTCCAGCGCTGACAGGTCGGCGCCAACGGCACCAACGTCGCCGACAGCGCCGACGAGTTGGCGGCGCTACGCCAATCGCAAGATGGCGATTTGTGTGATGTTGGGCTTCAGCTCAGGCTTGCCGCTATTTCTTCTTTATAACCTGTTGGCAGCATGGCTGAAGGCCGAGCAAGTCGATCTCAAGGCGATTGGTTTATTTGCCCTGGTCGGATTTCCGTATACGTGGAAATTTCTCTGGTCACCACTGATGGACCGCTTCAACATCCCGCTACTCGGGCGTCGACGCGGCTGGATGCTGGTCACTCAGCTGATGCTACTGATTGCGATAGCGAGTTTCGGTTTTTTCTCACCGCAGATTGAACTTGGCGCGATCGTTGCCTTGGCAGGTGTGGTGGCGTTCTTGTCGGCGAGTCAGGATATTGTGGTTGATGCCTACCGCCGCGAGTTGCTGACCGAGCACGAACAGGGGTCGGGTACGGCCTTATTCGTCAACGCCTACAAGCTATCGACACTGATACCCGGATCGCTCTCGCTGATTCTCTCTGATTTCATGAGCTGGCAGATGGTGTTCGGCATTACCGCACTCTTCATGCTGCCCGGCGTCGCTACAACGTTGCTGATTCGTGAGCCAGCTATTTACGGCACGCCACCGCGTACCTTGCGAGAAGCCGTGATCGAGCCGTTTCGTGAATTCATACAGCGCAGCGGTTGGTCGCACGCGCTTTTGATATTGGCATTTATTTTTCTGTACAAACTAGGTGATTCGATGGCGACCGCGCTCGCCACGCCGTTTTATATGGAACTGGGCTATACCCGAACCCAAATCGGCTTGGTCGCAAAAAATGCCGGCCTGTGGGCCAGCCTCGCGGGCGGCATACTGGGGGCCATCTGGCTGGAAAAAACCGGCGTCAATCGCGGGCTGTGGATTTTCGGTGTGCTGCAAGCCGTGGCTATACTCGGCTTTGCGCTGCTGGCGCAAGTCGGTTTAGGTACCGGCGTTGTCGCTGAGCCCAGCTTGCAAGCAGCCGAGCCGAATACGCTGTTGCTGGGTATCGTGATTGGTTTGGAGGCGTTTGCCGTTGGTTTGGGTACAGCAGCATTTACCAGTTACATTGCAACCACCACTGATCAGCGCTACACCGCAACCCAATTCGCTTTATTCACCAGTTTAGCGGCGGTGCCGCGTACTTTTTTCAATGCGCTCACCGGATTCATGGTGGCGCAAACGGGTTGGTTTGTTTTCTTCCTGATTTGCTTTGCGTTGGCGATGCCCGGCATGTTGTTGCTACCGAAAATCGCACCGTGGAGTGAGCCATCCAGCGGCAGGGGCGCGTAAAGCCTATTTAATTGGCCAGCCGTATTCAATGACTAACGGCGCATGATCCGAAAATCGCTCCGCTTTATAGACTGACGCAGTTTTTGCCGTGAGCGCAATCGCCGGTGTCGCAACCTGATAATCGATTCGCCATCCCACATTATTTGCCCACGCTTGGCCGCGATTACTCCACCAAGTGTAAGCCTCCCCGGTGCTGTCAGGATGAAGATGTCGGTAAACATCGCACCAGCCTGATTCATCAAACAACTTGGTCATCCAGGCGCGTTCTTCAGGCAGGAAGCCGGAATTCTTTTGGTTGCTTTTCCAGTTCTTCAAATCGATTTCTTTGTGCGCGATGTTCCAATCACCACAAATCACGATTTCGCGTCCGGATTTTTTCAGTGCTTCCAAATGCGGCAGAAATACATCCATGAAGCGAAATTTCGCTTGTTGCCGCTCATCGCTCGATGAGCCGGACGGGCTGTAAAGAGAAATCACCGACAGCTTGTCGAAATCGCACTGCACATAGCGGCCTTCCGCATCGAATTCTTGATTGCCAAAGCCTGTCATGACTTTACTCGGTTTGATGCGGCTATAAACGCCTGTGCCTGAATAGCCTTTTTTCTCCGCATAATGGAATTGACCAAACAAGCCGTGTGGCGACAAGAACGCCGGGGTCATATCGGCTTGCTGTGCTTTTAGCTCTTGCACGCAAACGAAATCGGGATCTTGCTTCGCCAGCCACTCAAAAAAATGCTTTTTAGCAGCCGAACGTATGCCGTTCAAATTTGCCGAGATAATTTTCATCGCGAGATTTATCTTTTGTGTCTTGAGCTTGACAGCATAGCGCAAACAATCACCGCGCTCAGTTGCTGCATCTCGTTGCTTTATTTAGTCAAGCTACAATGCGACGATTGAAACACCGAGGTCGGGTATGAGTCAGCTTCGTCAGCAATTCATAGAATTTTCAGTTCATGCCGGCGTGCTTCGGTTCGGCGAGTTTGTCACTAAAGCAGGGCGCCAATCGCCTTATTTTTTTAATGCGGGCTTGTTTAACGATGGCGTGGGGCTGGGCAAGTTGGCACAGTTTTATGCAAAAACGCTGATTGAATCAGGTGTAGGCTTCGACATGCTGTTCGGCCCGGCTTACAAAGGCATTACCCTGGCCTCGGCCACCGCAGTGGCGTTAGCGGCCGAGGGTCGTAATGTGCCGTTTGCATACAACCGTAAAGAAGCCAAAGATCATGGCGAAGGTGGCACCATCGTCGGCGCCAAGCTGCAAGGCCGCGTAGTGATTATTGATGATGTCATCTCAGCCGGCACCTCGGTACGCGAGTCAGTGCAGCTGATTCGCGATCACGGTGCGACGCCCTGCGCTGTGCTGATCGCACTTGATCGTATGGAAAAGAGCGGCGCGACCGATGCGGCGGGCGGGTTATCCGCTGTATCGGCGGTGCAGGAGGTTGAGCAAAACTATGGCATCCCGGTAATTGCGATCGCCAATCTGAATGACTTGTTTGCCTATCTTTCGGGCCCGGGTGCCAGCGCGGAGTTGGCCCAGTTCAAGCCGGCGGTGGCGGCGTATCGCGAGCGCTACGGGGTTGCCTGATCACCACGGTTATAACAAAGTTATTGCAAGGTCGAGCCGGCGCGTAATAACATTGTTGTTTTGGGGGTGTTCATGAAAATTGCAATCCGGCGCATTGGCAACTCAAGAGGGGTAATCATCCCTGCGGCAATACTGAGTCAGGTTGGGCTTGAAGACGAAGCCGACGTCCGTATAAAGGATGGCGCGCTAGTGATCAGCCCACCTAAAAAGGGCGCGCGGGCCGGCTGGGCCGAAGCCAGCAAAAAACTGGCCTTGCTAGGCGACGACTCTCTGGCGATACCGGCGTTTGCTAACGCGGGTGACGCCGACCTGAAGTGGTGAGGCGAGGAGACATCTGGTTGGTCAACCTCGATCCGACGGTTGGCAGCGAAATCAGAAAGTCACGTCCATGTGTCGTGATCTCGCCGGCTCAGATGCACGACCATCTACGAACGGTCATCGTCGCACCGATGACTACCGGAAGTTATCCAGCGCCCTTCCGCATATCAGTCACACACGCAGGCAAGGAGGGGTTGATCCTGCTCGACCAGATCCGCACCATCGACAAGATCCGGCTTGTGAATCACTTCGGTAAGATTCAGCCCCGAACTCTGAAGGCGCTGCTCGACACGATGCAGGAGATGTTTTCGCCATGAAGGCACAAGGGATCGCGTTGGCGCGCCATTGAAAAAGGGCGGCTTCAGCCGCCCTCTTGCCAAGCATTTCCGAATCATCCCAGCTTCTTCTTCAGAAGCTCGGTGAGCTGCGCGGGGTTCGCCTTGCCTGTGCTAGCTTTCATCGCTTGACCGATCAGCGCGTTGAACGCTTTTTCTTTGCCGGCCTTGTACTCCTCGACAGATTTTGCATTAGCTGCCAGCACGTCATCAACGATCGCTTCCAATGCACCGCTATCGGAAATTTGTTTCAGTCCTTTCGACTCGATCATCTCGTCTGCGAGTGCAGCCGAAGACGATTTTGCTTCCCACATTGCAGCAAAAACTTCCTTGGCAATTTTATTGGAGACCGTGCCATCAGCAATACGCTTTAGCAGCAACGACAGTTGTTCTGCGTTGACCGGCGATGCAGCAATATCGATGCCTTCGCGGTTTAGTGTTGATGACACATCCCCCATTAACCAGTTAGCCGCAGGTTTTGCTTGATCCTTGCCAGCGGCGCTGACCACGGCTTCGAAGAAAGCCGCCATCGTTTTCGATTGCGTCAGTACCATTGCATCGTATTCAGGCAATTGGTAGTCCTGGATGAAGCGCTCACGCATTGCACCTGGTAGTTCCGGCAGCGATGCCTTCACGCGATCTATCCATGCTTGTGTAATGACGAGTGGTGGTAAATCCGGGTCAGGGAAGTAGCGGTAATCCATCGCATCTTCTTTGCTACGCATGGATCGTGTTTCTTTTTTATCCGGATCGTACAGCCGGGTATTCTGCACCACCGTACCGCCATCTTCAATCAATTCGATTTGTCGCCGCACTTCAAAGTTGATTGCTTCTTCCAAAAAGCGAAACGAGTTCAGATTCTTGATTTCACAGCGGGTACCAAACTCTTTTTGTCCGACAGGTCGAACTGAAACATTGGCATCACATCGAAACGAGCCTTCTTGCATGTTGCCATCACAAACACCCAACCACACGACCAACGAGTGCAGGGCTTTAGCGTAGGCCACCGCTTCTGCAGCGCTGCGCATGTCAGGCTCGGTGACAATCTCCAGCAAGGGTGTGCCGGCACGGTTGAGGTCGATACCGGTCATGTTGTGATAGTCCTCGTGCAGCGATTTGCCTGCATCTTCTTCCAGATGCGCTCGAGTCAGGTGCACGGTTCTGACCTCCGACTTGCCATCTTTCTCAAGCACGAAGCTGAGGGTGCCGCCTTGTACCACTGGAATTTCATATTGGCTGATCTGGTAGCCCTTGGGCAGATCAGGATAAAAATAATTTTTGCGCGCGAAGATCGAGCGTGGCGCGATATGGGCGCCGATTGCAAGACCAAATTGAATCGCGCGCTCGACAGCCCCTTTGTTCAGTACCGGCAGTACCCCCGGCAGCGCCAGGTCTACAGGGCAGGCTTGGGTGTTTGGCTCAGCACCGAAAGCCGTTGCTGCGCCGCTGAAAATTTTTGATTCGGTCGTCAGCTGAGTATGTGTTTCCAGGCCGATCACGACTTCCCATTGCATAGTCTTCAACCCTCTCTACGCGCTCGGGCGACGCGTGTGCCAATCAGTCGCCCGCTGAAACTGGTGCGCCACATTCAGCAGCTTGGCCTCGCCAAAATAATTACCGATTAACTGCAAACCAACGGGTCGCCGGGAATTTTTTTCACCTTGGCCAAATCCGCACGGAATCGACATGCCAGGCAAGCCAGCCAGGCTGGTGGATAGTGTGTAAATATCTGCAAGGTAGTTGGCCACCGGGTCATTCACGCGCGCGCCTAAATCCCATGCCACGCTGGGCGCGACCGGGCCCATGATCACATCGCAATTCGAGAACGCTTGCTGAAAATCTTGCGCGATCAAACGCCGTATTTTTTGTGCCTGCAGATAATAGGCATCGTAGTAGCCATGCGATAGCACGTAGGTGCCGATGAGTATGCGACGCTTGACTTCATCACCAAACCCTTCAGCGCGGGATTTGCGATACATATCGCCAAGATCAGTGTAATTTTGCGCACGATGGCCATAGCGCACGCCATCAAAGCGACTTAAATTCGACGAGGCCTCGGCTGGCGCGATGACGTAGTAGGCTGGAATCGACATCGATGTCTTCGGTAGCGACACGTCTACGCGCGTTGCACCCAACTGCTCGAATGTTTGTAGCGCTGTTTCAATCGCGCTGCGCACATCGTCGGCCAACCCGTCACCGACATATTCTTTTGGTATGCCGATTCTCAAGCCTTTGATTGAATCGGCAAGATGACGCGAGAAATCTTCCGGGGCGCGCTCAATACACGTGGCGTCGCGCGGGTCGTGCGCGGTCATTGCATTGAGCAGGAGCGCGCAGTCTTCTGCCGTCCACGCCATCGGCCCACCTTGGTCAAGCGATGAGGCAAAAGCAATCATGCCGTAGCGCGATACCCGACCGTAGGTTGGTTTGATGCCGGTGATGCCACACAGTGCTGCCGGTTGACGAATTGAGCCGCCGGTATCGGTGCCGGTGGCGGCCGGTGTTAATCCGCCCGCGACGGCAGCCGCCGAGCCACCAGATGAGCCACCCGGCACGGCGCGTTGATCCCACGGGTTTTTAACCGGGCCGAAAAACGAATTCTCGTTGGACGAGCCCATGGCAAATTCATCACAGTTCAATTTTCCGAGCGTGACCATACCTGCAGCGCGGAACTGTTCCACCACGCTGGCATCAAACGGGCTGTTGTAGCCGGAGAGCATCTTTGAGCCTGCGGTGGATGGCCAGCCGCGGGTCACGAAAATATCTTTGTGCGCGATCGGCACGCCGGTCAACTCGCCGCCTTCTCCGCTGGTCAATACCGCGTCGGCTTGCTTTGCCTGCGCCAAGGTCTGCTCGGGGTTCACGTTGATAAATGCGTTGAGGTCGCTGCTGGCAATGCGGTCGAGATAAGACTGCGCCAACTCGGTGGCTGACAGTTGTCTGCTCTTTAGCAGCGTGGACAATTGCTTGAGTGTTTGCATGCGTGTGTCTTGATCGCGTGGTCCGTTGTGCTGATATTGACAGGATGGCTGAACGGATGCTCAACGGATGAAAGGTTGGCGTCTTTACTCGATGACTTTCGGAACGAGATACAAGCCATCTTGGACACTGGGAGCAGACCGCTGATAGTCGTCACGATGATTCGCCTCGGTCACGCGGTCTTCGCGCAGGGGCATCGCCAGATCATCGCGCCACACCGCGACCGGGTGCGCGAGTGGTTCGACATGGCTGGTGTCGACGGCTTTCATTTGCTCAACCAAGGCAAAGATGTCGTTCAACTTGGTCAGCGTATCTGCAGCTTGCTGTTGGGAGAGATCGAGTTGCGCCAGTTTGGCAAGTCGGGCGATGTCGGAGAGGGACAGAGACATGAGGTAATGAGCCGAAATGCTCGTGACTAGCGTTCAAAAATGACAATCAGCGCGACCGGCAAGCGGCGTAGAGTCACAGGGTGTACGTGAAGTCGGGGTTCGCGACCAAGGGTCAGCCATTTCATTGAAGCCAACTTCATGCAGAAAATCGGCGCTTGAATCGACGCTGGTTTTCGCCGGAGAAAACCGTGGGAATACAGGCGATTCCGCGTTTCTGAGAGCCAATTTCGAAAGGATTATAAGGTAGAATGACAAGTTAAATAACGCTTAGGCTGCTATCGGGCCAAGACCCGGCGGTCATCGCTCTCGCCGTCAATGGCGAGTTTTAGGCGCATCTGGGATTCATATTCATGTTTTCTTTTCTTCGTAGCTATTTTTCAAACGACCTCGCGATCGATCTGGGCACAGCGAACACGCTGATCTATGTGCGAGGCCTTGGCATTGTTCTCGATGAGCCGTCGGTGGTGGCAATTCGCCAGCAAGGTGGACCCAACGCCAAGAAAAACATTCAAGCAGTCGGTAAAGAAGCCAAGCAGATGCTGGGCAAGGTGCCGGGCAACATCGAAGCTATTCGGCCGATGAAAGACGGCGTGATTGCCGACTTCACGGTGACCGAGCAGATGCTCAAGCAGTTCATCCGCATGGTGCATGACACTAAATTGTTCAAGCCCTCACCTCGCATCATCATTTGCGTTCCTTGCGGTTCGACCCAGGTAGAACGCCGAGCGATCCGTGAATCTGCACTGGGTGCTGGCGCATCTCAAGTGTTCCTGATTGAAGAGCCGATGGCTGCGGCGATCGGCGCTGGCTTGCCGGTATCCGAGGCGACTGGCTCGATGGTGGTCGATATCGGCGGCGGCACCACCGAAGTGGGCATCATTTCGCTCGGCGGCATGGTCTACAAGGGTTCGGTTCGCGTCGGCGGCGATAAATTTGACGAAGCCATCGTGAACTACATTCGCCGCAACTACGGCATGCTGATCGGTGAACAAACCGCCGAGACCATCAAAAAACAAATTGGCTCGGCTTTCCCCGGCACCGAGGTGCGCGAGATGGAAGTCAAAGGCCGCAACCTGTCTGAGGGTATTCCGCGTTCCTTCACGATCTCGAGTAACGAAGTGCTGGAGGCTTTGACCGACCCGCTCAACAGCATCGTTTCTGCGGTCAAGAATGCGCTCGAACAAACACCGCCCGAACTTGGTGCCGACATTGCCGAAAAAGGCATGATGCTGACCGGCGGCGGCGCCTTGTTGCGCGATCTGGATCGCCTTTTGATGGAAGAGACAGGCTTGCCTGTGCTGGTTGCCGAAGATCCGCTCACTTGTGTGGTGCGCGGCTCGGGTATGGCGCTCGAGCGCATGGATAAGCTCGGCTCGCTGTTCTCCTACGAATAAGCGAAGGGCCGCGCCTCAGTGACTTTCCAGCGGCCCCCAACAGTTACCGAGTCAAGCTCGGCGCCGCGCCGTCTTCCGGCCGCTGATACCGTCGTCATTCACACGTGATGGAATACAGCCCACCACCACTGTTCAAGCAAGGTGCGTCGGCGCGCGCGAAAATGCTGGTGTTCGCCTTGATCGCGGTTGCCTTGTTGATGGCCGATTCTCGCTTCAAGGCGCTGGCTGCCATTCGTCAGGCAGTGGGTGTTGCGCTCTACCCGGTGCAAGTCATTGCGATGCTGCCGCGTGACGCATTTTTTGCTACCACCGAATACTTCAGTTCACTCGCCTCACTCAAAGACGAAAACCGGCAAATGCGCGAGCAGCAAGTGCTGAATGCGCAGTTGCTGCAGCAGAGCCGTCAGCTTCAGGCGGAGAATGCGTATCTGCGCAAACTGCTCGACGCCTCCGAGCACATACAACTCAAGACCGTCATGAGCGAAATTCTGTACGACGCTCGCGACCCGTTCTCACGCAAGGTGATCATTGACCGTGGAGATTCTCATGGGATCAAGGCGGGCCATCCCGTCATTGATGATCTTGGCGTCATCGGGCAAGTCACCCGGGTATTTCCATTCACCTCTGAAATCACGCTGTTGACCGATAAAGAGCACGCCATTCCTGTGCAGGTGCTGCGCAGTGGCGTGCGCAGCGTGGCCTATGGGCGTGGCCAAACCGGCGAGCTGGAGCTTCGCTTCATGGCGTCCAATGCCGACATTCAGCCCGGCGATGTGCTCACCACATCCGGCATCGATGGGGTGTACCCGGCGGGACTGGCGGTAGCGACTGTGATGACTGTTGATACCAAAACTTCGGACGCGTTTGCGCGCATTTTGTGTGAGCCCACCGCGGGCGTCTCGCGCCACCGGCAGTTGTTGGTGCTATTGGGAGATCCCGCCGCCATGCCACCGATGCCGCCGCCCGAGAACGCGGCGCCCGACCGGCCACGGCGCCGCAAGGAGGGGGCCGACTGATGATGGATCGCGAAAATATTCTGCTGCCGGTCAACCCGGCGTTCATCGCGTTCAGCTTGCTGGCCGCGTTTTTCATGAACTTGTTCCCCTGGGGTAGCTGGCATTGGGTACCCGATTTCGTCGCGCTCACGCTGGTGTTCTGGAGTATTTACCAGCCTCGCAAAGTAGGGATAGGGATCGCATTTCTGATGGGCTTGGTGATGGATGTGCATAGCGCCTCGCTGCTTGGCGAGAATGCCTTGGCGTACACCTTGCTGTCTTATTTTGCGATCACGATTCACCGCCGTGTACTGTGGTTCCGCTCCATGGTGCAGGCATTGCACGTACTACCCTTGTTGTTGGTGATGCAGGTGGTGCAGGTACTGGTACAGCTTGCAGTCACCGGCAAGACGCCGGGCTGGAGTTACTTTGCCCAAAGCTTTGTTTCCACCTTGGTTTGGCCGCTGGTGTGCTGGCTGCTGCTGGCGCCGCAACGTCGCGCGGTTGATCGCGACGATACGCGTCCGATTTGATGTCGTTATCTCCCATGTTGGTGAGTCGTAGGCCCGCGTCGTGACCGAGATCAAAGATACCGAACGCGAGATACAGCTATTCCGAGTGCGTTTGTCGGTAGCAGGCTTGGTCGTGCTGACCTGTTTCGGCTTGTTGATGCTGCGTTTCATCTGGCTGCAAGCTATCCGCCACAGCGAGTATTTCGAACGGGCCGAGAGCAATCGAATTTCGGTGGTACCTGCAGTACCCAACCGAGGCCTGATCATTGATCGTAATGGCGTCATCCTGGCGCGTAACTACTCTGCTTACACATTAGAAATCACACCGGACAAAATCAACCGCCCGCTCGATACGGTGATTGACGAACTGGCAAAGATTGTCGACATACAGCCGAGAGACCGCAAGCGCTTTCGTCGCCAGATGGAAGAATCAAAATCGTTCGAGAGTTTGCCGATTCGTACGCGTTTGACAGATGAAGAGGTGGCACGTTTTGCGGCACAGCGCTATCGCTTCCCCGGCGTGGATATTCAAGCGCGTCTGTTTCGTCAATATCCGCTCGGTCAAACTGCTTCCCACATGATTGGGTATATCGGGCGAGTCAACAAGCGCGAGGCCGAGAAGCTGGAAGAAAGCGAAGACGCCGCAAACTATCGCGGTACCGAATATATCGGTAAAGAGGGTATAGAAAAAAGTTACGAGCGTGAGCTGCACGGCATCACGGGCTACGACGAAATTGAAGTCTCAGCCGGTGGTCGCGCCAACCGTACCTTGTCGCGCAATGCCCCAACGCCAGGCAATAATTTGATTCTGTCAGTTGATATCGAGCTGCAGAAAATTGTTGAAAAAGCCTTTGGCGAGCGTCGTGGCGCTCTCGTAGCGATTGAGCCAGCCACTGGCGATGTGTTGGCATATGTCTCCATGCCCACTTTCGACCCCAACCTGTTTGTTGAAGGCATCGACTCCAAGAGTTGGGAGGAACTCAATACTTCGCTTGATAAACCTCTGCTCAACCGACCGCTGATTGGCTCGTATCCACCTGGCTCTACCTTCAAGCCCTACATGGCGCTTGCATCACTTGAACTCGGCAAGCGAACGCCGGAAAGTGCAATCTCCGATCCGGGCTACTTCTGGTTTGGTAATAATAAATTCCGTGACGATAAAGAAGGTGGGCATGGCCGAGTCGATATGTATAAGTCTATCGTTCAGTCATGTAATACCTTTTACTATGTGCTGGCGAATGACTTGGGCATTGATGCCATCCATGACTTCATGAAGCCTTTCGGTTTTGGTCAGGTGACCGGCATTGATCTCGAAAACGAGCGACGCGGCGTGCTGCCTTCTCAAGACTGGAAGCGCAAGACATTCAAGCGACCCGAACTACAGAAATGGTATGCCGGTGAAACGATCTCGGTGGGCATCGGGCAGGGTTACAACTCATTCACACCGATACAACTTGCGCACGCCGTATCCAACCTGGCCAACAACGGCGTCGTGATGAAGCCGCACTTGGTGAAATCCATTGAAGACCCGAACTCCAAGGCGCGCAAGCTGACTGTGCCGAAAGAGAGTTATCGCATTCCGCTACGGCAGGAAAATATCGATTTCGTCAAAACCGCCATGATAGGCGTGACTAAAGAAGGTACCTCGGCACGCTCATTTGCCAATGCGCCGTATACCTCAGGCGGCAAGACTGGTACTGCGCAAGCGGCCGCCATGAGTAAAACCGTCAAGTATGACGCCAGCAAGATCGCCGAACGGCTGCGTGATCACTCGCTGTATATCGCCTTTGCGCCGGCAGACAAACCTCGAATTGCGTTGGCAGTCATCGTCGAAAACGCGGGTTTTGGTGCGGCAGCGGCTGTGCCGATTGCGCGACTCGCCATCGATTACTACCTGCTGGGTAAACGGCCGGATGAGCCGGTCGCCAAGGTCGAGGCCGCCAGTGCTGACACGCAAGCTCGCGCTGATGCAAGCAAGCCTGAAACCAAGAAGCCAGATGCAAGCAAACCCGATCCGGCTGAACCGGATGCGGCCAAGCCGGAATCAACCAGGCCGGAGTTGAACAAGCCGGCGGTGGGCAAGCCCGACGCCAAGCCGGCCACGCCACCTGCAAACCCGGCAGCAAGCAGCGGCACTGCCACCGCACCAAGCAAGCCACCCGCACCCGCCGCAGTTGGCGGCGCCAACAAGAATGCTGAGCAAAGGAGCGCACCCTGATGCTGTCCTACGCAGATAACGCGCGCAGCATGATCGTTGAGTCGATCAAGCGTCGCTTGCTGATTTTTGATCGCTCGCTTGCGATCGTCGTTGGTTTGATCATGCTGCTCGGGTGCCTTGCAGTGGCATCCGCGGGTATGGACTTTCCTGGCCGCTTCGAAGGCCATGTGCGCAACATCGCTTTCGGCATCATGGTGATGTGGGTCGCTGCTGTGATACCGCCACAAAAGTTGATGCGCTTCGCGCTACCGATCTACGCGATTGGTTTGGGCCTGCTGGTCGGTGTCGCCATGTTTGGTTTGGTAAAAAACGGCGCGCGTCGCTGGCTTAATGTGGGTGTCATCATTCAGCCGTCGGAGATCATGAAACTGGCACTACCGCTAATGCTGGCGTGGTACTTCCAGCGTCGGGAAGGCATGATCCGCTGGCGCGACTTTCTGGTCGCTGGACTACTGGTGTTGGCGCCGGTTGGGTTAATTCTGCGGCAGCCCGATTTGGGTACCGCCATGTTGGTCGTTTCTTCCGGATTTTTTTTGATTTTCCTTGCGGGTTTGTCATGGCGACTAATTATTGGCATGCTGATCGCCGGACTCTTGAGCTTGCCGCTAGTGTGGTCGATGCTGCATGACTATCAGCGCGGTCGGGTGCTTACCTTGATTGACCCCACCTCCGATCCGCTCGGTAAAGGGTTTCACATCATTCAATCGACGATTGCGATAGGCTCTGGCGGATTAATCGGCAAAGGCTGGTTGAATGGCTCACAGTCGCATCTCGAGTTCATTCCAGAACGTACCACCGACTTTGTTTTTGCAGTGTTCTCGGAAGAGTTCGGCTTGCTCGGTAATGCAGTGCTACTCGTGCTGTATCTAATGCTGATCGGGCGCGGCCTGTTAATCGCTGCCAACGCGCCAACGCTATTTTCACGTTTGTTGGCGGGTGCAATCACCTTATCGCTATTCGTCTATGCTTTCGTCAACATGGGCATGGTCAGCGGCATTCTGCCGGTGGTGGGCGTGCCGCTGCCTTTCATGAGCTATGGCGGCACTGCGTTCATGACCTTGTCATTGGCGGTCGGTACCTTAATGAGCATACAGCGACACCGCACGCTCGTGCAGACCTGACATGATCCGCGATTCACTGTCGTCGTCGATTATGCGTTTAGGTGTGTTGGCGCTAGGGGTGACGCTATCCGCGTGTAGCACCGTGGTCGTGCCAAGCCGAGAGGAAAACATCAATCGCGGCCCACCGGCGGCTCCCGAGTCGCGCCCTGCGGCGCCATCGACACCGAATCGTCCCGGTGCGTACTATCAAGACGATGGACCGCCCGATCAAGTGCCCGCGGGTTTGATCGATACGCCAGACGCAATACCCAAGGTCGAGCCCTATCTGCGTGGGCCGAGCAAACCATATACCGTGATGGACCAAACCTTTGTGCCGATCACCGATTCGCGACCTTTTGTGCAGCGGGGTTCGGGCAGTTGGTATGGTAGGAAGTACCACGGCCGCAAGACAGCGTCTGGCGAGCCTTACGATATGTTTGCGATGACAGCGGCGCATCCGATACTACCGATCCCGTCGTATGCTCGTGTCACCAATATTCGTAATCGCAAACAAGTGATCGTGCGCATCAATGATCGCGGCCCATTCCTTGCGTCGCGCATTATCGATTTATCGTACGTCGCCGCGCTCAAGCTTGACATACTACGAGGCGGCAGTGCCGAGCTCGAAGTCGAGCGATTATTGCCCGATGAGATCGCACGCTTGCAAGCAGCCAGGCAAGCGAATTCAGGTGCAGCAAGTATCCAGCCCAAAGCCGAAGATCCGATTTCTGCTGTACTGTCAGCATCACCAGCTGCGGACCCCGCGACTCAAGCGATGGCGCCTGCGTTTTACTTGCAGCTTGGCGCATACAGTGAAGAATCAAACGCGCGGAGTATGCACGAAAAGCTAGTGGCAGCATGGCCTGGCCACTTGCCACCACCGATCATCGTTCAACAAGGCAGCTGGTACCGAATCCACAGCGGGCCCTTTACCAGCCGTGGTTTGGCTACAGACGCTGCACGAGATTTGCAGCGCATCGCTCAGATTCAAACGACCATCGTACAGCGCTAGTCGTCTTCAAAAGCCTGAGCAGCGATTTTTTGGCTGACAACAAATCAGTTCGAAATTCTCTGTACCGATTAAACCCGAAGTTCAGCAAAAGCAAGGCGTTCGACAACAACTCACGCCGACGTAGCAAATTAGTCGGCCGTTCCTCGATTACTCTGTTCGGCTATCTCCAGCGCGAGCGTATACAGCGTATTTTTCTTAACGCCAGTAATTTTCGCTGCCAATGCAGCGGCCTGACTGACAGAACATTGTTCCAGCAATATGCTTAGCACACGCCGCGCTTCCAGTAGCATGTCGGTGCCTGTATCGCTCGCAGCTTGGCCCTCGATCAGTAGCACGAACTCGCCACGCTGACGGTTCGGGTCTTCGGCTAACCAAGCGGCTGCGTCAACCAAAGTACAGCGATGAATTTGTTCGAATAGCTTGGACAGTTCTCGCGCAATCACAATTCGACGCAGGTCGCCCAGCACTTCTCGCATCATGTCCACCGTCTCGGTGATGCGGTGTGGCGCTTCATAAAAAATCAAAGTCGCGGGTGAGGATGCCAGCGTTCGCAACACCGCTTCGCGTTGTGCATCTTTGGCAGGCAAGAAGCCGATAAAGTGAAATCCTTCCGAAGACAAACCACTTGCCGATAGCGCAGCCACCGCCGCCGACGGGCCGGCGATGGGCACGGCGATTAATCCGGCATTGAGCACCGCATCGACCACGCGTACCCCGGGGTCAGATACTGCCGGGGTGCCTGCGTCAGATACCAGCGCGATGCGCTCGCCTTGGCGAAGTCGCGCGATAATTTTCTGAGCTGCTTCTACTTCATTGTGCTGATGGGTCGCGATCAGTGGCTTGGACACGCCATAGCGCTTCAATAGCTGCCCGGTATTACGCGTGTCTTCACAGGCGATTGCATCAACCATATCAAGTACATACAAACTGCGCAGGCTGATATCACCCATATTTCCAATCGGCGTCGCAAGCACATACAATGCGCCCGCTGGAAATTGCTGTAATGCGATTTCCTCGGACAACAATTCGAGCAACCTGATTCGCTCAGGCGAAACTTGAGATGGCATCGGGCTATTGTACAAAACCCCCTACGCTACCCATGAAGCATCTCACCACTGCATCCGGCCGACAGGCAGAGGATCGTGCATTGGCTTACTTGCAAAGCCAAGGGTTGGTTTTGATTACAAGGAATTTTCGTAGCCGACGTGGTGAGATTGATCTTGTGATGCGCGACGCCGCGACTTTGGTGTTTGTGGAGGTCCGGAAACGTCGCAGCCAGCGATTTGGCGGCGCGGCAGCGAGCATTTCCGCCACCAAGCAAGCCCGGCTGTGGCGTTGTGCCGAGTTTTTCCTGCAGCGCTACCCGGCAGCACCTGCGTGTCGGTTCGATGCAGTTTGCATTGGTGGAACGAACCTGACATGGCTACGCCATATTTTTAGTGCTTAGAACTGATCTCATTAGGCCGCTTGCTGCGTTGGCAGCATCTTTCCGTACGCCCTGTACTGTCTGCGATGCTGCTGTATTGCCAGGTCAGCTTTATAATCGCGCTGGTGAACAAGCAAAGAATACTCGACCAATTTCAGGAAAGTGCTGAGTTGAATATTCAGGCGGCAGCCTCTCTGGCTCCGCCAGTTGCTGAAGCAATTGATTTGATGTTTACAGCGCTCTCGAATGGCAATCGTATTCTCGCATGCGGTAATGGCGGCTCGGCGGCAGATAGCCAGCATTTCGCAGCCAAACTGGTCGGTCGATTTGAGCGTGAACGCTTGCCTTTGCCAGCGATTGCTTTATCAACAGACACCTCGGTATTGACTGCGATTGGTAACGATTACGGATACCACGAGATATTCGCCAAACAGATACAAGCATTAGGGCAAGCCGGCGATGTTTTGCTCGCTATATCAACCTCCGGCCAATCCGGGAATGTGGTCGCTGCTGTCGAGGCGGCGCAGGAGCGCGACATGCGTGTCGTCGCCCTGACCGGTAATGGCGGCGGTGCACTCTCCAGCATACTCACTGACGTTGATGTTCATATTTGCGTGCCACATGAGCGAGTATCCCGAATTCAGGAAATTCACTTGTTAATTATTCATTGTCTTTGCGACGGTATCGACGTCGCACTTTTTGGAGGAGATACCGAATGACACCTTTGCTACTCACCGATATTCGCCGCCCGCTGCTGGGCGTGGCGCTGCTAGCCGCCCTCTGCGCCAGCCTGCAGGGTTGTGTGCCGCTCGTCGTCGGCGCAACAGCGGTGGGATCGATGGCTGCTGTCGACCGCCGTACGGTTGGTATGCAAACTGACGATAAAACCATTGAGCTCAAAGGCGAAGGTCGAGCCAGCAAGATCACAGGTGATAAAGGCCGCGTGGCTGTGACCAGCTACAACCGTATGGTGCTATTAACCGGCGAAGTCGCTGATGAAAAAACCAAAGCGGAAGTGGAGGCGCAGATCGCCACCATGGGCGATTTGAAAAAAATCGAAAATGATATTGAGATCGCGCCGGTGTCTACGGTGAGCGCCCGCTCCAATGATCTGCTGATTACCAGCAAGGTCAAAGCCGCAATTATTGATACCAAGGATTTGTACCTTAGCGCGTTCAAGATACACACTGATCGTGGTGTGGTCTATCTGATGGGGCGTGTGACACAGCGCGAGGCAAAGCTGGGCAGTGAGGTGGTCCGTAACGCGGCCGGCAATATTCGTAAGGTCGTAAAATTATTCGAGTACATCAGCGAAGAAGAGCTACTTGAGTTGAAAGCAAAACCATCGGCTGAGGATGGCAAAACCGCAGCGCCTGCAAAGTAAAAAAATTTTTCTGATCAGGGCGCTTGAGGCGGTAGCAGCATCCGTTATGGCCCTAATACTGTGACGGCCCATGCTGCTTGGCAATCGCCCTAATCAGAAAGCTCTCCTGCAACCGACCAAGGCGCTACTCGCCTTGGTCAAGCGCCTATAATGGTGGATCATTTTTCCGTTTCGGATAAGCCCATGTCCAAGCATTTCCCTCGCCGCATCGGTGGTTTGACCATTATTCAAACCATGGCGCTGCTAGCCATACTTGGTGTCGTACTGTTTTTCGCCTTATCCCTGCTAAAGCGTGAGCCAGCGCCGGCCGCCACCTTCAACACGCTGAAA
>Ga0194130_10003742_pt1 | contig 20031 bp, 16 predicted proteins | sample TA2KigsurfametaG_FD_160084 | JGI IMG/M metagenome (GOLD analysis project Ga0194130, IMG submission 160084) | Freshwater microbial communities from Lake Tanganyika, Tanzania - TA2015050 Kigoma 12 surface | ecosystem: Environmental > Aquatic > Freshwater > Lake | place: Tanzania: Lake Tanganyika... | reverse complement strand
TGGTGGAGAGCACCGCATCTGCGCAGGCACGAACTGAATCGAGATCATCAAGCCGCAACTCAAAGAACAAGGGTTCCGCTTTGCTGAGCCTACGTATGTCGTCGAGAACGGGCTTGGTCCGCTCCAGCGAGCGACCAGCAAGAATCAATTGGTAACCGCGATCAGCAAGGGCTAATGCAGTAATGCGACCGATGCCTGTATTGGCACCGGTAATCAGGGCGACACGCTGATTCATGTCCATTACCATCCAACGAAAGATGAGGACATCCTACCGCAGCTAAAAAATAATTCGGAGATAAACGCCAGTTAAGGTTTCCCATTACCGCAACGGTACCGCAACGGAGAGGGGAGTGTGGCAGAAACAAAAAAGGCTCAGCGTGTGCTAAGCCATTGTATTCTTTGGCTCCCCGACCTGGACTCGAACCAGGGACCTGCGGATTAACAGTGCAGGTAATCGATATAAACCCTTGATTTTAAACGACTTTCTTCAGGTGCGCAGAAAAATGCGTAGTTAAAATCGCTCAAATCACGGTCAAATACGAGATAAAAGGTCGCAGAAACCAATCCAAACTAACTAAACCTGCCCACATGATCGCATAGACTTGCTGAGTAGAGTAGCTACCTCAATCTCGCGCAGCTTGGCCACGATCTCCTCAGGCTTTAATCGAACTACCTTGGGCGTTACTGACTCCTTTTGAATAATAAAAAAGTAATATTATTCTCACTCAATCTGGATCAGTTTTTAAACGCAGGTCAAGATGAGGTTCGGATTCTGTGGATAGTGGTGACGATACCTACTGTCTTTCTTGTGCTTGGCTTACTTCCGGGAACAGTAATCACTATTCTCGAGATTTTCGCAATCGTTATCATTAATTCCTATGTTGTTATGCCGCTTTCGCCGAATGCGCTGGTGACCGTAGTCATATCGATGATTTATGCGATCGTTTTTTCTCACGCATATAACGTAAAACTTATTTATTTTTTTACCAGCATGCGCTCATCAAACGATCAGCTACGTGAAATGGCGACGCGTGATTTGCTTACCAATGTATTAAATGCGCGTACATACTATGAAATCTGCGACAACCAAATAAGTGTCGCCCAACGACAGCGCCTGCCGTACTCGGTACTTTTTATCGATCTTGATCACTTCAAGTTAGTCAACGATACCTATGGCCATGCCGCTGGCGATATTGTGTTGAAGTCAGTCGCGGACTGCCTTTCAAAAAGCTTGCGCTCCAGTGATGCGCTTGGTCGTGTCGGTGGCGAAGAATTTTCTGTTTTTCTGCCAGATACGAATGCTGACGGTGCAGTGGCGCTAGCTGAGGCTATTCGCCGTAATATCGAAATGCTGATGCCCTCAACAGGCGAGCAGATCCTAAAGATAACCGCAAGTATTGGAGTAGCGAGAAACAGTCATACCGAACAGACCATTCTCGATATTCAAAAGCAAGCCGATCAGGCGATGTATCGTGCGAAGGCAGCGGGCCGTAATCGGGTTTCGTCGCTCGATGAATTAGCGGCTTTATAGCTATTTGTTCAAATCGCCTGCAGCTGCTCTACCCAAGCAATCTGTTTCGGCAGGCACTGCGTTTTAAGATCATAGTTAGTTTGCGCAAAGCGCCGCGCTGCCGTACCTAGCCGCTGCCGTTGATCCTCATTGGCGAGAAGCTCGTTGACTTGTTCAGTCAGCCGCCCAGCATCAAAAAAATCAACCAGGCAGCCGGTCTTGTCGTGTTCGATTGCTTCGCGTAATGGCGCGGTATCGCTTGCTACAATCGCGCAACCGGCGCTCATGGCTTCCAGCAGACTCCAAGATAATACAAACGGGTAGGTGAGATACACATGCACCGTAGACAGCTGCAGCAGAGGGATAAATTGCTGGTACGGCAGGTTTCCGAGAAAATGCACACGCGCCCAGTCAGCATCACTAATGTGCGGCCTCACTTCATTCGCAAAAATCGTTTTCCACGTCGTGTCGCCGGCGGGTTTTGCGCCATAGCTCACACTATCACCACCCACAATCAGTATCTGTGCATTCGGTCGTTGCCGTAACAGCTGCGGCAAAGCGCGCATAAAAATATGGTAGCCGCGGTAGGGTTCGAGATTACGGTTCACGAAAGTCACCACCTCATTGTTTCGTGAAAGCGATAATCCGTCACCTAACGATAGGCTCACCGCCGAATTAGGCTGCACCGCATCAGTATCAATACCATCATGCACAACCGTGATGCGATCACGAAAAGGCGGTGGGAAGGTGCTCGCTTGCCAATGCGTAGGCGAGAGCCCGGCATCGGCAATATCAAAATGCAGCAAATTATTCAGATTTTTTAGCCGCATACGACAAGGCTCGGCCACATCCGTCACCGGAAACTCCGGGTCAAAGCCAACATCCGAGCCACTAGCGTGATAAAAAAACTCGCAGTAAATACCCAGCTTGGCATGAGGCCAAATTTCTTTCAGAAACAGGCTTTCGCCCCAGCCATGGTGCGCCACAATCACATCAGGATTAAAGCCCTGCTGCTGCAGTTTCAGCGCTGCACGAAAGCAGGCCTCGCCTCGAATAGTTTTGGTTTCAAAGTCGCCTACCCATGGGTGTATACCCGGCGTGCTACCGCGCTTGGCGGTATAAGGAACCAGGCTCACCCCTTGCCATTGCTGCTGTTCGATTTTTTGCATCGTCATCGCAACTACACGATGACCACGCCCAGCAAGGGCGGGCGCTAAAAATTTAAACTGCCCGGGAAAGTTTTGATGGATAAACAGGATATTCATATCAATTCATACGGCAGGTAGCTAATGCCGTTCGCAATCAGTGAGGCCACGTTTGCCTGATTTTCATTCGATTCAGAAAAATCAGCCAGCACCTTGCTGAAAGTCTTACTGGCATTAGTCTGCATTTGCTCTACCCACCAGCTTATCCCGGCGGCATCGGGTGTGCGGTCGAGTACGTTTTGGTATAACTTGGTAATAAATATCGAAGGGCTCGTATTACTGCCGTAAAGCTGCCGAAACTCTGTGCTATCCACAAATCGCGCCGCAACCTCAACCACATTCATGCCGCGTTCCATCTGCGCCATCCAATAACCCAGTCCCGGTAGATCAGGTGTGCGATCAAAAGCTGCTTTATAGATTCGGTAAGCCTTGGCGTTATCGCCGCTAATTTCGGTAGTGACCCACTGATCAGAGAATTGAAACTTTTCTACCTGCGTTAGCTGATCGGTACCCAGCGTACGCTGCTGATCATTAACGGTCACTACGCCATTACTGATCGATATATTAAATCGGCTACGCGGCCCGACAAATCGCACCACATCACTACCAGTGCCGCCATCGATGGTGTCATTGCCTTGCCCCGCGTCGATCGTGTCATTGCCACCCGAGGCGAGTATGCGGTCATCACCCGTTGATCCAATCAGTAAATCATCATCAGGACTGCCGCTGCCAGATAGCAAGCTGTCATTTGCGATTATCGCGTTGCGTAATTTGGTTTCAGATAAACCAATGTCCGCCCAGTTAGATCCATCACGCGAACCTGCGCTTTTCACGCCGATCACAGCACCGTTGGCTAGCAAGGGCCCGCCAGAGCTACCGGGCCCCATCGACGCAACTGTTGACACATACACCGCATCAACCGAATGCCGATCAACCAAGACCGTACCCGTCATCATCCCGCTGGAGCCTGACGGATAGCCCACCTCGGTCGCAAAGATATCTTTTCTATCTTGGCCAAAATCAAGCGCCAAACTACCAATGCCGCGTATCTCGCTCGGTAAACCAATCAGGGCGACATCGTATTGCGACTCATAGCGCCAGAAGGTTTCAGGATCGTTATCCGTATAAATTTCGGGGTTATAAATAATCGAAAACGGCGCACCCGAATCAATCGTCACACCGGGTGATTCGATCACATTACGCGCGCTGTTGTAATCAGCCCCAAAATAAAATCGAAAGCGCGCTGCAAAGCCACCACGCGTAGGATCAAACACGCAATGACCCGCAGTTAATAAGTCATTTTTTCCAACAATCGCACAGGTACCAATACTGATGCGACCATCCGGCCAAGTGGTTTCCAGCATCCCCACCATGGCGTAGGGTGCGGCGGCGCGTTGTGCGGCGCTGACTTCGACAATTGCCACTGCTATCCGCCGTTAAAGGCTAGTGCAACGGCCGGGTGTCGCGTTCGGCGCCCACCATCTCGGCTGCTGCCTCGTTCATCCATGCGGGCCAGCCATCAAGCGGCCACTCGGCCCGTACAAACATATTGCGCAGAATATGCAAGTACTGGCGCAGGTGGACTGAGTCCATCGCCAGATCAGCCAACGTGCCATCGCGCAGCGGCAGCTGAAGCACAACACCGGCGGGCGAGCGTTGCAGATCGAGTGTGTTTAAAAGCAGCGGCGTAGCATCGCCCGATTCAACTGCAGTACCTGGCTCCAGACGCATAAGCGCAGAGGTTTGTCTGAATGCCTGCATCAGCTCGCGGTCGGCTGCAGCAGATACCGGTGTCACTTTATCTAAATGCTCGAGTAAAAATTTTACCAGCGCGCGACTCATTCGCAGTGTGAGCCAGAATGACACCACCTCGCCGTCATCGCCTTGGGATCGCACCAAAATACGATCCTCTGCGGCGACATAATCCAGTGTAATTTTTTCTAGCTTCATTACACCTACCGATGGGTCTGACTTATTCTTCTTTAAGAGAAGCCGCAATACGCTTGGTCAGCGGATGCAGCAAGTAAGTCAGTAGCGATCGTTCGCCGGTTTTAATCAATACCTCAGCCTGCATGCCGGGCTGAAGATTGCGCTCACCCAGTTGCTTGATTCCTTCGGGTGTTAACTCTACTCGCGCCAAATAATACGACATCATGCCAGCCGGTGTTTGCTCGGTCAGTACATCACCGGAAATCGTCTTGACCACGCCATCCACCACCAGTTGCGGTGAACGGGCGAATGCCGAGAAGCGCACGTTGGTTGGGTCATTCGGTTTCACCCGGTCAATCACATGGGTTGGGATTCTCGCCTCCAGCAGCACGCCTTCTTCGGCAGGTACCACGTCCATCAGTTTTTGGCCGGCGGACACCACGCTGCCATTGGTAATCGTCAGCCCAATCACTTGGCCATCTACCGGCGCCTTCAGTTGCACTTTACGCAGCTCTGCACCAAGAGCCGTAGTACGCTCGCGTAGACCCTGCAGCTCGCGCCGTGAATCAGCCAACTGCGCCGAAGCATCGCGGCGATACTCTTCGCGCCGCTGCTGCATACGCATTTTCATTTCTTCGACATTACGCTTGAGGCGCTGCCGGTTACCTTCCAGATCGGCCATCACAGCGCGTAGCTCGGCCTGGCCCTGCTCAAGTTGAAGCGCCTGGTTGCGCGGCGCGTAGCCCTCTGACGCCAGATCGCTAATGCTTTTCAGTAGCTCGGATTGTTTGGCGCTTTGCATCTGCCTGCTCTCGAGCGAGCGCTCGATGCCTTTCAGTTGCGCCTCCAGGCCAGCGATATTTTCACCAATCGCGGCCAAGTCACTACGAAGTGCATTACGGCGCGCTTCAAATAACTGGGTTTGCGTGGCGACATGCTGCGCCGCCGCCGGATCAGTGGCAGCGCTGGTGAAATCCGGATGAAAACCGATATGGTCAGCGCCCGACAACTCGGTCATGGCACGGCCTTCAACCGCACGCAGCGCCAGGTAATTGTGATGCACCTGCTCGTAGCTCGCGCGCGCGGTTGCGTCGTTTAGCACGGCCAGCACATCGCCTGCTTTCACGCGCGCGCCTTCCTTCACCAATACGCGTTCAATCGTACCGCCACTCGGGTGCTGGATGGGCTTGCGTTTGGTATCGATGGTCACCGTCGCCGGCGCCGGCACACCTTCATCCAAAGGCGCGTACGCCGCCCACAGCAAGAAACCGCCAAAGCCAATCACAATCGCCAAAAAGCCATTGCGTATTGTGGCGCGCGTATCGGTGGGTAGCACCAGGTCATCCACATCGGTGATGTCGCTGGCAGAGCGAGCCTTGCCCGGCAGACGGGCCTCAAAAGATCGGGGAGCAATATTCATGATCAGGCGGTTCTCGGTTGGGGAAGGGCGTCCGGATGTGCGGTCACGTCCATCACACCAAATTGGGCGACGCTGCCATTGTTCAGCACCAGCACGCGGTCAGCCAGTACCAGCAGATTACGTTGGTGAAGCACCATAAAAACAGTTTTACCTGCTTGTTTCAGTTCGACGATCGCTTTCATCAGCGCCACTTCGCCGACATCATCCAGGTTGGCATTCGGCTCATCCAGTACCACTAAATCCGGCATGCCATACAGCGCGCGTGCCAGTGCCAGCCGCTGCCGTTGACCACCCGAGAGCAGACCACCGGCTTGGCCGAGCGGGGTGTCGTAGCCTTGCGGCAGGTGCTGAATCATTTCGTGAATGCCGGCGCGCTTGGCGGCTTCGATCACCGCATCAGAGTCAATCTCGTCAAAGCGGCAAATGTTTTCGGCAACCGTGCCTTCCAACAGTTCAATATCCTGCGGCAGGTAACCAATGTGCGGCCCAAGACGGTCGCGATCCCATTTGCTGATATCAACACCATCGAGCAGCATCTGGCCACTGGTGCTCGGCCACACACCAATCAAGCAGCGCGCAAGCGTTGATTTACCCGCGCCAGAGGGGCCAACAATACCCACCACTTCACCAGAGCGAAACTCAAGGTTCAGCCCTTTCAATATCTGTGTCTCCGAGCCGGGCGCCCTTGCCACCAGCTGCCGCAGCTCGACTTGCCCTGTCACGTCATCCGCGCTGTGATAGCGCCCGCCGTCAGGGTAATCACTGATCACTTTATCGAGCCGGGAATAGGCCTGCCGCGCCTCGATAAACTGCTTCCAGGTACCGACCAAGCTGCTGATCGGTCGCAGTGCATTCGACATCAGCGCGTTAGAGGCAATCATCGCCCCCAGCGAGATCTCGCCGCGAATCGCCAACCAGGCACCCAGCGCAAGAATTAATGATTGCTGGCTGTACTGCATGAACTTGCCCAGAGCCTGCATCCGGTGCTGCTGCTCATGCGACTGCTCGCGCCGGTGAAACTGCGTCGCGACTAAACCAATCCAGCGCCGGCGCAAATTCGGCAGCATACCCATCGACTCAACCGCTTCAGCATGACGCAGCTTGCCACCTAAATAGCTGTTCGCTTGCAGTTCACTGTCGCTGGCGCGCTCATGCAATTGTGCCGTCATTAAATGCGAGCCAATCGCCAGCAAAATCAGCAACAAGGTGAAAACAATACCGGCCCAACCCAGCAGCGGGTGCATTAAAAACAGCACGGCAAGATAAATCGGCATCCACGGCAAATCAAAGAACGCGAATACCCCATTACCGGTCAAGAACTGGCGTAAATTCGTCAGATCAGAAAACGCGCGTGTAGCACTCGCACCATCCTGCGCCAAGTGCGCCGCAAAGCTGGCATCAAACACGCGCGCGTTCAAGGCCTCATCAAAACGCACTCCGGCACGCACCAGCAAGCGAGAGCGCACCCACTCAGCAACCGCCATCACCACGGTAAACAGCACCATAACCAAGGTAACTGCAATCAGCGTCACCTCGCTTTGGCTCAGCATAACGCGGTCAAACACTTGCAGCATGTACAGCGTGGGCGTCAGCATCAACAGGTTAGCCACCAGGCTAAACAAACCGACCCACAAAAACTCGGTTCGGAAAGTCCAGAGGCCGCGGCCGAGTTCAGTTCGGGTGAGAGAAGCAATCAGGTTCATGCCATACCCCCGGCCACTTGTGGCGGCACACCGCTAGCGGCGAGTTGCTGTTGGCGGGCTTTATTCAACGCGGCGAGCACCTCATCACGCGGACCGAAGCCTGCGAGTTGGCCATCGCGCAGAATAAGAATTTTGTCCGCCGCAGGTAATACCGAAGTGCGATGCGTAATGATGATGGTGGTGCTACCACGTCGCTTCAATTCAACCAGGGTCTCAAGCAGCGATTTCTCACCCGCCTCATCCAGGCTGGAGTTCGGCTCATCCAGCAACACAAATTTCGGCCAGCCATAGATTGCTCTCGCTAGCGCGACACGTTGACGCTGTCCACCAGAGAGTCGCGCGCCATCTTCGCCTAGCAGCGTGTCATAGCCATCGGGCAGTGCCTCGATCATGCTAGCCAGCCCTACCTGCCGCGCCGCCTCGCGCACCTGATCCATATCCACATCACCAAAGCGCGCAATATTCTCTGCAATGCTGCCGTCAAACAGCTCGACGTCTTGCGGCAAGTAACCAAGGTAAGGGCCAAGCTCGGCCTTGTTCCACGCGTACATATCGTTGCCGTCGAGTCGCACCTTGCCGGATAAGGTCGGCCAAATGCCCATCAACAAACGCGCTAAGGTAGTTTTACCCGCAGCAGAAGGCCCAATCATGGCGACTGTTTCGCCGGGCGCCACTGAAAAATTCACGCCACGAATAATCGGGTAAGGGCTGCCCGGTGCGCCTGCGGTCACTTGCTCGACATTTAAGTAGCCCTCCGGCGCAGGTAACGACATACCGTACTGACGCTCGGGCAGCGCATTCAAAAAGTTTTCCATGCGGCGGTAAGAGTCACGCGCATTCACCACCAAGCGCCACTGCAAAATCAATTGCGCTAATGGTGCGAGTACCCGGCCACCGAGCGTAGAGGCCACAATCATCATGCCACCGCCACCGAGCAGCATGCCTTTCACCGTCAGCCAGCATGAAAGGCCCAATATCAGAGAGGTTTGCAGCATTTGAATCAGCTTGGCGCTCGCGCTGTTAATGCCGGCGGTGTCCGAAGCTTCGGCCTGCTTGGCAAGAAAAAGGCGCTGGCGTTTCATCCAGCGCTGATGAATATGGCTCGTCATACCCATCGCGTTGACTACTTGGGCATTACGCAAAACCCCGCTGGCGTAGTTTTGCGCGCCAATTGCCGCTTTGTTTGCTTCGGTGAGTGCGGGCAGTGTTTTGCGCTCGGTTTGTATGCCAAGTGCCACTTGGACCACTGCACCAATCAAGGCAACTACACCCAGCCACGGGCTAATCACAAAAACAATGATCAGATAAAGCAGCGATGAAGGCGCATCCATGATCGCCGTCACCGCCGGCGATGCAATAAAGTCGCGCAGCGTGCGTAAATCATTAAACACCTGCAGCGTGCCGCTGTTCGGGTTTTTCAGGTTGGCGTCAAAGCTGGCGTTAAACAAGCGCTTGCGGAGTGACACATCAAACTGCTCACTCGCTTGATACATCAGCTTGCTACGAACTACATCCAGCCACTCCATGATCAGGTAAGTACCCAGCACCCAAATAATCAACATTACCAGCGTCGTGCTACTGCGGCTGTTCACCACGCGGTCATACACTTCCAGCATAAAAATCGTGGGGGCAAGCACCAGCAGACTGGTCACAAAGCTGAATAGCGCAGCCCGCTTATATAGCGGTAGAAAACGCCAGATCAGTTGCGAGAGCTCGGTGCTTGCTGTTGGTTTCACAGCGGTGTTCATGCGGCGTGTTCCATGGCAGAGTCGGCGCTAGCCGACGGTGGGTGAGTCAGAATCAGCACATACTGCGGCAGCATGGGCTCGGCTTCGGCGCCATCTTGTGCCGCTTGCGAGAAATGAAAGTGCAAGGAAAATGTATCGCCTTTTGAGACCATCGCGATCTCGCGCAGTTTCTCTTGCTGAAAACGTTGCTCATCATCGGCGCTGATCGATAGCTGAAACCGCAGGCGACCATCTAACGAAAACATCGAAATCTGTCCGGCCTTGATGCTGAGGGTATGTCGATCAAAATACACCGGCGCGCTCGCTGCAAATTGCAGCAGGGGCAGCGGTTGATTACCCAGCCGCGCCAAGTTAAACGGGCTATGCGGCGACTGGTAGACCTGGCGGCAGCTGCGCGACACCGAGTAGATCGCATTGCAAATCATCTGCGATCCCAACTGCGGGAAGCGCGTGCGTAGCTGCCGGTAGCTCAGATGATGCAAAGCCACCCGGTTCCAGCAGCGGGTATCGCGCGCAAATGGCGACAGCGCGTTGCACACCTCGGCAAACGCTTGCTGCAGCGCATGCAGCTGCTGCGTCTGTGCCGGGTCGGCGTTGAGCGGGATAACAAGGGTGGTATTCACGCCAAATTTAGAGGCGGCAGGGCGGTAAAAAATTCATATAGGAGTATTCATATAGGATACTACTGATTGCTGCGAGGCAACAGAAAGCCTGAGTGTTCTTGTCGGGAATAAGTCCTCCATTCTCGAAGCGCTGCGGGCTTAACAATCGACGCACCAAGCCGATTTACACTAGATACGCCGTAAACCAAGCAGCGAACGCTGTCGCGTGACCTGAACGCCTAACCAAGACGAGCCGCCAATTGCCCTACCAAGAAACCGTGTCCGCATCGGGCATTCCCATCAATAACGTCGCTGCCGCCGCGGCCACGTTTGCTTATGACCAGGTCATCATCGCGCCAGAATCCAGCGCGGCGCGCTTGGTGCTGAGCGATGGGGTTAGCAACACGCGCTGGGTCGCCACCGGCAAGTTTCAGTATGCCTCGGGTAAAAGCACGCTGAACCACGCCTCGGGTGGTATCGATAGCCTGACCATCTTTCAAGGTGATACGCAGCTCACCAGCATCAGCTTCGGCCGACCGTTTGATGTGCAGCAGCTACTGCCCGTCACCGCATCGCAAGCCAACGCGCAGTTCAGCTACCGATTGAGTTTTTTATCAGGAAATGATTCATTTTTTTCTGCACGTGCAGGTGCTGCGCCCGATCAGGTGCAGGGCCTGGACGGTAACGATGTATTTGCCGGCTACGGCGGTGTCGACAGCTTTGATGGCGGCAATGGTAGAGATACCGCCATCTACCGGGGGCGCGCTTTTGAGTACACCATCAGCGCGCTCGGCAATAACCGGCACTCGGTGCGCGACAATGTCGGCCAGCGCGATGACACCGACACCCTAATCAACGTCGAGCGGCTGCAGTTTTCCGACTTCACAGTAGCGCTCGATACCAGCGGCACAGCCGGCCAGGCGTATCGTGTCTACAAAGCCGCGTTTAATCGAACGCCTGATCTATCCGGTCTGGGTTATTGGATCGATCGTATGGATAAGGGCATGGATCTGATTGAAGTGTCCTCGCGCTTCATCGACTCTGCCGAGTTTCGTAGTCTGTACGGCAGCAACCCAACCAATGATGTCTTCCTCACCCGCTTGTACAGCAACGTCCTGCAGCGCTCACCCGACAACACCGGTTACCAGTGGTGGCAAAACCAATTACGTAGCAACCCCGAAAAAACCTGGCAGAAAGTATTGGCTGATTTTTCAGAGTCTGCAGAAAATCAGGCCAATGTCGCACAGCTAATTGCTAGCGGTATTCCGTATGATCCACCCGGCTAGTCAACGCCAGCTGCGGGTAATCGTTCACGTTGGTGATCGGTATCTGATCAGTTATTGAAATACGCGCCCAGCGAGAGCACATCTTCGCCAGTAAGCACACCCGCCGCTTGGCGTAGCCGCAGGTAGGCAATCAAATGGCCGTAGCGTGCTTGCGCCAGATCACGCCGCGTCGTGTACAGCTGCTTCTCGGCATTCAGCAGATCAAGGTTGATGCGGGCGCCGCCCGCAATGCTTTTGCGCGTAGCGTCAATCACCAGCAGCGACGATTGCTCCGCACTAGCGAGTGCATCAATACGCGCTCTGCTGCTGGTAAACAGGCGATGCTGTCGGCGTAATTCCTGCAGCACGTCTTCAGTCTTCGCAGCCAGATCCGCCTTCGCGCGCTCAACCCCCGCCACTGCCTGACGCACCCCCGCATCGACGCTGCCACCCGAGTACAAGGGAATAGCCATCTGCACGCCGATGCTGCGCAGCCGCGATTCCTGGTTAAACGTGAACAAGGAATCTGACTTGGAGTCGGTGTAGCTCGCGACTAAATCAACTTTCGGGTAATGCCCCGATTGCGCACGGTTCAGGTCCAGCTCGGCATAATTCACCTGATGGCGCTGGGCGATCAGCGTCGCGTTTTGATCTAAGGCGATTTTTTCCCAACCCTCAAAGCTTTCCGGTTCAATCGATAAAAATTTGAAATCCGGGCTCAGCGTGGGTAGCGGCGTTGTCAGCGGTCCGGTAATGCTGGCCAGCTTGCGTCGCGCAGTATCGAGGCTGTTCTCGGCTTCCAACAGCTCCGCCTCCGACAACTCGTAGCGCGCCTTAGTCTCCAGCATATCGGTCTTGGTGCCGGCGCCGCGCTCAAACATGCGCTGGTTGGCCAATTCATTTTCTTTCAGCGCATCACGCTGAGCTACCGCCAGCTGAATCTGCTCACGAGACAGCAGCACCTCAGCATAAGCAGCAAACAACCGCACATATAAATCTTGCGTCTTGGCGGCAAGCACTGCTTCGCCATAATTTGACTGCGTATCGCCTTGCTTATAGCGTGCATACGCTTCCAAATTAAACAGCGGTTGTCGCATGCTGATCGACGCTGACTCGCTCAAATAATTCGGCTTGTCATTCACCGGCCTACCGGCGGTGGTAATGGTTCGGTCTGCGGCGACATCGCTGCGGCTGTAATTAGCCGACACATTGGGGAGCAGGTTAGCGCGTCCGATCACGCGCGCTTCGCGTGAAGAGGCCTGATCATAGGTCGCGGACTGCAGGGTCGGGTCATAGCGCAGCGCTGCTTGCAGCGCTTGCTCCAGCGTCATCGCGTCAGCGTAGGGCGTGCCCAGAACAAGTGCCGCGCTGAGGCTGGCAGCTAATCGGGTTCGGGTGAAAGCAAGCCGGCACAGGGCGCGCGGCGATAAAGCAGAAGGGCGCATCAGACTAAAACGGTCAGGGTTGGGGCGGGGCGCCCATCAAAGGCCGTCGATTGTATCAGCGCTCCCCCGGCCAACTTGGTTTGTCAGGAAACTTTCGCCATGCTGCAACCGCAAAAAAGGCTATAATTCTGGCAATTTGCATTTCCTTTCGTACTTTTTCTCATGACGTTTCCTTATCCATCGCAATCAGCGATAGCGATAGCCTTGTTATCGAGCGTTGCACTGGCGGCCAGTATTGTGCTTACCAAGCATTGGCATGGCCGGCACTCGCTGGACTCCGACACCGGCGTACAAAAAATTCATTCCGATCCCACGCCGCGCATCGGCGGGCTTGCCGTACTGGTCGGCATGGTGCTCGCGTGGATCATCGCAACGCCTGCGGTTGCCCAGCTGCTCGGCTGGATTTTAATTGCCAGTTTGCCCGCCTTCTTGTTCGGTATGGCCGAAGACTTTACCAAGTCAATTGGTGTGAAGGAGCGACTCTGCGCAACCTTCGCCAGCGGCTTGCTTGCGGTGTCTTTGGGTGATCTATCAATTGCTCGTGTCGACGTTCCCCTAATTGATCTGTTGCTCACCGTTGCCCCGTTCGCTGCCCTATTTACCGTGTTCGCCATCGCGGGCCTTTGCCACGCGGTGAATCTGGTGGATGGCTACCATGGTCTGTCGACCGGCAGCTTCCTTATCAGTCTCGTGGGGTTGGGTCTGATCGCGCACACCCAAGGTGATGTCGAGCTGGTGCAATTGTGCGTGCTGATGGGTGCTGCAGCCCTCGGCTTCTTTGTCTTGAATTTCCCATTCGGCAAACTCTTCCTCGGCGATTCCGGTGCCTACTTACTGGGCTTTTTGCTGGGTTGTCTGTCGGTGCTACTGGTTACGCGCAACCCGGCCTTATCGCCTTGGGCAGCAGTGCTGGCGTGCAGCTACCCCATCATCGAAACCCTGTTCTCTATCTTGCGTCGCCTAGCCTTTGATCGTGCGCTAGCCCAGCCAGATCGGCAGCATCTGCACAGCCTGATCGGTGCGCACTTATGCGCGCGCTTTCCGTATTTCGCGCAAGGCTGTTTGCCCCATGTGGGGGTGTGCCTGCTCATCTGGCCGTTTGTCGCACTAGGAGCGTGGCTAGGCTGGCAGTGCAGCACCTCCACCCCGATCTTGATCGTGGCATTCGCTTGCCTTTCGCTGTGCTATGGCGTGGTGTACTGGAATCTGTCTTCGCTGGTGAGGCGCGACATCGCATCCAACACAGCGCAACCAGAGCAAGTCACCAACGAGGCCTAAGTCGATCGCGGACGGTTGGTGCGCGGGTCGGGCGCGTTTGCGACGGCCAGCTTTTCAAATACGCAAGGTCACCGGGCACAAACGCACATCGGTGCCGTGATACGATCCAAGGCTTTACTCTCTCCGAGCATGATGCTGCGCCTCCCGTCAATGCTCGCTTAGCGCTATCCGATGTTTTCTTCCCTGTGGCATTTCCGCGGCTTCATCTGGAACAGCGTCCTGCGCGACCAGCAGCTCCGGTATCGACGATCAGCACTAGGAATCCTTTGGACCATCGCGCAGCCGTTAGCGCTGATCCTGATCTACAGCATCGTGTTTGGTCGCGTCATGCGTCACCCCGGCATGGGCGACGGCGCATTCGATTACCCCGTCTACCTCTGCTCAGGCATCCTCACCTGGAATCTGTTCTCCGACGTATCGTCGCGCCTCACCACGGTGTTCAACGATAACGCGCACTTGCTGCGTAAAGTGCAACTACCCAAGCTGTCGTTTCCGGTGATTGCTGTCGGCGCCTGCTTGCTGAATTTCGCGACAGTGATGGCGGTATTTTTTGTCTTCTTGTTGGTGCTGGGTCGCATGCCAGACATCAGCTTGCTTGGTCTGCTGCCGGTGCTGGCGCTACAAGTCGCCTTCGCACTAGGCTTGGGTGTTGTGCTCGGCAGTGTGAATGTTTTTTTTCGTGATGTGCAGCAGGCACTTGGTATTGCATTGCAGTTGTGGTTTTGGCTAACGCCGATTGTGTATGTACCCAGTATTTTGTCGGAGCGCACGGTAGCGCTACTGTCATGGAACCCCATGTGGCCTGTCATGAACGCTTATCGCAACATCTTCCTGAATAACCAATGGCCGGATTGGTCAACGCTGCTGTACCCCGCCGTGTTGTCAGTACTTTTACTCGCTGCTGGCTTCGCCGTGTTCAAGCGCCTGCAACACGACATCTTGGATGAAGTCTGATGGGCCATCTGCGCGTTCACCAAGTTGGCAAGGTCTATCGTCGTTACCGACACCCGATCGCACGCATTGCCGAGTGGCTGGGTCTCGGGCAGCACCATCAACAGCGCTGGGTGCTAAAGCACATCAACTTTGAAGTCGCGCGCGGCGATGCGGTCGCGTTAGTCGGCGTCAATGGGGCAGGGAAGAGCACCTTACTCAAACTCATTGCAGGTACATCAGCGCCTACCGAAGGGTTTGTAGAGATCAACGGACGCCTTACCGCATTACTCGAGCTGGGTATCGGTTTCCATCCGGACTTCACCGGCAGAGAAAACGCACGTATGGCAGCGCGCTTGTCGGGTGTGCCAGATCAAGATCTCGCAAATGTACTCGCCGACGTAGAAGAATTCGCCGAAATCGGCGACTACTTTGATCAGCCCTTGCGCGTCTACTCATCCGGCATGCAGGTTCGTTTGGCGTTCAGTGTCGCCACTGCGGTGCGCCCGGATATTCTCATCGTTGACGAGGCCTTGTCTGTCGGTGACACCTATTTCCAGCACAAGAGTTTTGATCGCATCCGACGCTTTCTGGCGCAAGGCACCACGCTGCTGTTTGTGTCGCACAGTCCGGCGGCGATTAAATCCATCTGCCACCGCGCATTGCTGCTTGATCAAGGCAGCATCGTGATGGATGGCGAGCCTGAGCAGGTCCTTGATTATTACAACGCCATCATCGCGCGCTCGCACGCTGGCTATGAAATCCGCTCCCTTACCTCGGAAGACGGTGCCCGTGGGCTGCGCTCAGGCACCGGTGAGGCGAGTATCGAACACGTAGAGCTGATTGTTGACGGCGCATCGGTACACGCGCTGTACAGCGGACAGGCAGCGCAGTTGAAGGTGCATGCACGTAGCCGCGACGCCCTCGAGCAACTCACCGTCGGCATCTTGATTCGCGACCGCTTTGGTAACGATGTATTCGGTACCAACACCATGCTACTCGGCGAGACATTACCGCGCCGCGCGGGCGAAGTATTTTGTGCCGAGTTTTGTTTCGAGAGCCTGCCGCTCGGTAAAGGCAGCTACAGCGTCACCGTTGCGCTGCACAGCCAGGAGCATCATATTGCTGATAACTACGACTGGTGGGATCGCGCATTGGTGTTCGAAGTCGTCGCTGATAGCGCCAGCGGCGTTGGTGTCTGCCACTTTCCTATCAAATTACGCTGGCATAACGGCGAGGGCACTGCGGTATGAATGTCGTACTCGCGGTTGATGCAATCAACCCCTCGCTCACCGGTATCGGTCGCTACACCTGGGAGCTTGCAACACGGCTCCCGGCTTTGCTAGCCTCGGAAGATCAGCTACGCTACATGGCGCGTCATCGTTGGGTCAATGATATCGCTGCATTGCGGGTTGCTGCACCGGTACGCCAAGCCGTACGTCGCAGCTTGGTGCGTAGCCAATTGGCAGCAGCGGTGTACGCAGTGCTGTGGCCTATTGTCATGCGCTACCGACTCGGCAGCGTACGAAACGCGATTTATCACGGCACCAATTTCTATGTGCCGCCGGGTACCGAGCAGGCCATCGCTACCTTTCATGATTTATCGATCTACCGCCATCCTGAATGTCATCCTGCAGCACGCGTCGCCTTCATGCGGCGCGCGCTACCGCAAACACTGAAACGGTCAGATTTCATCATCACCGTATCTGAGTTTACGCGGCGTGAAGTCATCGATTATTTTTCCTGGCCGGCCGATAAAATCAAAGCTATTCCGCTCGGTGTCGACTCAGCCTTCAAGCCGCACAGCGCAGTGCAAACGCATGCCGTATTACAAGCGCTCAATCTTCAGCATGATGGCTATGTACTGTGTACTGCCACCATCGAGCCGCGTAAAAATATTTCACGGCTGCTAGAGGCCTACGCACTACTGCCCGCCGCCAGGCGCACGCGCTGGCCGCTGGTGTTGGCTGGTGGTGATGGCTGGAACGATGGAGCGCTACAAGCGCAGATACACCAGGCACAAGCAGCCGGTTGGTTGCGGCGTGCGGGGTATGTTGATGAATCCGCCTTACCGGCGTTAATGGCCGGGGCACGATGCTTTGCCTTCCCCAGCATCTACGAGGGCTTCGGGCTACCGGTGCTCGAGGCAATGGCATCCGGCGTGCCGGTGGTCACGGCAGACATTGCCTCATTGCCTGAGGTGGCCGGTGATTGCGCTCTGCTGATAGATCCGTATGACATCAATGCACTGCATGCCGCGCTTGATCGCGCCTTGCATGATGACCGCTGGCGTCAGCAAGCCATAGCGCGCGGCATTCAGCGTGCAGCGGGCTTCAGTTGGGACAGAACAGCAGCTGAAACTGCCGCCGTTTATCAGCACGTGGCAACGCTATGACGCGGGTCTTGCATGTCTATAAAACCTACGGCGCCGATGGCTGGGGCGGTGTCGAGCGCTGCATAGCGCAGCTACTGCGGGCCGGTGCCGCGCGTAGTGATACCGGTGAAGTACTCACCACCGGGTTTCAAGACAGCACCGAGCAGCTCGACGGCGTCACCGTTCACACCGTACGCAGGCAAGTAAACATCGCCTCAACCCCCATGGCATGGCAGTTTTTATCGCAACTACAAACGCTGGCCACGCGTTTTGATGTGATTCACTATCACTTCCCATGGCCGTGGATGGATCTAGCGCATTTGCTTGGGCGAGTCAGCACGCCCAGCGTGGTCACCTATCACTCAGACGTCGTCAGGCAAACCGGTTGGATGACGCTCTACCGACCACTCATGCATCGCTTTCTGGCATCAGTTAATCGCATCATCGTCACATCGCCCAACTACTTGGCCACCAGCCCCGTACTGGCACGCTACCAAGATAAATGTACCGTTATACCGATTGGTCTGGATCCCGCCAGCTACCCGCCAGCTGCAAACAGCAAGCTCGAGCACTGGCACGCGCGCGTAGGTGAGGGCTTTTTTCTGTTTGTGGGTGTGCTGCGCTACTACAAAGGCTTGCATCTGTTGGTTGAGGCCGCGCGTCGAAGTGGGCTCCCCATCGTTATAGCAGGTGATGGCCCCATGGCGACTACGCTGCACGCACAGTCGCGCGACATCACCAATATTCATTGGCTAGGCAACGTATCCGAAGACGATAAAGCCGCGCTGCTGAGTCTGTGCAAAGCCTTTGTGTTTCCGTCGCATTTACGTGCAGAAGCTTTCGGTATTTCGTTGCTTGAAGCCGCCATGCATGGCAAGGCAATGATCAGTGCTGAAATCGGTACCGGCACCAGCTACATCAATCGGCACGGTGAAACCGGCATCGTCATACCCCCAGAAAATCCCCAGGCACTTGCCGATGCCATGCAAACACTCAGAAACGACGCGCAGCTTTGTTCCGCATATGGCCAAGCAGCGCAGCAACGCTTTACGCAACTGTTTCAAGCGGAGCTGGGTGCTGATCAGCACGCGGCGTTGTATCACGGCGTTATACAGGCGAACCATCATGCCGCGCCTGCTCATTGAGTGCACCCGCACCGCAAGGTGCGGTTTGCACACGGGCATACAACGCGTCGTGCGCCGCATTACCGCAGTAGCGCAGCGTTTAACGCCAAATCATGGTTTTGATTGCGTGATCTCGGTGGTGATCGAGGCAGGGCGTTGGTATGCATTACCCAAACTCATGCCACACGTGCGCGAAGCTGGCAGCCAATCTGCGCCACCGCACTTGGATATCGAACCGCTGATGTTACAGCCAGACGATCATCTTCTGCTCGTAGACGCCACCTGGTACCTTGATGCATGGCCGGCGATCGTAAACGCTATTGATCACGGCGCGCAGCTACATGTTATTTGGCACGATTTAATTCCGCTACAGCACCCAGAGTTTTTTCCGCAGGGTTTGGCACCGCGCTTTCAGCATCATCTTGATCAAGTGATTCAGCATGCCAGCAGTATTCAGTGCGTATCTGCGACCGTACGCGCGCAACTGCTTAGCTACATTCAGCAGACCGCACCCGACAGAGCTGACAACCTGGAATTAGGCGTGCAGCACCCCGGTGCTGATGGTCTTCAGTCTGGTATCGCGCCACACGAAGCACTGCGCGCCATGTGGCCTGCGCATCAAACAACCGGGCATGACGACAATTCACCGCTGCGACTATTGGCGGTGGGTACCCTTGAGCCGCGCAAAGGCCATGCGGTACTGCTCGATGCCTGTGAGGCCATCTGGCGCGACGTGGATGCGAGTCCAGCAGCGCGCGATCTGCTGCTGTGTATCGCCGGCGCACCCGGTTGGCAGGTAGATGCGCTACTTGAGCGTTTGCAGCATCACCCCGAGCGCGGTCGTCGGTTGTTTGTGTTTCATGATCTCAGCGACGCCGAGCTTGATTGGTGCTACGAGCATGCTTCATGTTTGGTGTATCCATCGCTGGCCGAGGGCTACGGCTTGCCGATCGCCGAAGCTGGATGGCGTGGCCTGCCGGTGCTGCTATCCGATACCGAGATACATCGTGAGGTAGCCGGCCCCAAGGCGCGCTATTTCGCGCCAGGTGATGCAATAGCGCTTGAACAAGCGCTGCGACAATGTCAAAGCAACCTGAATTTTTTTGATCCGAGTTGGCCAGAGCCTGGTCGGTTTCGAAGCTGGCGCGATATGACCGCCACATTAATGCACAATCTGCGGCAAACAAGCCTGATAGCAAAGGGTCATCATGAGCCTCACCACTAGTCCGCTCGACGAGCTGATTCGCCGTATCCGCGACAAAGCCGCGTGGGATGCCCCAGCCGCGCGCGGCGCGCACGATGAATTGGGTGATGGCGGCCCGATGCGGCTGGCGGCGTCCGGCCCCGTAGAAGGGCAGGTACGTCGACCACTCGCGCGCATGCATGTGCGCGATTTTTATCTGATTGATGACAACGAAGCCTTTGTGCGCTTTGCCTACCGCAGTTTGCTCCGCCGCGCGGCAGATATGGATGGCTTCGAGGCGACCTGTCAGCGTCT
>Ga0194130_10003736_pt1 | contig 20064 bp, 10 predicted proteins | sample TA2KigsurfametaG_FD_160084 | JGI IMG/M metagenome (GOLD analysis project Ga0194130, IMG submission 160084) | Freshwater microbial communities from Lake Tanganyika, Tanzania - TA2015050 Kigoma 12 surface | ecosystem: Environmental > Aquatic > Freshwater > Lake | place: Tanzania: Lake Tanganyika... | reverse complement strand
GTACGAAGCACTGGCTAGCTTGGGGAGACTGGTCCAGCCACTGGCAGACAGCGTTGTTTGAGACGATCGATGGCGGGGTCAGCTGGAGTCCGCGTCCGATTCCATGTGGCCATCTCCAAAGTGCCGCCATCGATAATGCAGGTAGAACCATGGTCGTCGGGCGATCAGGAAAAGTCCAATTCTCGGCAGATGGCGTCGAATTTTCGGACGTGTTGGTTCCTAGTGACCCGTTTCGGCCGTGGCGATTTTGCCGGTGGTCAGGCGGTTCGTGGTGGCTCGGCGGAGACTCCGGTAAACTCTTTCGATCGGACGATGGTGTTCGCTGGGCACAGCTTCAGTTGCCAGGCACTCCCAGCGATCAGGAGTTGATTTCTCTCAACGACCTATCGACGGCTGGATCCCACGTTTGGGTCATCGGAAGTCCGGGTACAGTTGTTTGGCACTCCTCGGACAACGGGGTTCGCTGGGAGGTACAAGAGACCAAACAAACCAGCCACCTCCAATGTATCTCGGCGCTAAGTGAGAACGTCGTGATGGCCTGTGGAGAACTCAGCAAGGTCCTCATCACCCGAAATAACGGTCACGCTTGGATTGCATCACATAGGTCTGGACTAAGAGAAGGTTGTTTTGCCATATCGGCTACGGAACGAACTATTCCATGGGACTTGATGACTTACGTAGCGATCGAGGGAAAAAGGCATGTCTCCGGTGTTATTGTCCACGACCAACACTTTGAACAAAAGCTGACCCATCATCCGGAGCGATCCGTAAGGACCGAATTGATGGCGAGCCCCATGCAATTTAGTCGGCTCTCCGTCTATCCTGATTTTCCCACCGGCGATTTACGTTCCGGATTGCGTGCAACAGATTTAGCGTATTATCAGAAACCCAACGACCTTGGTTCCGCGACCACTGCGAACTCAAACACTTCCTTTAACACATCCGAATTAGTTCGAAAACTTATCCTTGAGATCCGTCAACGTCGACCTGATGTTATTGTTACGGAAGACATACACTCAACCAGTCCACTGGAATCCGCGAATGCGGCGGCGGCGGCCGAAGCTATTCACTTAGCATCGCTTCCCAACTTCAAACTCTTCAGCGATTCAAGTCGCATTCCGTTACCGGAATGGAACACGCAACGAGTGCTGCTTAAATCCATCCATGGCGGCGGTATTCATCTTGCCCCGACAATGACCATGAACGGATGCGGACTGATTCTTTCGGAAGCAATGCTGCCTGTTCGTAAATTGATTAGCAGCGATCCCTATTTTGAGAACAATCGAAACAGTAGTATTAAGCAAAAAACAACCTATCGCATGGCGGCACAGCGAAGCGTCAACATCGTCCATCCGCTCGACGGCTTGATTCTCGATGAAGACACAATGTTGCGGGAACCAAAGCGTATCTCGGTAAAGCTACCCAACCTCCTGGCATCCGCGAGCGCCACTGCAAAGATCCCAGAACTGTTAAAGTCACGAGGAAACGGACTCCAAGTGGAATTCGGTTGGGATGAAGCTCTTCGCGAGTTTATAAAGCCCCTCACGCCCGAAATGACCGCAGATACCCTTTGGACGATTGCTGTAGAATCTCGTAAAAGCGGGCATTGGAACCGATGGGCTACTTCAATCCAGTTGTTATTTGAGCTATTTCCAGACAAGGACATTAATGCGGTTGCCTACAACGAATGGCTAACTCATTACGGTAGTGCGGAGGTGTACTTTATCGTTCGCCAGCAACTCTCAGCCGCAGAATCCAAGGAGTCGTCACCTGCCCCTACCTCCAGTGAATCTGCTGCGGGACAGCTTTCGCCGTTTGCAACCAAGGAAACATCGATTGCCAAGGTAGGGTTCGACAAAACGAATCGCCTAACACAGATCGCCAAGGGTGAAAGTACCTTGGAGTTCAGCCAGAAGCTCGCGACTTGGGATGATGCATGGCAGTCGCGAAAAAGCGAACCGAAATGGGCCTGGCTCATTACCTCTCGTTATCGGACTTCTCGGTTGCTCAAAGGAGGACTCCTCGGCAGTGGAGACACGGCAGAGTCGAAGGAAGCATTTTTCTGGCCGCCTGCGTCACCTCAGTTACGGGACTGGAATCCATTACTCGAACAGGAAAAACGTATCCTTGAAGGTGGTCGAGACTACTTAAAAACTATCCAAATCCCCTGGGCAAACGAACGCCCCTATCTCGATGGCAAAGCCGACGAAGCGGTATGGCAGGGGGTTTCACCGCGACGATTAACAACAGTTTGGGAGTCCAATGCAGCCAGTACGGAGATACGCTGGATGCGAGATTCCGAGTTTCTTTTCCTCCATTGCATCTGCCCGAGAAATATCTCTAACGAGCTTTCCGTTTCACCAACAGCAGCAGGTAAAGCCGGCAAAAAAACACGCTCTAGAGATGGACTCAACGAAGCACTGGACCACGTTCGACTGCGGATCGATGTGGATCGCGACTATGCAACTTGGTTCGAACTCGGGTGGGATCGCGATGGTGGAACACTCGACCAGTGCAACGACATGCGTTGGTGGAACCCTAAATGGTTTATCGCTCTGGATGTACAAAACAACGCATGGAGCGCCGAGATAGCGATCCCACTCGACCAAATCCTGGAACGCTCGAGTCCGACCGACGGTAACGGTACGGCGCTAAACATACATGAAGTCCAAACAGCGGGAAACGGAGTTTCCAAAAAACCCTCGATGTCCATCGACTGGTCGGAACACCCATGGGCCATATCCATAACTCGTGAACGCCACTCCGAAAGTTCAGAGTTCCTCGTCGCCGGAGACTCAGATGCGTGGACTCCAGATCAATGGTTATTGGTCTACCCTGGAGTGGGTTCACTGAATGTTAGCACGAACCTCCCGCTAGAAACAAACGCGACTCCATCCACTGAGACGATTCGTCGATGAATGCCGCGAACCGTTTACTCTACGGTGCGATCATGGTTCTAGCTGTCGTGGTGGCTTGGCTCCTACTACGAAGAAGACAGATTAAGCTGGATCTGGATTTCCATCAACGCAGCGGGTTAGCTTACGCAGGTTTTGTCGGTGCTATGCTCGGAGCGAAAGTCCCGTTTCTGCTCGAAGCAGATTGGGAATCGCTGACGAATGGTACTCTATGGCTTTCGGATGGAAAAACAATTCTCGGCGGCATCTTCGGCGGATACCTAGCAGTCGAAATCACCAAATGGATGATGGGAGTCCATCAAAAGACAGGTGACTCGTTTGCGATCCCCTTGGCCGCAGCGTTCGCTATTGGCCGCCTAGCCTGCTTTTTTGCCGGATGTTGTTATGGCACTGCCACGGAACTTCCCTGGGGATGTGATTTTCCTCTGGCTCAGGATCCTCCTGGTACCCATCGACATCCAACACAACTGTATGAAGTCGCCTTCCATTCCTCCGCGATTTTTATCTTATGGGTCGCGGAACGACGCAATTGGTTGGTGCATCAGCGTCTCAAGGCCTATCTAATGGCATACTTGATCTTTCGATTCGTGACCGAGTGGATTCGACCGGAACCAATTATCGCCGCTGGTCTTACAGGGTATCAGATCGCCTGCATGGTTCTATGGATTCTGTTGGCTGCCTTGTGGGTTCGAGATCGCCCCCCCCCCACTGGTAGTTCTTCAAACGATCTTGCAAGTTGAGCTTTCATAGCCAGGGATCGCCTGCTGCAATCCCTACAAAGAGTATTTCCGGAACGATTCCAACTTTCTTCGCGACTGAACCAAATTACCAACCTCTGAAATAGCCTCTCCGTTCCATCTGGCGAGCTATATTGCTCAGCGGAATTTCCCGTTGGGATGAGGTAATCATGGTTGTTATCGTCGGATTCATTGTGGTCTGCGGATGCGTATTGGGTGGATTCATGTGGGCTGGTGGCCACGTGGAAGCACTCATCCACCCATCCGAAATTCTAACCATTGGTGGAGCTTCCCTCGGAGCGCTCATCATCATGTCCCCGAGCAGCGTTCTTAAGAACCTGGTCAAGGGAATGATTCAAGCGATCAAAGGGTCTCCCTACAACGCAAAGTGTTACGAAGACACGTTCTGTGCGCTCTATGAGTTATTCCGAATCGCGAGACGCGATGGATTGTTAGCTCTCGAATCGCATATAGCGGATCCGCACAAGAGCGCCGTATTTTCCAAGTACCCGAAACTCGCTGCGGACCATCATGCGACCGAGTTTATCAAGGGAGCCTTCAGCCCTGTGATCGATGGATCCATCCGTCCCGAGGATATTGGTTCGTTGATGGATATTGAGATCAAGGCGATGGAGGATGAGCACCATCACCCTATTAACGCTCTCAGCAAGACAGCCGATGCGCTCCCTGGTTTTGGAATCGTCGCCGCTGTGTTGGGTATCGTGATCACGATGGGACATATCGATGGCCCTCCCGAAGAAATCGGGCACAAGGTTGGTGCGGCACTGGTCGGTACATTTCTCGGGATTTTAGCATCCTACGGCTTTATCGCTCCGCTCGTTGCAAAGATGGAACTGGTCGGCCACACGGAATCCGCATACTTCAAGACGATCGGCGTGATCCTTCAAGGCTTCTTCAATGGCATGCAGCCAAAGATGGCGATCGAATCTGGGCGACGCGGGTTAGAACATGATGTTCGACCATCTGGAGAGCAACTCGAAAAACTATTCAAGACAGTTGAATCGGGAGGAGCATAAGCCATGGCTGGTAAAGGAGGTGGTGCATGGAAGGTTGCCTATGCGGACTTCGTAACCGCTATGATGGCCTTCTTCATGGTCATGTGGCTGACGGCCCAGAGCTCCGACGTAAAGACTGCAGTCGCAGAGCACTTTCGCAACCCCGGTGGACGTCGTTTCGCAGGAATCGAAGCCAAGTCGCTGGTGACATCCAATAATGTTGGACAGGGAAGCAGGCGTGTTGTAAAGTCCAAGGGTGCCAAGAAAACTGAAAACGAAGCTCGGGTCCGAAAAATGACGGACGAGGGTGAACGTTCTAACATCGGTAAAATCGTCCCTTTCGAACTCAACTCGGTACAATTGGTAGACGCAGCGCGCAAGGAGTTGCTGGAGTTCATGCCTGAATTAGAAGGCAAACAGCACAAGATCGAGGTCCGTGGACACTCGGCATCAGGGGGCGGAAAATCTGATCAAGCGATCCTCGATTCGCTGATGATATCCTACAAACGATGCCTCGCCGTACGACAGTTTCTGATCGATCACGGGGTCGATCATCGGCGAATTAGAATCAGCCAAGCTGGAAGTACAGAACCTCGGGATATAGCGGAACCTCTTGACGAAGCGGGGGACTGCCGGGTCGAAGTATTCATGCTTAAGGAAATCTACGAAGAAGCAGAATCCAAAGCGAGCCGACTGGTCAATACCAAGTCACTCGACGACAAGGCCAAGGTCCTCGCCGCCAAGGAAGCAGCCGAAGCAGCATCGGCCGAGAATAAATCGGGCGGGCATTAACGTCCGACCAGCTTCGATGGCTACTCCTGAACGACAAAAGACCACCGAAATCAGCAGTTCTTTAACTACTGGTCGCCAGTCCCCCGGTATCTACCCTCGCTGCGTTCTCTATCGCAGTCACATCCGAAGAATCGCTCCGCTCGACCCCCATGCCGAACCTCTCTTCATCGGTAAACGTCAGGAGAACATAAAAGTGATAAAGGAGAGGCACCATCAATAGCACCAACAACGTCGAGCCGAGCAATCCAAATGCCAGGCTTGTGGCCATCGGTATCAACGCTTGAGCTTGGAAGGATTTCTCGAGCAACATAGGCAACAAACCTGCGATCGTGGTCACGCTCGTCAAAAACACAGCCCTCAATCGTCTTGAACCGGCCGTAATGATCGCATCGCGAGGCAGCATCCCGCGATGAATGCATTGGTTAATGAAGTCGACCATCACAATCGAATCATTCACTACCACCCCGGCCAATGTGACCATACCGAACATGCTGAATAGAGTTAGCGGTAATCCTTGGATCGCGTGCCCAAAGATAGCTCCAACCATACCAAAGGGAACAATGGCAAGAACAATCAGAGGTTGCAGGTACGATTGAAATTCAAAAACCAAGAGCAGGTACATCGCCAACATGGCTATAAGAAAACCGATAGCCAAACTATTGAAAGACTCTGCAGTCTCTTGTTGCTGGCCCTCCCAACGAAACCGAAGCGATGGAAAGCGAGCTAGCAATTTGGGAACCAAGTCGGACTTTAAGTCGATCGCAATTCTAGACGCATTTGCCTTGGTTGTATCCAACTCGGCAGAGACGGTAATCGATCGGAGTTGGTCGAGACGATTGATCTCGGAGTAACCTTGGGTAACCTTGATGTCTGCGAGCTCTGCCAGAGGGCGCTCGACATTATCTGGTCCGCGAACCCGTAAATCCTGAAAATCAGCGAGACTCCTGCGCTCATTCGACGGATGGCGCACCATCAACTTGACTTCATGCCTCCCTCGTTGCAATCGCATGACTTCAGAGCCGTAATAGGCACTGCGGATTGCCTCGCTCAAGTCCTCTTGGCGTATTCCTAGCGATTTCGCTCGTTCTCGAATCGTGAACTGAAACTCCGTTTTGCCCGGATTCGAATCATCGCGAATATCATAAACGCCGTCGTATTTCGCCAATGCCGCTTTGGCGGCTTCAACAGCCTCATCCAATTCTGCAACGTTTTCACGTGGTGCGAGAATTTTGAATTCGAGAGGTTTTCCACCAGGTCCGATATTGGCGGCTTGAAACGTGACCCGTTCCGCACCAGGGAAGACACCGGCCTCCTCTCGCCAAAGTTGAATCAATTGATCGCTGGTGATGTTTCGCTCCGTCGCATCGTGTATCTCAGCTTGCACTTGAGCCACATGGGAACCGGAAATCCGGTCACCCGCACCTTGGTTCCCCGCGTCCGCAGAACCAACTCGTAAGAATGTCAGTTTCACCGGGCCGCGAGGCGCCGTACGATCGAGTGGCTCGGGCGTCTTATTCTTTCCCTCCTTGATCTCTCGCTCAGCGACTTCTTCGCTGATTCGACGAATGGCTTGTTCCATGCGTCGCGCCGCATCCGCCGTAATGGAAGCAGGAGTCCCATCTGGGTAGATGACTTGGCCGATGATGGTTTTACCATCCAAGCTGGGAAAGAACTCGAAGGGCACGACACCTGAACGGACCATTCCAGCGGCCAAACTGACGACGGTGAACCCCAAGGCAAAGGGTATCAATGGGTGACGCAAGAACAACTTCAGGGTCGGACCATAAAAATTTTCTCCGAACCAATCGAGCGCGGCGTTGCATCGAATGGAGATTCTCTCGAAAAATCGCTCGATCGGAACCAAAGGTCGTTTCAGCAAATGCTGTATCTTCTGCAGCGACGTCTTGGGAGGCTTTGACTCATGCGACAGGTGCCCAGGTAGGGCAAGAGATGCTTCAAAGAGCGAAATCACCAGCATGAGTATGATTGCTGCTGGCATAACCGCGATGAACTTACCCATCACGCCAGACACATACAAAAGAGGCAAAAATGCAATGATCGTTGTCGCGACGCTCGAAAAAACGCTCGGCAGGACTTCAATCGCTCCATCGATGGAAGCCTGCAAATTCGACTTACCCATCGCTCGATGGGCAAAAATATTTTCTCCGATCACAATACCATCGTCGACTACGATGCCGACCGCCATCAAAAACGCGAACATCGTCAACATGTTCAACGTCTCCCCCATCGCGTACAGCCCGATTCCTGCTCCCATCAGGCTAATAGGGATTCCCATCGCCACCCAAAAAGCGAGCCTTAGGTTAAGGAACATTGCCAGTAGCAAAAATACGATGATTCCTCCTTGGAGCCCATTCTCACGAAGCATTCGTATCCGATCGCGAACATCGATGCTTTCATCTCCCCAAGCGAGCAACGAATAACCGTCCGGCATTTCCGTTCTTTTCACGAACGCAGTGACTTCTTCAGAAATACTTAGAAGGTCCTCGTTGCTGGTTCTCTCAATACTGATCACCAACGCCGGGCGGCCGTTGATCTCGTTGATTGCAGCGACGTCATCAAACTCATCGCGTACGCGACCGATGTCTCCCACGGTCAACACCACGCCATTTGGCTGTGTAATCAACGGAAGTTTGGCAATATCGTCGCCAAAGTCACGCTTGTTCTTGCCTCGCAACAAGATCTCTTGGCCATCGCTTTTCAGTTGCCCACTCGGTGTTTCCAAGTTCTCCTTGCGAATCATCATGGCGACTTGCGATAGAGTTAATCCGTACTTTCGCAAAGTGTCTTCGCCCACTTCAACGTCGATTTGGTAGGGTTTGACATTGAGGAGTTGGGCTTGAGAAACATTGGGCAATTCAATCAATCGCTCTCGCACGTTCTCCGCGATGGTTCGAAGTCGCTGCTCGGTTCCAGAGTCACCCTGTTTTGGACCTAAAATGGCCAGTCGAATCGCGGGCAGTCGAAACGTTACTTGTTCAACCGTTGCCTTTTCACTCCGTTCGGGGAAAAAGACAGAGATGCGGTCGACGGCGGACCGCACCTCGGAAAGGACTTTCTGTGCATCTTTAATGTTGGGTTCGAGCTGCAGTAGCGTAAAGCCACTTCCCTCGCGGCATATGCTCGTCAGTTTCTTAATTCCGGATAACGACTGAACAGCTTCCTCGATTTTCTGACATATCCCACTCTCGACCTCGTCCGGCGTCGCACCCGGATAAGGAACGCTCACGAGAATCACTTCCAATTGAAATTCGGGAAAGGTCTCACGCCGCATCCCAAAAAAGCTAAACAGCCCTCCAATGAGCACGGCAAATACCAAAAAATTGACACCCGCCATGTTTTTCACGGCCCATCGAATGACACTGCTCATTTCGACGACTCTCCGTTGGTATTCTTTTTCAATGCCATCCGTACTTTATCGTTACCATCCCCGATGAGATTCGACAGAGGTGAGACGATCAGCTTCTCATCGATCTTCAGCTCGTTTTTAGCCTCGGCAACCCAGTACTCTTCATTCCAAAAAGCTGGAACTCGTATCAAGCTAACAGTTCGGATCCCTCCGAGAATCTTGACTCGGCCGGCATCCCACTCCTCAAGCTTTGGAAGATTCAGCGCGGAATCGATATCCGCCGTACCCGACTTCGAATCTGAACTTGAGGAAAGTATCGAAGGGTCATGTTCGAACTTCCAAACTTGTCCACCTGGTTTTAACGCCAACTTGGGCAGCAGGACTAACGCCTGCTTTGGGATGGTCTTGATCGCCACATCAACAAACATTCCACGGACCAAAGCCGGTAAGCCTCCATTGCCATCTTCGGCAATGAGCTCGCCATTGCGGCGAACTTCTCTCGGATTTTCGACGGTGATTCGAACAGGAACCGTTCGACTCTGCGGATCCAAACCGATTCCTTCGTATCGGCTCAGATGACCTCGCCATTGATAAACGATGTCGTCCCTTCCGGAAACATGATAGGAAATATCCACGGGGGTTTTGGGAAGCTCGTAGCTGGAGGACCGCGTCACCCGCGACGATGACGATGTCCCGTCTTTGCTATCGATCTGATCAAGCACCAGCAGGAGCTGATCGGTTCGAAGATTGCACGTCACCTCAACACGCTCCGTATCCTCGATCACACACATCAAGGAGGCTTTTTGTACGTAGGAGTCTTTCTGGACCGTTTCATTGACGATTACACCCGAGACGGGTGCTTTAATTTCAGAGCGTTCCAAATTGATTTTCGCTTGATTCAACTGAGTCTCCGCCAGACGTTCGGCGAGTTCGAGCCGTGCGCGTCGGGTTTCCAAAAGCCTCAACTGATTCTGAATCGTTACCACTTGATTCTCACTCATTAAGCGCTGACGTTTTGCTTGGTCCTTCTCGGTGCCGCTCGCGAACCCTTCGGGCAACGCATCAATCCTAGCAACCTCTTTATCGAGAAGAGCCAGTTCCTCCTCCGCAAGTGCAAGCGAGCGTTTCGCATTGGATAGTTCTTGATCCAATTCGTGTTGCTGCGCGTATTCGCTCTCCCTGAGGGCCGTTAAACGCTCCACGTCCAATTTATAGTCGGTTGGATCGATGCGGAATAAAACATCTCCTTCGTGAACATAACGACCGATCCTGCACTCATCGCTTTTGTAGAGCACCCTCCCTGCAACCTCGGCGGCGAGATTGATCTGTCGAAAGGGAACCACGGTCCCCGACAGATTGATGTCGAGTGTTGGAATCCCCTCGAACGCCATGACGGACCCCACGCTGATGATCGGTAGTTTGGAAAGAACGACGCGAGGGTTAGCAGTATCCTGATTGACTTGTTTCGGTTTCTGGGTACCTAGGGCTAGATAGATCCATACGCCTAGTCCGACAATGGCGACAGGTAATCCGAGCCCAATGAACCAGCTTTTCAAGCTGTTTTTATCGGGTTGCGTCATATAATAATCATTTGAGTTGTTTGTAAGCTTGCAAGCACTCCATGGTAGTGCCAGGTCCACGATTTCACAGTGGCATCTGCAAAAAAGAAGAAGCGTACGAGAGTTACAACTTCTCGCACGCTTCAATTTCGGTTTAAAGACTTGTTTGCGGGCCGATCGCCCTTCCAACGACTTATGTCCTGAGTCGCCTACAGGTCGTAACCTGCTCGGTATTGTGGGCGAATCATGCTATCGAATTTGTCATTTCCCTTAACCTTGAGATTTTCAGCGTCCCAAAGGAGTTTATCGCTGCTTACTTGCTGTCCTGGCTTCTTCGCCTCTCCGGCTGCCCAAACCGCAAGGTTTCCAAGGAGGATAACCTCGGTCATCTTGCCAGCGTAGTTTGCGAAGTTCGACCAAGTCGGTTTGCCGGTCTTGATAGCGATCGCGAACTCTTTGAAGTGTCCAGGGCTTCGCTCGAAATCAACTTCCTTGTCTTCGACACCTGTGAAGAAGCACTCGGCACCGTAATCGTTTGGTGAGTACATCTTTCCTTTTTCGCCGATAATAAGCAGTCCGCTGTCGCTGCGCTGACGGCCTTCGAGCATTGCTGGATCCACTTTATTACCACCGTCGTACCAAATCATATTGAGAGCAGGCCGGTTCTTCGTCGCTGCAAACTCAAAGTTGATTTTCGACGATGCCGGGAACGTTTCGCGATTGTGACCGGTCGTAGTCGCTTGAACGCTAACAGGATTGGTCAATTCACAGCCCGCGAATGCAACGTTGAGCGTATGGCATGCCATATCTCCGAGAGCACCGGTTCCGAAGGCCCAGAATCCACGCCATTTGAATGGGTGATAAGCACCATTGTAGGGACGCATTTCGACAGGTCCGATGAACTCATCCCAATGGAGATGCGCTGGAACAGGTTGTTCTTCGGGACGAGGAATACCTTGTGGCCAAACCGGACGGTTGGTCCAGATGTGGATTTCCTTGATGTTGCCGAGGATTCCCGACTTGAGCTTGGCAGCAGCAGATCGCAAACCTGGCTCTTGGGAACCTTGGTTCCCCATCTGGGTTGCAGCCTTGGAAGCCGCCGCGAGTTCCGCCAATTTGCGAGCCTCCCAAATGGTTCTCGTCAACGGCTTTTGCGTGTAACATGCTTTGCCTAAACGCAGCGCCATCGCCGTCGCAACCGCGTGCGTGTGGTCCGGTGTACTGACGGTAACCGCATCGATCTCCTTTCCTACCTTGTCGAAGAGCTTTCGGTAGTCGTTAAATACCTGTGCATCCTCGAAATCTTCGTCCTTCTTGCGCTGAGCGAGCGTGTTGTCATCAACATCGCAAATCGCAACGATCTTTCCATTGTTAGCCGCGTCCTTCGAGTCGCTGGAGCCTTTACCTCCAACACCGACACACGCGAACCGAATTTCTTCAAGAGCCGATCGGCTCTCCTTGGGAGCTACACCACCTGCAACCCAGTACCCAGCGCCAACAGCGGCAGTGGATTGAAGGAAACGACGACGATTTGATTTGGCCATGTCAACTCAATAAAAAAATGGAAGGAAGTTTGGACTTACCGTTCGAGGAACAGCGTGCCGGTTGGATTCACGGACACCAGACGACTGGTTAACGTACACCAGACCGCCTTGAAATTCAATTTGTAGGGAAAAAACCATCCATGACGATTTTCGGATGTTTTCGATCACGCAGACTTCACCCCACGGCTGAAAACAGCGTGAAAAACAGGGTTCGCCAGCGAAAAAATCAAGGATTTTTAAGGACCTGACGATGAAAACATTGAGCTAAGGGGGGCTGGGAAAAGAGCAAGGAAGCGTACACGGCCAGCATTGAGACTCTCTTTCCATCGTTTGCGAGCGACAGACCATGATTCGACCATCAACCATGTGGCGCGCGTTTTTTTGCGCGATCGGTATCGTTTTGATCATCTTTGGCATCGAGTGCCTTGCGATCGACAATGCAGTTTTCGTAGCAGGGGTTATCGATGATCCAGCAGCCGCCCAAGGTGGCGGAGGCTGGTTCCAATCGGCTCAGCAAACCGGGTCGGAACGGGTGTTTAAACCCACCGAATGGTTCCCTTGGTCACTCCTCGCTATGGGCTCCATCGTCCTACTCTATTCGGTGTCTCTCAAGCAGAATCCGAGTTAAGCGAATCACCCTGGGTCGCTCGATCACCCACAGCTCACAACCACTGCTTCGCTCCTAGTTTGCGCAATGGGTTTTCAGACAACCAAAGCATCGATTCGTAGAGGCATTTGCCACTAGGGTGCCTGCTCAACAATCAGAGTCTTGTTGAGTGCATCAATGGGCACGGTTTGCTCGCTTCCATCTGGCCAACGCACTCGCAGCTCCGACGGTTTTCGTGCCCCCAACCCAAAGGTCGCAGTCAATTCCGATTGTGACTGATAGCTCCGCGTCGCTGTAATGCAGCGAACCAATCTCTCAACCTCCTTTCCTTCTTCGAGGATTGGAATAGTTACCACCGCACCGATGGCACCGGTGTTCGCTTTGTCCTTGAGTTTCAGACGAAGCCATCCATTGTTGGTTGCTTGATCGTTGCGTAGCAACCTAGCAGGACCGCCGTTGGCGATCAGAAGCAAATCAATATCACCGTCTCCGTCGATATCAGCGTACGTTGCACCTCGGCCAACCATCGGCCTTTGAAAGTCAGCCCCTGTCTTTTCCGCGTTGAGAGCAACCAATTGGGTCGCTTGTCGCTTCCCAGCGTTCCAAAATAGTTGAGCGGGTTGTTCGTACTGCTGCGTTGGATAAACCTTCTGAATCTCGGGCTCCAAATGGCCATTGGTACAAACGATATCCATCCTGCCGTCAAGATCCATGTCCGCGAAGAAGACACCGAACGTTAGGCGTATCCTAGTCTGAGGCCCAAACCCGGTGGTAGGCGCTACATCGGTAAAACTCGGTTTCAAACCATCGCTTAAATAGAGGCTTGACTGTTCATTGGCAAAGTTGCCAATCACGATACCTAAACAATCATCGTTTCGATAGTTACCGCAGTCGATTCCCATCGCCCCCGTTGCTTGACCATCACGCGTTAGTGCGACGCCCATGGATACCGCTTCATCTTCAAAAGTACCATCTTTTTTGTTGATGAACAAGAAGTTCTTCACCGTGTCGTTAGCAACGCAGACATCGGGCCAACCATCATGATTGGCATCAACTAAAGCGATCCCCAAACATTTTGCCTCTGGAACCTTGGTGGCTGCATTCACCACATGCAACCCGGCTCGTGCTCCAACCTCTGAGAACTTTCCTCCCTCGTTATGGTACAAGTACATGTGTACGCCGTCGAAGTTCGTGGGTTGGCCATAGGATCGTTCCATACCCACCAACGTCGAAGCCAGGGACAAATCTATTTCGCGACTCCATGAAACATAATTACCAACAATTAGATCCAGTTTTCCATCCCGGTCGTAGTCGAACCACATTGCGGGACAACTCCACTGACCGGGACTGCCAGCGACTCCCAACGCCTCAGAGACATCAACGAACTTCCCATGATCGTTCCGAAATAGATGATTGGTCCCTACCGCAGTGATGAACACATCCACCCATCCATCGTTGTCGTAGTCCCCAAAGGCTGGCCCCATTCCGAAGAACGTAACGTCCAGCCCTACCTCCTTGGTTACATCCTTGAATTTGCCAGTCCCATCGTTCTGGTACAAGTGCATCGTGGGTAGTGCCTTCACCCCCTCTCTCTTGGTCCAAGGCCAATCGCACGAATTGACCAAGAGGATATCCTCATCGCCATCGTTGTCGAAATCGAAAAATCCGCCTCCACCCCCCATTGTCTCCGGCAATAGTCTCTCACCTTTCTTACCATCGTAATGAACGAAATCGAGTCCGGACGCCGCCGTGATATCTTGAAAGGGAATGTTCGGAATCTGAACTGTGTTCGTTTTTCGCTCTTGAGGAAGTGTCGTTTGCGTTTTGGTTTCAGGCCCTTTCTTCTCCGCTGGCCGCGTCAAAGAATAAACCATGGTAAAACAGATCAGCAGCAATGCGATCAACCCAAGCGATCTCCAAAACATCGTTCCGATGATGGCATCATTTTCAACGTCTGCTCCTACAGGATCGGGTGTCGCTGACGACCTCTTGCTGGCAACCGGACTTCTACTTTTTTTGGAACTCGCCATGGTTTTAATCGTTGGTGGGGATGAGAGAAGCCTGAGTATTAGAAGAGCGTAAAAAGCCTTATCGATCCTCGAACCAACCAAATGAATCAGTATGGACCGAGTGAATTTAAGTCTAGGGTTGCTGAGGTGAACTACTGACCGCCCGTCGCGTCGATCGATTGCAAAGTCGAAGCGGCGGTCGCAGGTGTGTTATTTGTAGGTGAATTGCTTGCTGACGATGCGATGGATTCCACGGCCGCGTCTTCGGGTAATTCGGGTGCTCCTCGACGCTGAAGTAAATAAATCACCAACGCCTCAGCTGCTTTATTGGCCGCAGGATAATTTTGACGGGCAGGGCGCCGGGCTAAGTTACTGGCATTATCATCCGGCTTGTACTTCAGATTGGCTTTTCGGTGTAATTCCGCATTCACCTCATCCCCCAATCGTTCATACAAGGTGACCAAATTCGCGTGCGCCATCAAGTTCTCGCTGTCGGTTTCAAGCACCTTGAGAAACTCGGAACGAGCGAGTCCCAAATACTCGGCCGCTCGGTCTTTGTCGTCCTGGCTTTCGGATGCGAGGGCTAGGTCTAAATAAGTTGCCCCGAGTTGATTCCGGACCACGTAGTCGAGCGAGAAATCAAATTTGCGTTTCCGTCGTTCTTCATTATCGTCGTAGAGGACCCCATGAAGGTTCTTTGCGGCGACATCGAATTGTCCTTGCTGTCGAGCAACCTCGCCACTTAGCCACCCCATCGTCCACGCTGGGGGTGGCGGGTCCATGGCAGCAGCACGGGCCAATGCAACCGTTGCACCGTCAAGATTCCCTTCAGCGAATAGAACACGGGCTATGTTGAGAGGCCCGTCGAAACGGTTCAACTTCTCAACTTCAGCGAATGCCTCTGCAGCTTGCTTAAGCTGGGCCGTACCGGTCAGTAACAACCCAATGCCATAGTCATTCCACCGTTGCCATGTAGGCTCAATGGGCTTCTTGCTCCCCTCCACCGCTTCGATCCGACTTCCCGATTTTGTTACGACAGGGAAAACGACTTTGTCCTCGGCGATCACGGTGATCGGCAATTCGTTTGCTCCCGAGCCACGATTGTGAAAATCTCGGTCCCCCTCCTTGAACTCTCGATCCATGAACTCGATGTAACCGCGATCAAATTTTCGGTAATTAAGCCGTACCGACACCTCCACCGGAGCATCGATATCATCAGGGATCTCAAGCCGATAATGCACAGTTTGGCCGGCTCCGGGAGGCAATTGGTGATCATAGAGAGCAATGAAGATGTCTTGCGCGTTACGCCTTGCTATTCGTTTACCATTTCGGTCGATGACGAAGTTGTTCACGAAATGCGACCACTCATCGACGGCACCATCCGCATTGCGTCCTCCGCTGACTCCAATTACCCGTCCCTTAGATTCAGCTCGCACCTCCAACCAAAGCTCGTTGGAATCAACGGTCCCTTGGGTCAGATGATGCCCAACCTTGAGGGTGCGGATAACCGTTTCCAGCAGATACGCCTTCCCCGCTTCCACCTCCGGAACGACCGGGCGCAATGGCGCAACAAGTTCCCCTTCGAGGGTCCCTTCTTTTCGGACCCCAAAAATATCGACCCGTGCACAGTCCTTAAGAATCGATCTGGCAAGCTCGACATACTCCGGTTCATTCCGCCAATAAGGTAATGCTGTGTTCGCACCTGGGAAGAAATGGTTGTGAACAACCGACTTCCCAGATTCTGGATGCGGTTTGGCAGCAAAATCGACCGATTCCTTGTACGGCATGTGGCAGCCATTGCAGTCCGTTTGAGCTTTCTCCGGATAGTAAAAGCTTCGGGCTCCATGCCCGGCCACACCGCTGAGCAAGTACGAGTCGTAATGATTCTGACCACGCACCCATTCCTTGTATTTGGTCAAGTTGTAGGGCAAGTGAACTTTGTGGCATGTACTACAGAACTCGGCTGACTTATGCACGGGCTTGAGCATTTCACTCTTGTGAAATGCAGGCTTGGCCTTCACCATCAGCATGTTGATTTGTTGCAACACTGGGTTACTGCTATACGCGAAAGGATAATGCTGGGGTTCTTCGATGATGTAGTCTGCATTTCCACGAGTCGATTCGACCTCCGTTATCGCATGGCAGACCGTGCACGTAATACCGGCTTGGCTCGTGGGATCATTGACATCATCGTAATGCGGGTTATCGAACGCACCACTGAAGAATGGCACTGGATCATGACACCCGGCACAGAATCGCGCTGCATGAACGTTTCCGTCTCGTTCCATGGAAACCTGTCGTGTTTCTCGGACAGCGTACAAGTAAGCGGGATTGTTAAACGAACTGAAATGATGGGCGCTGTGAAACCAATCGTTATAGACGTCTTGGTGGCATTTTTTGCAGTAGTCGTCATTCATCAACACTCGTTGAGGAATAAACCCTCCATCCCGAGTGGTCGCGAGCGAGTTCTCAAAATACTTTTGGCCATCCGCAGGTGCCTTGCGATTCCATTTTCGGGGGTCCTGGGTCTGTGCGATCAACATCAATCCAACCGCAACGGCAGTGGCTAGTCCAACCCGTCGTGCAATAACCCAACGAATCTTCGGTCCGACAAGGCGATGAAGCCAATACAGCCACATAGCAGCAAGAGGGGCAATAATGTGGGACCAGTAAACGACTCGCTTTGATACCTGACCACGCATGAACTCGAACGAACCGAACTTGATCAGTAACACACCGCTTACCAATACGATCAGCCCCATTGCCAAAAGAGCGTAGCCGATACGGATTGCTCGCCGATTACGTCGTTTGTAGGAAGCTCGCCAGTGGTAAAAGCCGAACGCTAAGAACGGCACAATAAAGATCAGTCCTAACACAAGGTGGGCCAAAAACATGTAGTGATAAAACAGATCCTGAAACGTCCTGCGGAAGTACCATTCAGAGAACGTGATGCCGGATAAGTAAAACCCGTTGGCTAGCAAGAGCGAGAACAGTGCCAGAACAATCGTCAGTATGATGCGAGTGCGAGGAGTTACTGTGAGCTTAGGCTTACTCCCACCTACCATCAAATGAGCGTATTTGTCTGGTACCCCTGGTGCACCACCTGACGGAACCGATGCGGAGACTGGCGACTCGTCGGAATTGGATTGGTTGGAACTCATAGCAATTGACCGGAACGTTGAAACTTCCGGATGTTTGGTTTCATAGTTAGGACACGGACCGACCAGCGTGCTGCCGCCTAATCATCGAGGCAACAGAAAACACTGACTTAGCGGCAAACTCAACGCAACGCGATGGCGATTCGGATTAAAAGCCATTAAAGATCGATATAGTCATACAGACCATATGCCCCATGCGGCGGATTAAAACCCTTGAGACACGAGCAGGTACCGCCAAATGCAGCGAACCTTCCGAAAAGGGTTGCTATACCGCCTCCGAACCATGCTAGAACTTGGGAGGGGGTTCGGGCGGAGTGATCTGCCCGCGAAGCGCGAACTCTGACGCTGGGACGTTCACCCTATCTGGATTGGGCGGAATCAAGCTCCCGAATCCACAGCCCTGCGAGAAACAAGTGGCCGTAATCGTTTCTGAGGAGACAACGGCAACCCCAACCGGACGGCAACTCGGCTTTGCCCGACAACCTGGGCCGTCGCATGGAACCTGAGGAATAACATGCGAGTAACTCCATCTACCTCCCACATACTCCCGATACATTGGAAAACCCAATTCGCCACCTTTGGTCTGGCCCGCATCTAATCGGCTAGCCGACGAACCTCCGTGGGCACCACACCCCGCATAGGCATCTACGCCACCCCAAGCGCCGAGCAATAAGAAGCAACCGACGAAAACCCACCCCAGGATGGGCCGAGACGCGTTCGGGAATATTCTGCGACCGGTGGGAGCCATGGTGTCCACTATGGAAAACCCGGGAAATATCGACACACCTTATTTATACCGGTGCAATACGCACGATTCAACAGAAATGTTCACCAGACGCCTCGGAAGTCCAAGTCGCCGCTCCAGTAGGATACCTGCCCGTTTCTTCACGCCGTAAGTCATGGGAAAACTTGCCAAAGATCAAGCAGGCGTCTGCGACGACTCAACTGTTTCCTCAATACCGACCTTCGCCCCATTCACCAGAGCGATATTTGCCGGTAATCGACCCACTTTCGGAAACTATTTCGCTTCTGTTGTGGGGCTAGCGGTTTCCGCCGGTGAGGGAGTTGCTTCGGGTGGAGGAGCCAACTGCGGCAACGGCTTAGCCGTTGCCGGTGCATCCATATCGATCATATCGAACAGCGTATGATCGACATCACGGCGAAGGAGTAAGTAGATCGCCGACGAAGCAGTCCAGAAGAAACTAAAACCGAAAGCGGTGATCACGAGTGGAACGAAGCTAGAAATCCACGAGTCAAAGAAAGTTCCCAAGCTGAAAATCGAGTGAAACGAGCCGACAGAAAAAGCTCTCGCCAAGATAGCAAAGCCGGTGTTGACGACAATAGACACGATTCCACCCGCGAAATGCCCGATCCACTCAGCAGCAATAATCGCAAGGATCAACGTGACCGGACGCTGGAACGTGTACGCTGCAGCCCTTGAAATCCCGTCGAACGCGTCCGCTTGTTTCTCACAAACAATCGCCGATGTGGATAAAGGAAATCCGATGATGGAGACACAAGCACACCATCCTAACGCTACCGAAAGCACGACCAGTGGCAGAAGCAACAAACCGGCAATCCATGCACCCAGGGCTGGGATATTGGAAATCCAACCCAGCAGCATGAACAGCAGGGAGCAGAAAAGGATCAATGCGATCGGCATGGAAATCGCCCACATGATTGAAAGCCAACGCTTGCTCACCAGTCGAACCGTATCAGTCCAGGGAGAAGTAATCTGCGTACCGAGTTCTTGTATGGAACGCCGCGAGATGCACCCGCCAACAAAGGCCCAGATAGAGAGTACTGCGAGAAAGTTAAACAGCAAATAAGCGCCTCTCCGCAACGTCAACGCCTCGATCGCTTGGTATGGATAACTCACCAATCGTCTCCAAACCTGCACGTAAGAATCTGCCGCAAACGGATACCAAGGTGCCGATTCGACCACTTCCTTTTCACTGGCAATTGCTTTTTTGCTGGCCATTGATTTGTCTCGTGCCATCTCCGACACCCAACGATGTGCATCGTGTGCAAATGGGGCTATGGCTGGAAGTGGTCGAGATGGCTGCACCCACGAAGTTGGCGAATCCACCCATTCCGGCTGGAACAGGGTATACGACATAGTGGTGATCCAATGGGTCGCCACCAATGCAACAGCGCAAAGTAGCAGATGCGAAGCTCTCCAAGAGATTCCGACACTTTGCGAAGCGAGTCGCCACCAAGGTGCAGAGCGGTACCAATCGATCGCTACACGTGGAACTTCGATGCTGTTGGGAGGGTTGTCATTCATGAAGTGAATCGCAATGTTGTTCGAAGGAGAGTCAGTGGTTGATTTCGTCAATGGAGATTGGACGTGGATGAAG
>Ga0194130_10003731_pt1 | contig 20087 bp, 27 predicted proteins | sample TA2KigsurfametaG_FD_160084 | JGI IMG/M metagenome (GOLD analysis project Ga0194130, IMG submission 160084) | Freshwater microbial communities from Lake Tanganyika, Tanzania - TA2015050 Kigoma 12 surface | ecosystem: Environmental > Aquatic > Freshwater > Lake | place: Tanzania: Lake Tanganyika... | reverse complement strand
TTTTAAACGTGATATAAACGGAATAATGGATTGGTGGAGACCCAAAGCTGTAGATAGGTATAAAAAGTTAAAGAATGAGGACAATTTAAAGCCTGACATACATTATTATAATAAAATGATAGGTATGACGTATGATGAAGCTAAATCTGCTTACTTTAATGAAGTGGGAAGATAACTACTTGACATTTTATAAATAAATAATATAATATAAAAATGAATAAATCTCTTTGTTGTATTTCTCTTAAGTTGCAAGAACAGGGTATTAAAGCGTCCACAATGACAAAGACTCGATTTTTATCACTTAATCGTAAAGAAGCTGAAAAAATTGTAGCTGATAGAACACTAAATAACGTATATGTTACTCGTAAAACGCTGGAGTTTTGCGCTTTACGTAAATGGAACTACCGAGTAACAAGTGGTATGATGCCACTAGAAACGCTTCCTGAAGCTAATTTGTTGTTAGAAAACACATACAATTATAAAGCAATACAAAATGAGTTTGGTTTGTGTGCTAAAATTATTAAACAAAACAAAATACGGTGTAGCACTCATCCTGACCAATTTGTTGTACCTGCAAGTGCAAATCCTACTGTAGTTAATAAATCTATTGAGGAATTGAACATGCATGCTAAAATGATGGATATGTTGGAACTACCTCAAAGTTATGAAGCTCCTATTAATATTCACATTAACTGTTATAAAGGTAATGTAAAAGACATCGCCTTGCGCTTTATTGATGTATATAACACACTTTCACACAATGTGAGGTCTAGGCTAGTACTTGAGAACGAAGACAAACCTAATAGTTGGAATGTTCAAGAATTGTATGATATTATTTACTGTAAGACTGGTATTCCTATTACTTACGACAATCTTCATTTTCGTTGTAATAGTGGCAAGTTAACGGCTAAAGAGGCTGTAAACCTAGCTTGTAGCACTTGGCAAAATTATCGACCGTTGTTTCACTTTAGTGACAATGACCCAAGTAATCACAATCCTAGAGCACACAGTGATTATGTTCGTGAACTACCTAGTGAATATCTAAATTTAGATGTTGATTTTGAATTTGAGTTCAAGGCAAAAGACTATGCAATTGAACGATTTGAGACTGAATATAAAATTTAATGAAAAAGATGTTGACGGATTGATAAAGATGGTGTAATATAAATTTAAGTTAGTGACGTAACTAACGAAACAAAAACAAACAAACAAAAAAAGAAAGAAAACATAAATATGTATACTCGTAAGAATGCTCGTAACAAGACTAACTTCGTCGGCCATAACAGCACTGGCGTTGAGATTTATCTCTCTACTCCATTTCCAAAGGCTAAGAAGGCTTCTCGTTTGACCCTCCGCGCTGGTAATGCTCGTGTTGATCTCACTGGCCGCCAGATCAACGCTCTCCGAGAGGTTCTCGCTGCTGGTACTCGTACTGCCCGCGCCTAATCGTTACGAATGAACGAAAACCATAATTTGGTTTGGATGTGGTTGCTGGCTGGTCTGGCAACCACATTTTCTTTAATTAATATCTATTTGTTCTATAGATTGTTAAAGAAATTAGATGACAATATGCTTGTGGTATCTGAAGCGTTGGACGTGTATAATGAACAACTATCTCGTATTGTAAAAGATGTTGAGTTGTTGAAAAAAGGTGTTAGGATGATGAATCATGAAGTCAAAGAAAACAGCAGATACCGAAGAGATAAAGAGTAAAGGATTATTTGACCATGTGAATCACATTCGTGAAGTCAAAGATTCTAATTATTATGCTAATTTAACCGAGGAAGAAAAGAAGTCATTTAACAAATATATGCTTGTTCGTATATTTAGTATGGACAATGATGTAATTGAAGAAATGGCAATAGTATCAAAATACTTTCAAGTAATACCGGAAGAACAATTTTATAAAGTATTGATTGATGTAATCCCCAGAGGAAGAAAGTTTTGCAAGTATATCAAGAAAAGTACTGAAAATGTAAACGAAACTATACTAGAATGTATTTGTAACAAATTTAATGTAGGCAAAAGAGATGCTACAGATTATTACAATATACTTATGTCAAATAATAATGGTACTAAGGAACTGATGTCTTTAATCGAAGGATATGGATATAATGAAAAAGAGGTAGAAAAATTATTTAAATAATATGAAAATCATAGGAATAAGCGGAATGGCTCGTAGTGGTAAAGATTTATTTACCTCAGTTGCACAAAATATTTTAAAGGATAAAGGGTTTAAAACGGATCGTTGTGCATTGGCATATGAATTAAAGAATGATTTAAAGGATCTTATTAAAGATAAGACAGGATTAAATGTTTTTACAGAAGATACGAAGGAAAAGAATATTATTCGTCCATTACTTGTTGCTTACGGTGATGTGATGAGAAAGATTAGTGAGGGTAAGTATTGGACATCTAAAGTTGAGAATCGTTTGAATACAATAAAAGCTGATATTATTTTTATTACTGATATACGATATGATATTTATCCGGAGGACGAATGTTATTGGTTGCAAAGAAAGATGAATGGTAAGTTAATTCATTTAATTAAGTATAGTATGTCTCCGGCGCCTTCTAAACGAAGAATTAGTACTGCTAAGCCAGTTAAAATATATGAAGCCGCTCCTAATGAACATGAATTGTTTAATAGTCCAAAATTAAAAGCTAAATCAGACTATGCATTTGAGTGGGAAGATCGGAGTGATAAGTTAGGCGAATATAAGTTAGAAGAACATCCTTATATTATTGAGAATGTTACCAAAGCGCTTCAAAAAATCAGCGTAATCTAATACGCTTTATTTCATGTGATCCGTTGTGGTAAAATATAATTTCTAAATCAGTTGTCTTTGTTTTGAAGTATTCTATTAAGTTATTCGCAGAAGAATTAATTGTATTAATATATAAATTATTGCATTCTTCCGATTTAATAGCTTTTCTTTGTCTTTGACAATTGCAAATTTTATTAACTACGCTTATACAATTTTTTAATTGTGAAAATGCAGGAATTTCATCATTACCAAATTTATTTATAAGATCAAGACATCCATTTATAGTCATAATAATTTTCTTATTATTAAATATAAAAACAAACTAAAAATATAGTTTATTGGTAATAATATAATTGTATATTCAAGAGGAAATCCTATATAAAAAATTGAACTAGATAATAAAAGTAAATTGCTCCAAAAACAAAGACATATCGGACAACTAATTAATTTTGTTAAATAACTTGGATATTTTTCATAAAGAAAATTTGCATAATTACTCATTATATCTTCTTCTAGTTTATATTTTTCAAACTCAGGTAATTTTAATAAGTTTCTTGTGTGTGTAAGTTTTCCAAATGTTTGTACTATATCACTTTCAAACCATAGTAATAAAAAGAATGATATTGTGCAAATAACGGTTAAATCTAATAATAAGTGTATAAACATATTAAAAATCATTTTATGACATCATAAATGTAGTTTCCAAGCAATTCAAAAAATATATTATATATAAAAATCATATTAATTATTATAATAATTTCAAATGTATCCAATTTACCATTTTGGTTTATGTCAAAAAATTTTGTAAAAGTTTCTTTCCAAACTGAAATTATTTTTTTCATAGTAATTTGTTCGTATACCACTTATCATTAATATCTATTAATCCTCGACCATAATCTATTAAATTTTTAATTTTTAATTTGTAAATGCCAAATTCGGCTTCACCTATTTGTCCGCTATCTTCTAACATCAATTGTATCATATTGAAAAATTCAAAACTTTCGTTAGTTAATTTATTTGCGTCGAATTCAACTATAACATTATTCACTTTAGGATCTTCATAACGCTTTAATTTTTTAGAAAGATCAAATTTAGTATTTTTTTGTTCTGCGTTTATGTATTGTTCATAAGGAACATCTGTATAAATGATATCACACCAAGGTTCTAATAGTGCTAATTTGTAAGCATCACAGTTTTTAACTACTAATCCTACATCATATCGTTTTGGTACAATTGGTTTCATAGTATCATTATGTTTGACAAAATGTCCCCATTTACGAATAAAGTTTCTAGCACTACGATTATTTTGAGCTAACCATTCATCACTTTCTTTACCTACTGTAGTTAGTGTAGGATTATATCTACTACCTCTACAAGTCATGTGATATACACAACCTTCCCATGTTTGAATAAACTTATAATTATTTAATAAAAACCTATTGAAGATATCACTATCTTCTTTACTTTGAGGAGCATAAAGAGGATCGTGACCACCTATCGATTGAAAGTCTTTCTTATAAATGGCCCATGGCGCAAAAATGCCTTCTGTGGTTTTATCTTTTCTAGTTAGTTTGGTATCATTGAACCATTTTAAAAAGTCTTGTTCTTTAAACTCTTCTGGTTCTTGACCAAATCCAACACAAATTTTTTCTGGACCTGGTGGATGTAATGGTGGTTCAATACGAGTTAGGCTAACAACTGTTCCCGGTTGAATATACTTTTCAACATATTTGTCGAAATTTGGACACGCATACATGTCTGCGTGATAAATCATAACTACATCATTGGTAGCTACTTCATTAATTAGTCTGTCATAGAGTATGGTATGACCCAATCTAGTAGGTCCGTTATTTCTAATATATTTAAAATTTGGATCTTTTGTGACCATTTCTTTACACCACTCTTCTGTACCATCATTACTGAAATCATCGGCTACACAGATTTCATGTTCTTTATGACTTAAGTTTTTACGAATTGCGTCGTAACTCCACTTTAAATATTTTAAATTATTTCTGCTTGGTTGTATTAAACTAATTTTAAAACTCATAACTGTAATTTTTTTATTTGTTCCATTAATTGACTATAATCGTGTATTCCTGTTTTCACAACACTTTTATCTATTACAGGAATGATATTAGCGTTAGAAAGCTTACGAAAATAACTATTAGGTCCAAAATAATTTGTTCGTAATTCTTTTCCTTTGTGAATATAAGTAATTACCGTGCCGCCAAAAAGTGATGATAATATTGAATTTCCGCCACATACTGTAATAAACTTGGTACAATTAGCCATTATTTTAAGTTGAGTTTCATTGTATCCATATTTTGATTGTTTAACCAAATCATCTAGTAATATTACATTATCAAAGTACTTACATAATTGAAAATCATTTAAAATTCCAATGCCCTCCACGTTAGCTGTAATATCATGATAACCTTGTTTTAAAGAATTATATTCATTTTGGTCTATTGTAAATTCTTTTTCTTTATTTGTAGCTCTTTTATAAATTACATTATATCCTTTTCCTTTAAAATAATCGAACATTTCATAAAGACATTGAATATTAAAATATCCAAGTGGAACTTCTCCATGTTCCATATTATATTTGTTTGTTATAAAAACAAAAGGCTTATCAAATTTATACTCGTCATTTTTATAGTAATCTTTAAATGGAGGACACATCCACTGATTATAATCTAAAACTCCGTTTACTTCTTCTTGTTCTTTTTCTGTTAAATGATGATATTCTTTTCTGGTTACTGATAACGAATTGTGGTGTATCCATTTATTTGGAACTCCGACTAATGCAGCATCATTATCTATTGTCCGTGTTAGAAATTCTTCTTTTACATTATCACAAAAAAAGTAATAAGGTTTCATACCTTTACTTGTAATAACACCGTCTAATTGATTATTTTTATGTAACCAATAAGCAAACGGAACGGCTAAAGCAAGTTCAATTCCAAATTCTGGATTTACTTTTAATGTCATACTATTCACATTTATCATCTAAACATACACCTTCTTTTAATATTGCTGCTGATGCTAATTTTTTAGCGTGTTTTTCAACAACATATTCGGATAGAGGTTCTTCTGATTTTTCTAATCCCAATGCTTTTCTATAACTAATTGATATTGGTCTACCGTGATCTTTTTCTGCCATTTTATTCTTAGCTGCTACTTGACACATTTTGCACATTTCCCACATATCTGACTTTTTATTTATGTGTGCGTTTCCTTTTTCGTCTACGCCTGACCAATCTGTAAATGAGTCAGGCAAGCTTTTTCGATTATAGTTATGTAACTTAAACAATCTTGCTATAGCCGATCCATTTGAACAAGGCCAGTATCCATCAAACGAATAATTTACACCACATCTATTTGGAATATTACATTGTGGTATCATTTCTTGTCCGGAATCAAACGGTGCCACTAAACTACAACGGTGAATTTCTCCTTTTTCATCTAAGGGAGTGAAATTTGTAACCGGAATACCTCTGAAAAAATTAACTTGAGATAATATACTTTTCAACGAAATGTCATTGGGCATTTCAAACATAATTTTGTCTAAATTAGATACAATCTGATCCTTAGTAAGATTATTTTGTTTCATATATTCATATATTGATTTGAATATTGGATTTAAATGGTCAATATATGCAAGTTTTATTTTATCTACTTTATCAAATGGGAAATATTTAATAACGCGGTCAGGTGTATCTAAAGTACCAGCTTTTAACATTTTGGGATGTAAATTGGATATAATTACAATATTTGGTACGGGATCTCCCCATAAATTATCACGTAATTTGTCTACAATTTCTGATATATTTGGATGTGTTAATGGTTCTCCTCCAATAATATGAATTCTTTGTATTTTACCTTGTCGTTTACAATCATTAATCAATTTGTCAACGTGATCCATATTTACGTTGGTATTTTCATAATAATTCAACCCTACCGCATTATCTTTATCAAAAGGATCGGTTAATGCATTAAAATTACTGTGCCTATTACAACTTGGACAGCTAAAATTACATTGTAATGTAACATCAAATTCTATATTCATACGGGTTTATTTATCATTTTTAAAATTTTAAATGCTTCTGCATATTTACATTGTGCTTGTATGCCTCTAAATTTAGCTAAAATTTCTAAATTAGATTTAACGTTTAGACCGATTTTTTCATATTTCACAATTTGACTTTTATGACACATAGACGATTCTATTTTTTTATCAAATGTATTATCAATATTTTCATAATAATTAATATCCATTTGATTTTCCGTCATTCTAGAAATAGGTATTTGTTCATAACAAAATACGTTTGGTACATAACGAGCGGCTGCCATTGTCGTTTTAAATGTTGAAATGTGATCTTGATTTGCATCACCTGCCCAATGTGTATAGATCGTATCTATTTTATATTTTTTTATTAAACTTTCTAATTTGCTAATTGATTCAAAATTAAATGGTACGTGTAAATCTTTAAATGGTAAAAATTCTACGTGATCACACTTCAATATTTTTGCTGCAGCAATGGTTTCAATTTTATTTTCTTCTTTTGTTCTCAATAAATCGCCTGTGGTACCATCTACAGATTCCGTATTTGTCATACAAACATATACGACGTGATCATTTTTTAATTTATGATTGTATATTGTACCCCCACATCCAAATTCAATATCATCTGGATGTGCTCCAATCGCCATAACATTTTTCATATTCAATTAATAAGTATGTTTTTACTATTTATTCCTTCATTAAACAATAAATCTAATACACACATATATGGTTTAAACTCTCCATATAATTGTTTATACATTGGGTGTTTATATGATTGCCAGATTAATTCTATATTATTGTCTTTAAATTCTTGTTCGTTAATATATCTCATCGAACCGGGGCCTGTTCCAGAAATATATTTGGTAGCGTTTAATTTTTTAAGTAAATACATTATACGATCTTCACCTGTTATTTCATTAGGACATAATTCAGAACAATATACGACATTTGTTTTTATTTCTAATTTTTCAAGAAAATATTTTATTAAACTACTGTTTAAATCAGACAAAGTTTTATGTTTTGTTTGTAATATATCAGATATATCTTGATAATATTTTTCAAAATGTGGCGATTTTCTATAAAATTGTTTAATCAGATTCAAATGATCATCATTCCAACCGTTATAATTTATTTCTATTTCATTAAAATTTTTAAATTCACTTTTACCAATCAATGGTATTGTTAACCATTTTGGCTCTCCAGTTGTTTTAATTAAATTACGATGTCCGAAATGTTGTTTTCCTCTTGGAAATTGTACATTGTCAAATATAACAAAAACATCACTTTTTGCAATTTTGTCAAAAAATCCCAGCCACGGTAAATAATTTGGTTGATGAATACTTACAATCATATAATTTTATTAATTACATCTGATACATAATCGACTTGATCTAAAGTCATTTCAACGTACATTGGAATCGATAGATGTCTACATAACAATGTATCTGCAACATCATATTTTTGATTTGTCGTATATGGTTTGAATATATCTTGTTGATGACACGCTGGCCAATATGCATTCGCAGTTGGAATATTGTGTTCTAAAAATAATTTTTTACAAACATTTGATCTATCTTCTAATGTCGTAGATTTTGGTAATTCGATTATATAATGCCACCACGTATTGACAATATTATCCGGCACTTCAATAAATTTTATTTTTGGATTTTTTATTTTTTCTCGATATCTTTTTGCAATAATATTTCTTTTTTCAACAAATTCATCAGCTCGTTTTAATTGACTAATTCCCAATGCAGCAACCATTTCTGTCATTTTATAATTTGAAGATATATATTGACAACTTACACCAAAATCGACGCCATTGACTGGGGCTGGATTTCTAACCGCTCCGTGATTTCTTAAAGTTTTACACGTTTCTGCAAATTTTTCGTCGTTTGTTGTAATAATTCCACCTTCACCGGTCGTTATAATTTTAGTAGCAAATAGTGAAAAACATCCAGCATATCCTAAATTGCCGGATTTTAGGTTATCTATTTTGGATCCTACTGCATGCGACGCGTCTTCAAAAAGTAAAATGTTATGTTTATCACATATTTCTTTAATTTTATAATAATCCGGAGTTATGTAACCAGCCATATGTACCAACATTACGCCGCCTACATCCGAAGAAATATTATTTTCAATAATCTTAGCGCTTAAACAGTGTGTATTTTCATCAACATCGACTATTAAAGGCGTGTTATTTGATCTTACTATGGCACTTACACTTGCTATAAATGTTTGTGTAGGTACAATAATTTTTTTGTTAGTTAACCCAGATGCACGTATGGCTACTTCCAAACATGTACCACCTGAACAAGTAGCAACTGCGTATTTTGTACCACAATATTTAGCAAACAAGGTTTCAAATTCAGATACATATTTTGATTGTACTAAAGATTCTGTATTTAAAATGTCAGAAATTCTTTCTAAGATTTCTTCATGATCTTCTTTAGGAATATGTGGTTTAGTTCTTGCTAATTTATTCATACAGTATTTTTAATATAATCGTAGAATTCGGGTAAATTTTGTTTAATACTACTAAATTTTTTCCCTAATTTAAGTGGTGATAATAATAAATGTTCATTTATAAATGGACTATTTTTACCGTTTTCTATTATCTTAACTGGAATGTTTAAGAAATCGGATATTTCATTTATTAAAGATTTTGAACTGTAAACATCTTCATTAACTATATTATAACTAGTTCTTGTATTATAACTATTAAAGTTTAATGACATATCAACGATAGTATCTACTATATCATTTACCCATATAAAACTCAATAATTTATTTCCATCTCCATCTACCTCTACAGCATTTTGGTTTAAAATATTTTGTAGATAATATTTAATTCTGGGTCTTGGACAATCTTGACCAACAATATATGGTGGTCTTATTATAATATAATTAGACTCCGTGTTTTCTATTATACGTTCACAGTAAGCCTTTTCTGTACCATAATTACCAAATCCTTTTAAACCACCTATTTCCATATTTTCATTATACAATAAACAATTGTTATCTTTGTATGCAGCTGCACTACTAATAAAAATATATTTTTGAGTTGGTTTTAAAAAGTTAATTAAATGATTTGCTTGACTAGGTTTAAATAAACAAAAATCAATAATTAAATCAAATTCGTTTTTAATTGTAAATGAATTGTTTCTGTCAAATTTAATCACCTCGACTTTTTCAGGTCCGGTTCCTGATCTGTTTAAAACGGTTACATCAACTAGTTTGGATAAAGCTTGTGAAACTTTTTTACCTACAAACCTATTTCCACCTATAACTAAAATATTCACTTAAATTAAATGTTTTATTTCTTCAACTGTATATTGATCCACTTCATGTGAATATGGTCCGTTTTCTAATATTTTTTCGTGTAAATTTTCACCTGGTTGTAAACCAATTACTTTAATACTAGGACGTTTATTACTTGAATATTTTTGAATCATCGCTTCAAGTAAGTTGTCAATACTCATACCTTTCATAGTAGGTACATATGGAGATGAATCGTTACTATTTTCTAAACAATCATAAATTAAATCTATGGCTTGATCTACCGTCCAAAAAAATCTGGTAGCAGTAGGTTCGGTTACTATTAAGTCTTTACCCTCTTGGATTAAATCTTTCCACTTACATAAAACCGATCCAGTGGAGTATAATACATTGCCATAACGAACTATTCTATAATCTGTATTTGGATTTAATTGTTCAAATTGTTTGAATAGGCGTTCCATTAATAATTTTGATGCACCATAAACGCCTGAAACTTGTGCGGCTTTATCGGTACTAATACCAATTATGAATTCTAATTTATGGTTTAGTGATTCTTCAAGTATGTAAAGAGAACCTAATGTATTCGATTTAATACATTCACGAACTTGTTTTTCTGCTATTCCTATATGTTTAGATGCCGCTAGATGAAATACTCCATTTACGCCTTGTATAGCTTGTTTAATTTCGAACGAATCTGACACATCGCCAGTTAATATTTCAATAGACGGAAAGATTTGTTTCAATTCTATTAATTTACCTTCGTCTCTAGATAAAACGCGTACTTTTGCACCGTCATTTAATAATCTTTTAACCAACGGGTTTCCTAAAAAACCACTTCCACCTGTTACAAGAAACAATTTGTCTTTAAAGTTATATTTTTTCATATTATATAGATACTTTGAAACTTACTTATAATTTTTTTTTTAATTTATAGATTTAATCACTCCTGTTTTTTCATCATTTTCTAAAATAAAAGCAGGTCGGTTTACTCGTTCAGAAACTTTTTTAATTAATTCCATTTCTGCTTGTCTGTTTAAATCGTGAAAGATCATATGTACATTATTATCAAATAAATCTAAATACGTATAAAAACCACCTCTTCCATAGTTTCCGTTTGGACCATCGATTATAATAAGATCGTATTTTGGAATTTTATTTAACACTATTTTTAAAATGTCAGGATTATACCAAGCATTTTGTTTTTCATAAAAGGGAAGACAACTAATATCTGTAGGTGTTTTAAAATCAATATCATTGTACTCTTTAAGTGGTACATGATAAGCCTTGGAATGATTCAACCAATCTGAATTGTGTTCTATAGAATAAACATTATACCAATTTAATAATAATTTAGAAGTAACTCCACAACCAAATTCTAGTATAGTAGATTTTTCAGGTAATAAATACCTTATTAAATCAACGGCCTGTTCTCCAATTGAACCTTTAATTAAAGTTGGATACTTTTCACTTATTTGAATCATATTGTTATATTAACTTAAACTTTACATGTGACATTAAAATTGGCGGGTTGAATTTTATTTTCACGTCGTCGTTTTTTATAAATTTATGTTCCGGTATTTTAAATATATTAAGAATCATTTTAAATACGATCGTTCCAATTTGTATAATTTTCATATATATAATTTATTAAAAGTTTTTTCCATCCAATACATCGTTTGAGAATTATCGCCATTATTCGGTATAGCATTAAAATGAAATATATAACCCATATCCAAATAAGGCATATTTTCATTTAGTGCTTCTCTTCTGTTTAAATCTTGCATATTATATTCATATGGTAAAAATTTCATATTGATATTTTCAATCTGACACATAAAGTTCAACACCGGTTGGTCAGTACCTGTAAAAAATGTTTCTTGCATTTTTATTAAATTTTCTTTGTTTTCAAAATAAAATTTTTTAACTTTATTAAAAAAGTCTTTATGGTTTTTATTTAAAATTAAAACTCCGGAATTAAAATATTTTGTTATATCAAATTTAAAATCATTGAATATGTACTTTTTGTAATTTTCGACACTTCTAAATAACCAATCATATGATCCGATATTATTGACTACACAAAAATCGTTTTCAGCTACATCGAAAAAATTAGGAGAATTTGGATGGACGATAGTATCAGCGTCTACAATTAATATTTTGTCAACTTCTAGATTGGATTGTTCTAATAAATCAAATATAAACACTTTATGCCAATTTGGTCTTAAATCTTCATATGGTAAAATAGGTTCTTCTAATACTACTAATTTTGCATTATGTTTATTGCAATATTTTTTCCAAGATTCTATTCCAAATTTATATGGAATAGTTCTACCCGGTTTTTTATCGGTTGCAATATTAATTATATAAACTATATTCATTTGTAAAATTGTTTTGTTTGATTCCAAATTTGATTTATTAATGAATTTCTTTCGTCAATACTACATCCTGTAAAATGCCAAATGAAAGAATATTTAATAAAAAATGGAGTATTATCTTCATTTAATTGCCAATTATACTGCAACCAATCGTTTTTTATTAATCGCATAGTATTAAATCTAAAATCTAGATATTTCTTTTTAACTTTTAATTTTTGTAACATTAGATTTAAAATGGTTTGATCTCTTCCTGTATTCGGTATATTCCAACCATCGATAGCATTTTTGTTATTAATATAGAAATTTAACATTTCGTCAAAAATATATTTATGGTGTTTTGTAAATAACAATACTCCGCTATTAATATATTCACACAAAGATATAGGCACATTTAATTCTTTAAATGATCGTCTATAAGAGTTTATACTATTATCTAACCAATTTAAAGATTCATTGTCTATTACTCCACAAAATTCATCTGTGTATTGTTCGAATATATTCGGAGAGTTCCAGTTAGGCATTGTATCAAAATCAACCATAGCAATTTTATCATAACCATTTACAAAATTAAAAACACAATGTTTATTCCATTTTGGATGTGGAATATTTTCATTGAGTTTATCTATAAAAATAAAATCTATACTATATTTATTACAATACCATTCCCAAGCCTGTTTTGTTATATTATAGTATTGACGGTGATTAAACTTCGACTTTCCATCATCAATAGCAAAAATTATTATACAATTTTTATTCATTTAGTTTTAACATTTTTTCGTTGCTAGAAATAGCAGCTTTCAATATTGACAGATCGATTCCAACTTTCTCTGCTAATTTTGCAAGCGCTTTAGTGTCTTTTGGAAAACATTTACCGCCAAATCCTCTTTCGCCTGTAAATACAGCTGTATGAGATTTAGTTGTTCTAGGATCCAATAACCACAAATCTCTTACTTCGTACCAATTGGTACCCAATTTTTCACATAAATCATACATTTCATTGCAAAATGCTACTTTTAACGCTAAATTTGTATTAACTAAATACTTTGTCAACTCGGCATTTAATGGTTCGGTTATTCTATAAGTTTTGCTGGGCCCTGTAATTGGAGTATAAATTTCAATTATTTTATAACATAATTCTTTTTTACCGCCGAAAATAAAGAATGGAGTTTGTTTAACATCATTTGTAAATGCTTCAGGAGTCCAATGTTTTGATTCACCTGCAAATTCTGGACTAAATACAATTTCTTTATTGTAAGTTTTTATTAATCTATCTGTAGTACCAATTTCAACCGTAGATTTTAATAATATCAATGAAGTATTTAACCAATGTATAGTTTCTTCAACTATGGATGTATTACAACTACCATCTTCATTTTCAGGTGTAGGCACACATACAACTCCCAAATCACATTTATTTATTTCTTCTTTTGTTGTTGAATGTGGATAAGTCGGGTCATAGATTACTACATCATAATGATTTTTAAAAAAATTGTGAAACGCTTTACCAACATAACCATAACCTACAATACCAATTTTAGTTTTTAACTTGTTCATATATTATATTCCATTTACGAAGCCATTCTTCTTCTTTATAATGTATTTGATATAATTCTTTAGATTCGTCAGAACATAAATTATAAAAAGATTTATCCTCTCTAAGTTTGATCGTTAATTCATTTGCTCTAGCTATATCACCTATATCAACCGTAAGTGTGGGGTGTAATGTCTGTTGAGTATCCAGTCCTTTATAACCAATGCATGGTATACCTAAATAAGCACAATTGAGAGCGAATGTACCAGCAGCATGTGTTCTCATTAAATGTATACCTATATTAAATTGAGAAAGAGTATGTATCCATTGAGTCCACTGCATATATGGTAGATGTTTTAAGTTTGGTATTTGTTCTTCATTAACAATTTTTCTACCCATACTGGGAACGTGTATTTCTTTATTAAAGTTACGAGCTACAAAATAACTGTCTATTCCACCATACCAACTACAGAAGTTACCGCCTATGATAGGGTGTCCACTATTATTGTTTTTAATATTTTTAACGGTATCTTCAATCATCAATGACTGTAGATTGTATGTGGGTTTATTAAACAAACCTTTAAAATATGGTATATCACTTTTATTATGAACCAATAGAAAGTCCATTTGACTTAAAAAATTTATATAATTAACTTGGTTAGTATAATCGTAATCTTGATAATACCAAGCGGGCCCTTCTTGCATTACTGTAGTTTTTTTACCAATAGATTTTACAATGTCTAATAAACCGATTGTATTAAACCTTTCCAACTTCTTAGGTAATATTACAATAACCAAATCATATTGCGATATGCCTTTATATGGTTTACTTAAAATATATTGAATGGGTAAATGATCAGCATTTAGTGCAATTTGCCACGCAAACTCTGTACGACAATTTTCAAAATTTCTAGGAACTTTATCTAAGTGTCCGTTTTCACTAATAAAACATATTTTCATATTTGTTTTTTAAAGTCTTCAAATGTGTAAAATTTACCTTGATTATTAAATAAAACGGAAATATTATGTTGTGACATATTTTTAAATATTTTCCACCAATTTCCTTTTTGATCTCCACAGAATCCTCTCGGGTTATTTTCATTTAGAATATACATTCTTTTCTTAGGATGTCTACGGGCGTGTACTTTTAATATATTTTTGAATATTATTTGAATATATTTATCACCTAATATTTTCTGTGCCATTAAAGATAGACTTTCATCGTCATTATGAATAAAACATGGTGGAATATTTACACCGGATTTAATTAAATCCGATGTTAATACTAAATTGGAGCCGTCTATTTTAGGATAATTAATTGATTGTATATCTAAATCTACAATTGAAGAATTTATATTATTCATTTCTTCTATGGAAAAGCTAGATTTAGCTTGATTTTTATTATCAACATCAGATTCATCATAAACGTGATTGATAAATTTAGGATGTACTGTAACATCCCAACTATTATCCCACATTTTTCTATCCGCAAAACATGCTATGAATCTATAAATTCCTTGACTATGTACGATAGGTGTAAGTTTTTCGAGTGCCAATATAGCTTCTTTTGGTATTAAACTGTCGGTTTCACCCCAAATTAAATAATCTGATATATAAGAATATTTAGTATTAAATTCTCTTCTATAATTTGTTTGAGTATAAAATACATCATCGTTATCAACTATAGTACAATTTTTTTTAAATTTATTCGGTATTCTATTACATTCGTCGTTAAACTTTTGTATCAATTCTTTTTTTGTTATTTTTGAAGTGTCTATTTTTTCAAAAAATTGTGATACATTAAATATGAAGTCGAGATGTATATTTTCAGAATTATCAACTGTGATCAATAAATTTAATATACTATCAATATAGGTTGATAACATCTCTATTTCATAAAACATTATATGTACACCTATAGCATATTTATAATTTATAAACATATCATTTCTTTTTTAATACAATTAACGATCCAGGCCATCCTTCATCGATACATTCTTCTATTACATCATAGTAATCAAGTACCGTTCTATATCGTGTTCTTTCTTTAAAATCGTGTATATAAACGATACCATCTTCTGTTAAATAGTCAAGCGCTTTAAAAGCGCAGAAAACTCTAGCTCTTCCATCCACTAATACTTTATTAAATTTTTTATTAAATGTAGATATACTATTGATGTAATTTACATAACAATGCCAATCATCTCCCCCACGTGTTTGAGAGTAATACATTCCATTGTTTATTTTAACGTTATTTGATAATTTTAATAAATTTGCAGATTCTTTATCTAAAAGATCGTCTTGCATTATATGATGATTCGAGACGTGGTTATAATTTACATTGTTTATATTTCTAATTTTTAATATATTTTTAACGTTATTATACCAATTTAAATCGTGCTCAACTGAATAATATTCTTTTACATATTTGCAAAAATTATAGGTACTACCACCGGATCCCCACTCAAATACAATATCCGAACTATTTAAATGTTTCAAAAAACACTTAACTTGTGTAGCACTCATCATTATTTCAGCATGTTGATCTTTAAATAAACTCATATCAATTTATAATATTTTTAATTAAATGTTGACAAATGTATGTTGCAGACCCCATTTCAGTAAATGTTTTTCTTTGATTTGAAATAAAAAAGTCTGCTCTATCATTATAGTTGATTAAATTAGTTTCGATAATATCGTGAATATCGGAAAAATCATCATTACAGTGTAAACAACAAGAATCTTTATTATAGATATACGGACTTGTTTTAATATTTGGCATTGAGGGTTTTATTAAAACAGTACCTGCTAGTAAACATTCTATTTCTCTAATATTAACCTCGCCATATCCAAATGGAGAAATGCAAAATTTACTGTCCGATAAAACATTAAAATATTCTTCTTTATTTAATTTTCCAGTTTTTTCCGTTGTAATTACATTACACTTTAATTTATTTACTTCTTCAAACAATCTCAATCTCGATCTATTGTAGTATTCATCCGTTCTAATTCCATGTTCAAAATTTTCTTTTGACAATCCGATTAATACACATACATCATATTTTTTAGTTTTCTTTATAGGACTCCAGTTGAAATTAAGTCCGTATGTATTTAACCAATTTGTTCCGCTGCTTACTAATTTATCATTTAACAGTGGCAAATCTTCTGATTTTAATTTATATCCATTAATGTCTTTACCCCAAAACCATCTACCATTCGGATAAGGATTTAAATAATTTTCTTTATTCTTATATATTACATTTTTTGCTAATTTTAATCCAGGCATTTCTTTAAATACTTCCCATATTCCTAATAATGTTGATGAATCTTGTCCATCAAATAATATGTATGGTTTGTCTAGACTACTTATAAATCTAATTCCCTTTTCTACTGACTCTGATAACGATAGTTTTTTATCTATTATAGATGCTTGTCCTACAAAATACATGTCCGCTTGATCAGAATTATCTACAAATTCAACATCGTATTGTTTAAATAATTCGGATGAATAAATGTAAGGTCTGAATGTTGTCTCGTTACGATGTTTATCTAATTCTAATATTTTAATTTTCATTTCTTTTCAATTAAGACCTGCCAGCCTTTACTTAGTAAATTTATTTTATTTTCATAACATTTTAAAAACGCTTCTATACCAAATCTACAATTACCCCACCCATAGTCATCAAAAAGTATTCTTCCGCCTGGTTTTAACAGATCAAAACATAATGATGACTCATACATTACGTGATCAGGTTCATGACAGCCATCTAAATATATGAAATCAAATACATTTTCATAAATGTTGGTATCAAAAAATTTAGAGTTTAAATTATTACCTAACATTTTTTTGAAAAAAAGTTTTGAATCGATTTCATAAAATTCACATTTATTTTGATAAATGTACGGCTGTAAATTTTGATCAACAAATAATGTTAATTCTTCTCCAAAATCGAATTTTAAGTCTCCTTTTTTATAAGACCTTTTATTTAAAATATCAATTGTAATTATTTTAGAAGAATAATTTGTTAATATATTTTCTAATAACCACACAGCGGATCTACCATGACCTGTGCCGATTTCTAGAAATAAAAGATTTGGAGAGTTTTTATATTTATTTAAGTAAGTATTCCAAGCTTGAATATTTAAAGTAAAATCGTCTTTTGGAGAAAAAAAATGTTCGGGATATGTATAAACATCCGTTTTAGTAAAATCTCCGTATTTTTGTCTTAATTGTATATTATTCATTTTTCAATGCAAATGTAACCCTCATAATCATAGAGAGGTCGAGTGAAAGTCTCAGATGGAGAGTATCCGATTGGTTTAATTATCTTAATGACATTATTTTCGATTAAATCATCAAAAGCTTTACGAAGTTCTGGAAAAACTCCTATATCATCATAAATAAAATATTTTTTATGACTATTCGTCGATTTAAATTTTAATGATCTCATTGTGTCATCGATTACGGCAAAATATGTATGTTGTGCATCTATAAAAAAAATATCTCCATAATCTAATGGCAATTCGGTATTATATACGTCTTGTGCATAATATCTAACATTCGGTCTATCTTTATTAAATTCTCTAGCCATTTCTACATTGTCATAGTTAAATCCGATGACTTCTTTAAATAAATAACTTAATATTCTAGTTGAGTGGCCACGGTTACTTCCTATTTCTAAACAAACACTTTGCTTAAATTCCGGTTTATCGAAAAATTCGAATACATCACGTTTAAATTTATGACTAGTTGTAGTACTGTGTTCAAATTTATCCGGTATATTTTTTAATAATTCATCAATAATCATTTTACTGTATATCCTTTATTTTCATCTTGTGTAAATAGTTGATTGTATTTAATATTCGTTTGTCTTTGTTTTTCTATAGTTTTTTCATGAACTAATGCTATATCTTTTTGCGCTGGAATAAAAACATAACTTTTGTATCCTTCAACTTTTTCATGAAGTCTTCTTTCATAACGAATATGTGAAAGATTTTTGTACAGCCTTGATTGATAATCCGGAAAATTAATTATTCCGTCATTATAATTCCATCCCCAAGTTAGAATATCTTGTTGAGTTACACCGTGAAAATAATTTAATCTTGGTAACCAAATTACTTCGTTGTTATCATTTGATTCTAATATTTCATTTATATTTTCTAATAATGTATCTGTAGGATATTCATCTGCGTCTATTTGAAATATCCACTTTCCTTTACATAAACTTATACCATAATTTTTATGTGATCCATAATCTCTGTCTAACTTTTTTTGATAGAAATTAATTTTATTTTTATACTTTTCAATAATATTTAATGTTTCTTTATTATCGGAATAATCATCTAATAAAACGATTTCATGATTTTCTTTTTTATAATTTATTAATTTTTTAATTAAATTATCTAAACTAATTGTTTCGTTATGTAATGTGACTAAATAAGAAAGAAACATATTTTATATTAATTTAAGTTTAGGAAGTGTTATTTTGTTTTCTTGTTGAACATTATTTTCAATGGGTTTTAATTTTGGTAATACAAAATTATTTTCTACAGCAAATTGTGGTACATACTTATCTAAAATAGACCACAATTTTTTATCCATCGATTTAATACTAAATTTTTCTTCGTTTTCTTTTCTCAACAATTCGGCATTTTTTGTAAATTTATCTTGTTTTCTAAACGAATATATTTCTCTCATTTTTGATTCCGCTAATGAATATGAAACTTTAAACCATTTACTTTCTTGTAGTATCCATTGATTGACGGATTTTCTATCTACTTCGGTTAAATTACCAGGTAATAAATTTGCAAATTGAGGATTTAAATAATCTAAATGACCACTCCAGTTAGGTGCCAATAAAGGTTTGCCACTTAGTGTGGCTAATAACATTGGATGCCCAAATCCTTCACCGTGAGTAAAAGATATATGTGAAATTATTTTTTCATGATTTAGTAACGCGTTCATTTCTACATCATTCAATTCACCGTGTATAAGATATACATTTGGCACATTTTCTCCGATTTGTGATCTGATTCTTTTAATTTTATCCAAAATTTCAAATCGA
>Ga0194130_10003726_pt1 | contig 20105 bp, 17 predicted proteins | sample TA2KigsurfametaG_FD_160084 | JGI IMG/M metagenome (GOLD analysis project Ga0194130, IMG submission 160084) | Freshwater microbial communities from Lake Tanganyika, Tanzania - TA2015050 Kigoma 12 surface | ecosystem: Environmental > Aquatic > Freshwater > Lake | place: Tanzania: Lake Tanganyika... | reverse complement strand
CGCCCCGAATGGTTAGAGCGCCTGCCAAAGCCCAGGCACTGGCGGCAATTTAACCCCGACACACCCGCCACACAGTCCCGAAACCCACGCTCAGCTCCCGAGCGATATCCCGCATTCTCATGCCCTTAGCGCGCAGCTGGATCACCTGAGCCCGCACCTCGGCGCCGTACACGCGCGGGCGCCCAAATCTCACCCCCTCTGCCTTTGCTCGAGCAATACCCGAATGGATTCGCTCTATTATTAGAGACCGCTCATATTCCCCCAAAGCGCCGAAGATGCTGAACGTCATGCGCCCAGCTGGCGTCGCGGTGTTGATGCTCTGCTGATGGCAATAAAGATCCACCGAATTGCGCTGAAGCTCCTTCATCAGAGCCACCAAATCCTGCAGAGATCGTCCGATTCGGTCCACGCTCCACGCCATGACAGCGCCCACCGCCTTCTGCTCCACCAGCTCAAAGATCCGATCGAACCCCGGACGATCAGATCTGCCCTTGCTGCCGGAGATGCCCTCATCGATGACTTCATGTGTCACATTCCACCCCAGACGCTTCGCAGCATCACGCAGCTCGATGAGTTGGTTCTCGACTGTCTGCGAAGCCGTCGATACTCGGGCGTAGATGGCGACATCCATGAGTGCTCTCCTTCGATGCGGAGAATCGTATTGGGATATTGGATCTGCCTACAGGGAAAGTTTGACTTAGCGCGTGGTTTCCCAAGGTAATCTATCACGCTTCCTACTCTTATTTTTAGTCAGTTCGTCAGCCATCGCTCTGTTCGACGTGTGCCCATAATACTGCTCAAGCATCTTGACGCTTGTCCCCATATTCCGCGCAAGAACGTAGTGATTAACACCTTCCTGCAAACGAAAAGTGGCATAGGTATGCCGCAGCGAATAGATTGTCCTTCGATCACCGTTTTTATCGCGCTCGACACCGGCGGCTTCTATGAGGGTATTGAAACCCTTCTTAAAGCTATGGATCGCCTGTCCATCTGAATGACAAAAGATATGTTCATCCCTCGGTGGTGCAGATCCACACTCATTACTGCGAAGCTCCCAGATACGTTCGAAATATTTTTTTACATCAGCATTCCTGGCAACCACCTCGCGTGATCCAGTTTTGCCATTAACATGCAGGATCACATTAATCTGCCCATCAGCAGAAGTATCACTCTCGACATCGCGCCAGCGCAAGCCACGAGCTTCGCCCACTCTGATTCCAGTATTCGATAGAATTAAGACATAGTTGATCAGCATCATCCGATCTCGCACACCAGATCCAGATTTACCCTCTGCACGCTTCACCCACTGGTGCAGGAACCGAGTTAAAATTGCCCAGTCGTTAGTGTCGAAGTTAGGGCGACGTTCACTAGAACTTTTATGCCCTTCTACTGCAATTTTTTCGTTGATATGCCCTCGCTTTGTGCACCAGTTCACAAAGGAACGGAACATACTCGCCTCGTGTGCAAGCGTATTCGCACTCGGCGTCTTGCGCGCTCCGTTTTCCATGCGCCAGTCAAAAAAGCTTGTCACCTCGGCGGATGTGAGTGCCACCGCTTTGCGTTCTGAGAAATATGGAACTGCATAGGTTTTCAAGAATGCAAGGATCGCCTTTACCCGCTTAGTCGTGACACCTGCTCTGCTATTACCAATCTCATATTCAGTAACCAGTTGCTTGAAGCTGGTTGCGCTATTTGATCTCCCAAGCTTCGCGTTAATACGCAGCTCATCAAGTAGATCGTCGGCGAACTTGCGCGCCTCATACAAATCAGAAGTACCGGTGCCGCGATAAACATATCCCGGTTCATTCGGCAGCTTGATCCGGCAGATCCATAGCTGCTTTGGGCGATCTTCGAGCTGGTAAATGACGATTTTACCGTCGCGAAAGCTCTGCCGATTGATGATTCTGCCGTTAGACATAACCCCAGGATATCAGGAGCGGCGGTGCAGGGTGAAGTGTAATACTCTGTAATATGCCCAACTTCCGCCACCTCAGCGGAGCGACTTCGGTCTAACTAATTGATTTTATGAGAACAAATGGTGCTGTTGGAGAGGATTGAACTCTCGACCTCTCCCTTACCAAGGGAGTGCTCTACCACTGAGCTACAACAGCCAAGGTCTGCTTGGACGCGCTCCCTCTAGCCCCAGCCAGGGGCGTCCCGCAACCCCTTGATGCCAGGCCCGCCCACTACCAATTTTTGCCGGCATGGAAAAGCAAGGCAAAACCCCGCCCAAGCCTGCCCCAACGCGTGAGGAAAGGCTGGCCGCGGCCCTCAGGGAGAATCTTCGCCGCCGCAAGGCGCAGACACGGGCGAGGGATGCCGCGGAAGCGCCCCGGAAGCCGGAAAGCCCGGAAAAGCCGGGGGCATAGGCCAGACAGGGCGCTCACTTTCCCCCAGCTACCCATCTGGGCTATTCCCCCCAGATCAAGGCCGTCAGGCCCAAGCTTAAGGATGTGCCATGAACTGGATCAGCGATTGGGCCCTGCCGAAGATCCAGGGTCTGTTCAAGCGGGAAGCGCCGGAAAACCTTTGGCATAATTGCCCCGCCTGCCAGCAGATGATTTTTCATCGTGATCTGGAAAAGGCGCTGCGTGTTTGCTCCCATTGCGGGCATCACATGCGCTTGGGTGCAGCGCAGCGGCTGGAAGCAACGCTCGAACCCGGTTTTTCGCGCATTGAATTGCCCAAGGCGCCGGCTGATCCGCTGCGCTTTCGGGACCAGCGCCGTTACGCGGATAGGCTGCGCGAAAGCCAGACCAAGACCAGCATGGATGATGCCGTGGCGGTGGCGCATGGGACCATCAATGGCCAGCGCGCCGTCGTGGCTGCTTTCGAATTTGCCTTCATGGGCGGTTCCATGGGTGCCGGCGTGGGTGAGGCGATTGTCACCGCCGCCAAGCTTGCCGTGTTGCAGGATGCGCCGCTGATCGTGTTTACCGCCTCGGGCGGGGCGCGCATGCAGGAAGGGGCCATCAGCCTGATGCAAATGCCGCGCACCGTGATTGCAACGCGCCTGGTGAAAGAAGCGGGCCTGCCCTTCATCACGGTGCTGTGTGACCCAACCACGGGCGGTGTCACGGCCAGCTTCGCCATGCTGGGCGATATCCAAATTGCTGAGCCAGGTGCGATGATCGGCTTCGCCGGCGCGCGGGTGATTGAACAGACCGTGCGCGAAAAACTGCCGGAAGGTTTTCAGCGCGCCGAATATCTGCTGGAACACGGCATTCTGGATATGGTGGTGAAGCGGGGTGAGATGCGTGAAACCCTGGCCCGCGTGATTTCGCTGCTGCGCCAGCCCCTGCTGGAACGCAGCGATGAAGAAGCCGAAGCCGCCGCCGCACCGGCCGAATAAATCCCTTGTCCCGCGCTGAAGCGATTGTGGAGCGTCTCCATTCGCTCCATCCCAAGCTTATTGATCTGAGCCTGGGCCGGATGGAGGCTTTGCTGGCGAAGCTTGGCCATCCGGAACAGCGCTTGCCGCCGGTCATTCACGTGGCGGGGACGAATGGCAAGGGTTCTACCTGTGCTTTTTTGCGCGCGATTGGCGAAGCGGCAGGCCAGCGCGTGCATGTCTATACCTCGCCCCATCTAGTGCGGTTTCATGAACGCATCCGCCTTGCGGGGGAGTTTGTGACAGATGAGGCTTTGACCGCGACACTGGAAGAAATGGAAGCGGTGAATGCCGGCGCGCCGATCACGGTGTTTGAAGTGACGACCGCCGCCGCCTTTGTGCTGTTCAGCCGTGTGCCGGCTGATTTGCTGGTGCTGGAAGTGGGCCTGGGTGGGCGGCTTGATGCGACCAATGTCGTACCGCGCCCGGTGGCATCGGCGATTACCTCCATTTCCATGGATCATATGGATTTCCTGGGCGATACGCTCGGCAAGATTGCGGGGGAGAAAGCCGGCATCATGCGCGCCGGTGTGCCCTGCGCGACAGGCGCGCAAGCGGCCGAAGCGCTGGAAGTGATCAGCGCCGTTGCAGCCGAACGCGGCGCGAAGCTACTGCGCCGTGGGCAGGACTGGTTTTGTGAGGCAAGGCCAGATGGCTTGCTCTACCGTGATGCTGCGGGCGCGCTGAGCCTGCCGCCGCCTGGCCTGATCGGCCCACATCAGGCGGATAATGCCGGCATTGCCATCACCGCCTTGCGCGCCGCTGGCCTGCCCTGGCTGAATGACGCAGCGATTGCGCACGGCATTGCGCAGGCGTCCTGGCCCGCGCGCTTGCAACGTTTGCATGGGCGCTTGGCAGCGCTGCTGCCTGCGGGTTTTTCGCTCTGGCTCGATGGCGGACATAATGCCGGCGCGGGGCAGGCGCTCGCCCAGCATTTCACGCAATGGCGCGATCAGCCTTTGCACCTTGTGATTGGCATGAAGCAGGGCAAGGCGAGTGCGGCATTCCTCCGCCCCTTGCTGCCCTTCGCCAACACCATTCATGCGGTGGCTGAACCTGGCCAGCATCTCGCGATGAGTGTCGCGGATATCATCACCGCCAGCGGCGGTGTCGCCGAACCAGGCCCCACGATTACGGAAGCGCTCGGCAAGATCGCCGCCAAAGCCAAGCCGGGGCGCGTGCTGATTGCGGGCAGTCTTTATCTGGCGGGGGAAGTCTTGAAGGCTGAACTTGCTTGAAGGTCAGCCAATCAAACTTCAGCCCGTTTCGATAATCAGCTTCCTATTGCGTCCGGCGTGACAGCGAAACAGCGTAAGAAGCAGCCCGCGCCTGCAGGACCGGATCATCGCTCATCTCAATGCCTGGCGCTTGATCCAGGATCATGAAGCTGATCGGATCACATGCCCCGCCGGGGCCGGCGGAAACCTCGGTCACGGTCAGGCGACCTACAATGGCGCGCGGCCGATCATCGGGCCAGGCGATGGTCGGGTTCAGCAAATCATCGCCCTGCCCCGGGAATTGCAGCACCATATCGAATTCAACGGGGGCAGACGCAACGCGCCGACGCAGGTCATCAGCCAGAAAGTTATTGCCCAGACTCTGCATCTGCTCCGCTGTCAGGCGTTCCACACCCGCGCGCGGTTCAAACACCCAGCGCGCTGGGCGAACCTGGCCATCCTGCCCACGGAACATGAAGGTATTCACCCCCCAGTAAGGCGTAGTGGCAAAGCTCGCCGGTGGTGCATTGGCCGCCAAAAAGCGGCCCTGATTGCCAACCGAAGGATTGGCTGCAACGAAGGCGGCGAAGGCCGCTGCACGCTCTGCATTCGGTCGTCCAGTCGCCGGATCATTCGCGCGCGCCAGCAAACCATTCACCAACGCTTGCGGCGTGGGCGAACCGAACACCGGCGCCGAGATATTCGCCATTTCAAATAAATCGCCAGAAGGTGCTTCGAAGCGAATAGAAAGGCCACGCGTGCCGCGCGCGGTGTCTGACGCATTGGGATTGGCGCCCGCCACACCAAAGCGGATCAATGCCGTATTGCGCTGGCCGCTGAAAACGGGCGCCACTGAAAGCCGGGTGCCTTCGGCAGTCGCCACGAAATGCCCCGCCGCGCAAAGGCCCTTGGGATGGCTTGGGCGATGGGTGCGCACTGGCCCAAGCACGGCTTCAAAGGCATCCACAATCGCCTCAGGGCTGGGCTGTGAAAAAGCCGGACCTGATCCGCCGAGAAGTGCCGCCATGGCAGCACCAGCAGCTAGGGCACGCAAGCTTGGGCGTATGGCGAGCATGAAGCTTTCTCTCCGGCCAGTGATTGATGAAACCAAGCTTCGGGTTCGTGCCTTGGCTTATAATCAGTCTTACACGTTTCGTTTATCAGAGTCAAAAAATTTCGCTGTAATGCGCTTGGCTAAGCTTGCTTGCGTTCAATCAGACTACGCCTAATTTTCCGCCCGCGCTTGATACGATCCTCAATGAAACCCGCTTCCCCACGGCGAATGGCACGGCCAAAGGCATGCGCATCCTCAGAAAAGCGCGACAGCATCTCAAGCACCGCTTCGCGATTATTCAGAAACACATCGCGCCACATATCAACATCGGATGCCGCGATGCGGGTGAAATCCCGGAAACCCGATGCCGCGAATTTCAGCACCGCTTCCTTGGTTTCCTCCGCCAGATCATCCGCCGTGCCGCAAATGGTGAAGGCAATCAGATGCGGCAGATGGCTGACAATGGCGACCACCTTGTCATGCGTGATGGGGTCCATGGTTTCCATCATGGAACCGCAGCGCCGCCACAATTCCTTCACTTTTTCGACCGCTGCCGAGTCACTATCGGGCAGAGGAGTCACGATGCAGTAGCGGCCTTCAAACAATTCCGGAAAACCTGCATCCGGGCCGGAATATTCGGTGCCTGCCATGGGATGCGCTGGCACCAAATGCACATCCGCCGGCAATAAGGGCGCCAAATCACGAAGCACGCTGCCCTTGGTAGAACCAACATCGGTCAGCACCGCACCCGGTGCCAGATGCGGCGCGATATGCCGCATGGCATCGGCATAGGCACCAACGGGGATGCAAAAAATCACGCCATCGCAGCCTTCAACGGCGCGCGCGGCATCGGCTTCCACCACATCCGCAAGACCCAATTCGCGCACGCGCTGGAGTGTCTCAGCCCGCCGCGTGGTGACCACAATGGTCTTCGCGATATCGCCGCGCTTATTGGCGACCCGCGCAATGGAAGACCCGATCAGCCCAATGCCAACCAGGCACAGCCTAGTGAACAGCGGTTCAGCCATGTTGCGCCATGAAGGCTGCAACGGCATCGGCCACCATCTGGCATTCCTCACCCGTGCCAATGCTGATACGGAGACACGCCGGCAGCCCATAGCTGCCCATGGCGCGCATGATCAGCCCGCGTGCTTTCAGCGCCGCATCGGCCGCCTTGGCCTTTTCCGGAGAACCGAAATCCGCCAGCAAAAAATTCCCCTCACTCGGCCAAACCTTCACGCCAGCGGCGGTCAGCGCTGCCGCCAGCTTGCCGCGCCATTCGGTATTATGTGCGATGGATTTTTCGATCCAGCCCGCTTCCTTCACCGCCGCAATACCGGCTACCATAGCCGCCGCATTCACATTGAAGGGACCTCGCACGCGCGACAGCACACCCACCACCGCTGCCGGCGCATAGGCCCAGCCAAGCCGCATGCCACCAAGCCCGAATATTTTGGAGAAGGTGCGCGTCATCACCGTATTGCCGCCACCCGCATCCACCAGCGCCGCACCCGCATCATAATCCGGCCGCGTGACATATTCGGCATAGGCAGAATCAAGCACCAGCAGAATGTCATCGCGCAGCCCCGCGCGCAGGCGCACAATTTCAGACTGCGGCAGGATCGAACCAGTCGGGTTGTTCGGGTTGGCAAGGCACACCAATTTCGTGCGCGGCCCCACCGCCGCCAGCATCGCATCCACATCCACAGTCAAGTTGCGTTCCGGCACCTTGATGATGCGGCAGCCGGCCCAACGCCCAGTGATGTCGTACATCATGAAACCATGGGCGGACATCACCAACTCGGTCCCCTCACCGCCATAGGCAAGGATCAGCAGCGCGAGCAATTCATCGGAGCCATTGCCGCAAACAATCCGCGCGGGGTCGAGGCCAAAGCGCGCGCCAATCGCTTCCCGCAAGGCAGCGGCACCACCATCGGGGTAGCGATGCGCCTCGGCGGCCATGTTGCAAATGGCTTCAATGGCGCCAGGCGGTGGGCCGAAGGCGCCTTCATTGGATGAAAGCTTCACCACGCGATTGACGCCGGGGAGTTTCGATTCGCCCCCGACGTAAGGCTCCACCGAAAGGATCGAAGGGCGCGGCATCACAGTCATGACACATCTCCAGCAACGGGCACGGCGTAGGCGCCCAGCAGAACGGCATTAAGCCCGGCAAGCCGCGGATCGCCCGCGGCGATAAACTCATCAGTTTCAACAAGCGCCAAGCCACGTCCGCCTTGGCGGATAAGGCTCAGTATGCGCCCGGCAAGCCCGGCATCCGTCAGCAAACGCGCAAAGCTTTCGCGCGAAGCCTCGGCGCTGCCTTCCAGGCGCAATAGGCTGCGATCCTCGCCTGAGGCATCCGGCGGCACCGGTGCCACCACCAGCGCCGCATCGGCGCGTGTGGCATCGGCCAGGAAGGGCAGGCGCGCCACCACAGAAAGCCGGGGCGCTTCAAGGATTTGCCACCAGGCGCCCTCACCTTCCCCAGCAAGTGTCGGCAGCACGGCGACCGATGCCTTACCAGCGCTCAACGCCGCCAGCGCCTGGGCAGGTGAGGCAAAGGGCGCGAGCGGCGTGGCTGTGCCGAAATGCTCCCGCGCCAAAGCCAGCGTTTGGGCCGCTTCGCCAGATGCCGCGACAGCAGCGGTAAAGGCGCCCTGAATGGCGGTATGCGCCATGAAAATATGCCGCCAAATGCGCACCACAGCCCCACGGGAAAGCGCGCCGGAATGTCGGGTGAGCAGGCGGCGCAGCACCGCCGCTTCCCGCCCTGGCCGAAGCGGAGACCCCCCACCCGTCTTGGCGCGGCTTGCCGCCATGCGCGCCACCACGGCGGCGCGGCGCATCAGCACATCATGCATGGCGTCATCCAGCGCATCTATTTCGGCGCGGAGCGCAGCAAGGGCGGGATCAGGGCTTAGCGGGGCGGGGGCTTTATCGTTCATGCGGGACCAAATCTTCAACGCAGCAATACCCCCCACATCGCTGCGCGCCAAGCGCCCCCTCTCGTCACACGCCAAGGTTGCGCCTGGGGAGGGGGCCAGCGTAATAGTCCCTGCATGAGCCAAGCCATTGCCCCGCTGCCCGATGTGGACCATCAGGCCGCCCACTTCCCGGATGGGCTTGCGCTGGATTGCGGCGCGGTCGTGGCGCCCCTGACCGTCGCCTATCGGACCTTCGGCAAGCTGAACGCCAAGGCCTGCAATGCGGTGCTGATCTGCCACGCGCTGACGGGCGACCAATATGTCGCGGAAAATCACCCCATCACCGGCAAGCCTGGCTGGTGGGAGAATATCATCGGCCCCGGCAAGCCGCTGGATACGGATCGCTATTTTCTTGTTTGCGCCAATGTGCTGGGCGGCTGCATGGGCACCACAGGGCCACGCAGCGAAATGACGGATGCGGCGGGGCGCGGGCTTGGCCGGCCCTGGGGGACGGATTTTCCCTCGGTCACCATTCGCGACATGGTGCGCGCGCAGAAGCGCCTGATGGAAAGCCTTGGCATCAACCGCTGGCTGGCCGTGATTGGCGGGTCCATGGGCGGGATGCAGGTGCTGGAATGGGCAGCAACCTACCCTGAGGCGGTCTATGCCGCGGCCCCCATCGCCACCGCGGCACATCATTCGGCACAAAACATCGCTTTCCATGAAGTCGGGCGCGCGGCCATTCATTCCGATCCTGATTGGCAGGGCGGGCGCTATTGGGAAGCGGGCATCATCCCGGCCAAGGGGCTTTCTGTTGCGCGCATGGTCGCGCACATCACCTATTTGTCGGAAAAGGCACTAACCCGGAAATTCGGCCGGCGGCTGCGCGGTGCCTCGGCACTCACCTTCCTGGAAGATGTGTTTGAGGTGGAGAGTTACCTCCGCCACCAGGGCTCCACCTTCGTGCGGCGCTTTGATGCCAATTCCTATCTCACCATCACGCGCGCTATGGATTTCTTTGACCTTGCCGCTGATCATGATGGCGATCTGGCCAAGGCGTTTCGCGGCACGGCAACGCGGTTTTTTGTGGCGTCCTTCAATAGTGACTGGCTATTCCCCACCAGTGAAAGCCGCACCCTGGTGCGCGCATTGAATATGGCGGCTGCCAATGTCAGCTTTGTCGAGATTGACAGCGATAAGGGCCATGACGCCTTCCTGCTGGAAGAACCGGATTTCCATCGCGCGCTTGGCGGGTTCCTCGCCGGTTGTGCCGAACGGCTTGGGGTGTAGCGCGTGAGCATGGATGGCGTTCAATATGTCGCGAAGAATATGCGCCTTGATCTCAGGCTGATTGCCGAAATGATTCCACATGACGCGCGCGTACTTGATATTGGCTGCGGTGATGGCGCGCTGATCGAATATCTGGCGCGCGAAAAACGCGCCGATGCGCGCGGCATTGAAATTGACATGGCGCAGGTGACCAAGGCGGTCTCAGCGGGGTTAGCCGTGATCCATGGCGATGCGGATAATGATCTGGCCTTCTATCCCGATGGCGCCTTTGATTATGTGGTGCTGTCACGCACGCTGCAGGCGGTTGAAAAACCGCGTGAGGTATTGCGCCAATTGCTGCGCATCGGGCGGCACGCGATTGTGTCCTTCCCCAATTTTGGCCATTGGCAGATGCGCTGGCGTTTGTTGTGGGGCGGGCGGATGCCGGATACGGAAACCTGGAACCGGCCCTGGTATGAAACGCCCAACATCCACCCCTGCACGATTACGGATTTCACCGCGCTTTGCGCCCTTGATGGCTATGCGGTGGAACGTTGGCTGGCCGTGGATGATCAGGGGTTGAGAGCGCCTTGGCGGCGCTCCCTTCGGCTCGCCAATATGTTCGGTGAGCAGGCGCTGTTTATGATGCGCCGGGCCGGGTCTGGCAGCTAGGCTGCGATCCGCCAGCGCGGATCACAAAGCACCATTACTCCCGCCAGGGATGCTGATTCCACAGCGCCTGATAGCGCGTGCGTAGCCCAACAAGTTCCGCCCGATAGGCATCAGGCGCCAGGAAGCGCAGCGGCAGGAATTGCTGATCGGCAAGCTTCTGGAATTCTGGGTTCTCCACCGTCTTTTTCACGGATTCAGCCAAGCGCGTGATGATCTCAGCCGGCATGCCTCCGGGGGCAGCCATGCCGCGCATGGACCCCTCCACCACATTGAAGCCCAATTCGCGCAAGGTCGGGATGGTCGGCGCACGATCCCAGCGGGTTTCGCCCATTTGTGCCAGGGGATGCAACGTGCCCTGGCGCCAATCATTCAACCCTTCCGCCACATTCATCACCGCCAGCGGAATTGTGCGCGAAAACACATTCTGTTTCACCAGTGACGATCCGGCAAAGGGAATATGCAGGAATTTCGTGCCGGAAGCACGTTCCAGCGCCAGCATCGCCAGATGATCGTCCGAACCAATCCCCGTGGTGCCATAGCCAATGGTGCCCGGATTGGCCCGCGCCGCCGCGAGCAGATCAGCAAGTGTCTTATACGGGCTGTCAGGCAGCACCCACATGCCGCCCGGATCATCCACGATATTCCCGATCAGCGAAAAATCATCCAGCGAGAAACGCGCGCGCCTTTCGATCGGAATGGTGACGATGGTCGGCGTATTGATGAAGCCAATCGTATAGCCATCGGGCCTGGCGCGCGCCAATTCAGTAAAGCCGATCTCCCCACCCGCGCCAGGGCGGTTCAGCACCACAACGGGCTGGCCCAGATCCGCTTCCATGAAACGCGCAATGGTGCGCGCGGCGACATCCGTACCACCACCGGCGGCGAAGGCGACAATCATGGTGATCTGCCGATCTGGCCGCCAGCCAGCTTGCGCGCGCGCAATGGCAGGGGTGGCAATTGCGCTGGCGATCAAGGCGCGACGCGATATTTTCATGGTGTCCTCCCGGTTCTTTGCAGCATCAAAGCATAAGCCGCGCGCATGAAAAAGGCCGCTTGGGACACCCCGCGCGGCCTTTGTAGTGAATGGTAGCCCGCTTTAATCGGCGGCAAGCGCCATGCGGTTGCGGTTCAGAATGCCCATCACGTGATCTTCCGCCGCATCCACGACCTTTTCGGTCTGCTCCGGCGTGAAGACATGGCCGGCGCCGGCCATGACACGATAATCAATACTGACGCCCTTCTGCGTGTTCAGCTTTTCCACCAGCTTCTTCACAGAAACTTCCGGTACCAATTCATCATCGGCGCCGTGCAGGATCAGCCCGCCGCAGGGGCAGGGTGCAAGAAAGCCGAAATCATAATGCGAAGCCGGCGCGCTGATGGAAACAAAGCCGCCCATTTCCGGCCGACGCATCAGCACTTGCATGCCGACATAAGCGCCGAAGGAATAGCCCAGCACCCATTGTGAAGACGCATTGGGATTGACGGTTTGCAGGAAATCCAAGCCCGCGCAGGCATCGGAGATTTCGCCAATGCCGCCATCATAGCGGCCCTGGCTGCGCCCCACGCCCCGCATATTGAAGCGCAGCACGGAAAAGCCCAAAGCCTGCATGCGTTGATAAAGCGCATGTATGACGCGGTTGTTCATCGTGCCGCCATGCAGCGGATGCGGGTGTAACAACAGCGCGGTGGGGGCATTCGGGCGCTTGGAATGGTGATAGCGTCCTTCAAGCCGTCCATCAGGGCCGGCGAACATTACTTCTGGCATGGTCTTCTCGCGTCCATTCCATTCTTGGCCAATGCCGGATCCACGAAGCATCGCCCATGGGGGATGGGCAGTGCAGAACCCAGCGGCATCAGCGCCACATGTTTTGGGAAACCAAAACCCACGAATAGGGGCCGCGCAAATCGCTCATTCACCAATCGCGGAAATCTTGACCGCCAAGATCGGCAAACCTAACTTTCATTGCCACGGGAGCACCGCGTTATCCTATCGCCGAGGCAACGCCGAAGCCGCCACCCCGATGCCTCAGAGGGGTTTCCCGTCCCTCAGAGGAACCCGCAATATAGTGATCAAGACTGGAAATTCCTAATGTTTTCATGCCGGGTGTTGCATTTTTTTTGCACTCCCCTGTGGGTGTCAGCCTGGGGTGACCCATGAGGCTCTCAACCCGTGGTCGCTATGCTGTCATGGCACTCGCCGAAATGGCGCGGCGGGAGGCCGGGCAGGCCGAACCGCTGGAAGCCAAGCCAACATCTATCGCTGAAGTTGCCGCCGCGCAGCACCTATCCGCCGCCTATCTGGAACAGCTTTTTGGCCGGCTGCGCCGGGCGGGGCTTGTGGAATCGGCCCGCGGACCAGGCGGGGGCTATCGGTTGCTGCCAGCGCCTGATCGTATCTCCATCGCCGCCATCATAGATGCGGTGGAAGAACCGATCTCAGCCACGCGGTGCGAGGAAGGCAATCCGGGCTGCCTGGCGGGGCAGCGCTGCGAAACCCATGATCTTTGGGCGGAATTGGGCGGGCAGATTAGGCTTTTCCTGGCCGGGGTGACGCTGGCCGATGTGCTGGCCGGGCGCGTTCTGGGCCGCGCCGCCGCGCCCCTGCCCCCCGGCTAACGCGCCATGGCTCGCCTTTACCTGGATGCCAATGCAACCGAGCCGATGCGCCCGGAAGCGATCACCGCCATGGCCGAGACAATGGCGCTACCTGGCAATCCATCCTCGGTCCATGCCGAGGGCCGCGCAGCGCGGCGCATCCTGGAAGAAGCACGGGAAGCAATTGCGGCGCGCTTCGGCGCGCGCGGGCGGGACCTTGTTTTCACCTCGGGCGGGACGGAGGCCAACGCTTTAGCCATTCGCGGCCTTGCTGCCGGGCGCCGAGTACTGGTGGGCGCGACCGAACACCCCGCAGTGCTGGCGGCGGCGGGGCCAGATGCCGGGACGATCCCGGTGCTGGCCGATGGCACGCTTGATCTGGCAGCGCTGGAAGCCGCGTTGCGGGCGGGCGGGCCGGCCCTGGTTGCTGTCATGGTCGCCAATAATGAAACCGGCGCGCTGCATCCCGTTGAAAAAATTACGGAAATTTGCCAGGCGCATGGCGCGCTGTTGCATCTGGATGCGGTGCAAGTGCCGGGGCGCTTGCCCTTCATGCTTGGCCCCGCCGATTCCATGGCGCTTTCCGCCCATAAGCTTGGGGGGCCCAAGGGCGTTGGTGCCTTATTGCTCCGCCCCGGTTTGGACCCCGCACCAATCTTGACCGGCGGCGGGCAGGAAGCTGGCCGGCGCGGCGGCACCGAAGCGCTGCCCGCAATCGCCGGCTTCGCCGCCGCAACCGCTTGCCCGCAGCCCGAGGGTTTGGCCGGGCTGCGCGATGCGATTGAGGCCGGGATAAAGACTTTGGCGCCCGAAGTGATCATCGCGGGCCGGGATGCGCCCCGCCTGCCCAATACCACCAGCCTGATCCTACCCGGCGTGGCCGCAGAAACCCAGGTGATTGCGCTTGACCTGGCGGGGGTAGCAGTTTCTGCGGGTGCCGCTTGTTCATCGGGCAAGGTGCGGCAATCCCATGTGCTGGCAGCGATGGGGTATGGCGCGGACGCCGCCTGCGCAATCAGGGTTTCGCTACCCTGGAATGCGTCCGCCGATACGCCCGCTCGGTTTCTGCAAGCTTGGGGGGCTATGCGCGACAAGCTTTGCAGGCTTGGGCGATAGCGGAACCGAAGCAAGCCGGAGTCACAGGGCGGCTCGGGATAATCACGTCAGCAAAACAAGCATTCCCATCTCCCACCCAAACCGGCATAGATTAACGCCATGGCAGCACAACGATCCGCCCTTGTCCTTGGCGCCGGGATTATGGGGCTTTGCACCGCCTGGGCGCTGACCCGCGCCGGATGGCAAGTGCGCATCAATGAACAAGCGCCCATTCCCAATCCGCGCGGTGCATCCGTGGATCAACACCGCCTGATCCGCCACGCCTATGGCGCGCAGGCCGGCTATATGCGCATGGTTGATCCCGCCTATGCGGCCTGGGAAATGATCTGGGCCGCCCTCGGCGCGCGGCATTACGTTGAAACCGGCGTGCTGGCTTTGGCCAATCATCAGTGTGGTTGGCTTGCCGAAAGCCGCGCCGCGCTGCTGGCGGATGGGCATGGCTGCGCCGATCTGCCACCGGGCCACATCACCGTGCTCTACCCAATGCTGTCCGATACCGGCATCGCGGCGGCCTTCACCTTGCCGCGTGGCGGGGTTTTGCTTGCGGAACGCATCGTCGCGGGGCTCGCCGCGCATCTCGCCGCGCAGGGGGTGGTGTTCGAAGCCGCCGAGGTCACCGCCGCGCTGCCGGCGCAAAAAACCCTGCGCCTTGCCAATGGCGCGGAACGCAGCGCCGATCTGCTGGTGCTGGCCGCCGGCCCCTGGGGGCCAAGGCTGCTCGGCACCACCCTTGCTGGCCGCGTGGTTCCGTCCCGGCAAATCCTGGTGCGGCTTGAAGCCCCGGCTGGCTTCCGCACCGCCTGGGAAGCCGCGCCCATGCTGCTTGATCTGGCCGAAGATGGCGGGTTTTACGCCGTGCCGCCGGTGGCGGGCACCGCGCTCAAAATCGGGGATCACCGGTTTTCGCGCCAGGGCGATGCCGGGGCTGATCCCCGCGCCGCAACGCCCTCAGAAATCGAGGAAATTCTGGCCCTGGCCCGCCCGCGCCTGATCAATGCGGAAGCCTATCGCGTACTCGGCGCGCAAGCCTGCTATTACGATGTGGAAGACCGGGAGGAATTCATCCTGGAAGCCGCCGCCCCCGGCTGCTTTGTCATGTCAGGCTTTTCCGGCCATGGCTTCAAATTCGCCCCGCTTTTGGGTCTGGCCCTGGCCGCGGCGGCGGAGGATAATGCGCTCGCCCGCGCCCTACCGGGATGGGCCGCCGGGCGCGATGCGCCCGCGCCTGGTTTGCTTGCTGCCTTGGAGTCCACGCCATGACCACCACCGCCGCTGATGATCTGATTTTCGGCCTGACGCGCCTGGTTGACCTGCCGGGTCTGACCAATTCCGCCGGCGCGCCTCTGTCAGCCGATGACATTGCGCAAATCGTGACTGAGGCAAACCGCTTCTGCACCGAAGCGCTGCAACCGAAAGCGCAGGAAGCGGATAAGCAGGGAGCCCGCTACGCCAATGGCACGGTGACGACGCCCGCGCATTACCCGGCACTTTATGACCAATGGCGCGAAGGCGGCTGGCAGCGGCTGGCAGCACCGGTGGAACATGGCGGGCAGGGCCTGCCGCTCAGCCTTTGGACCGCCATGGTGGAATTGGGCATGGCAGCCGATACCTCCTTCATGCTTGGCCCGCTGCTGACGGCCGGGGCGATTGATCTGCTGCGGCATCACGCCACGCCGGATCAGGCAGCGCGCTGGTTGCCGCCCATGATAGCGGGTGAATGGACCGGCGCCATGTGCCTGACCGAACCGCAAGCCGGCAGTGATTTGGGCATGCTGCGCGCACGCGCGGAACCGCTCGGCAATGGGCGCTACGCGCTGCACGGCCAGAAGATTTTCATCACCTGGGGCGAACATGATTGCGCCGGCAATATCCTGCATCTGGTGCTGGCGCGCCTGCCGGATGCGCCGCCGGGCTCGCGCGGGATTTCGCTGTTTGCAGCACCGAAAATCCTGCCCGACGGCGCGCGCAATGCCTTCCGCTGCGGTGGCATCGAACGGAAAATGGGCATCCATGGCAGCCCCACTTGCATCATGCTGTATGAGGGTGCGGAGGCCGAATTGGTTGGCGAACCCAATCGCGGCCTGCAAGCCATGTTCGCCATGATGAATAACGCCAGGCTTGGCGTTGGCACCCAGGGTGTGGCGCATGGCGCGGCGGCGATCAGGCTCGCGGAAGCCTATGCCGCGCAGCGCGTGCAGGGCGGGCGCACCATCGCCGAACACCCCGATGTGGCGCGCATGTTGATGGAAATGCGCGCCACCACCCTCGCTGCCCGGCTGATCATGCTGGAAGCGGCGGTGGCGGCAGACCGCGCGGAGCTGTTGGGCGATGCCGCGGCCGGCGCGCGGCTTGCAGTGCTGATCCCGGTGCTGAAGGCTTGGGCCACGGATCGGGGGGTGGAAACCGCCTCCCTCGGCGTTCAAGTGCATGGCGGCATGGGCTTCATCGAGGATACCGGCGCCGCCCAGGTGCTGCGCGATGCCCGCATCGCCCCGATTTATGAGGGCACCAACGGCATCCAGGCGATTGACCTGCTGACCCGCAAGCTCGCCCGCGATGGCGGGGCGGAGATGCGGGCCCTGATCGCGGAGATCGCGGCGCTCCCCGATGCCAGGCTGCGCGCGGCGGCCGAGGGGCTGGCCCGGACCACCGAAGCGATACTTTCCGAACAAGGCCGCGATGCAGAGGCTGGTCAAGCGCTGGCGACTGCCTATTTGGATGCGGTGGGCTGGGTCCTGGGGGGTGCTCTCCTCGCGCGGGCGGCTGCGGCGGATGGCGCGGCTTATGGGGCGGTGGCGGATTTCTATCTGCGGCGGCTTCTGCCGCGTGCTGGGGCGCGCTTCGCGGAAATTGAGGGGGCGATGGCGGCTTAGGCCGGCTAAGCCCCTCTGACCGGCCCGGTTTGTAATTGCTTTTGGACATTTGCTACCGTTAAAACGTAAAGACAGATCGCCGGATGAACGCATCACCGCCCTCCCTTTCGCAAACCCGCCCCCATGTCGCCGTAATCGGCGCCGGACCTGGGGGGCTGGCGGCTGCCATGCTGCTCGCTTCCTCCGGCGTGCGGGTGACCGTGTATGAAAAGGATGGCGTAGTTGGCGGGCGCACGCGCACCGTGACGGCGCCCGGCGGATATCGTTTCGATATCGGGCCGACCTTCTTTTTGTATCCGCGCATTCTGGCGGAAATCTTCGAAGCCTGCGGCGCACGGCTTGAGGATGAGGTGGATTTGATCCGCCTTGATCCGCAATATCGGTTGATCTTCGAAGGTGCCAATCCCGTCACGATAGATGCATCGCCCGACCTGGCGCGCATGGAAGCGGAAGTGGCGAAGATCAATCCCGCCGATGCGCCAGGCGTGCGCAGCTTCATGGCGGAAAACCGCGTGAAGCTGGAAGCCTTCCGCCCCGTGCTGGAACGGCCCTTTCATGGCGTGATGACCTATCTGGCGCCGGAAGTGATGAACGGCCTCCGGCATTTGCGGCCCTGGCTTTCGCTTGATCAGGAATTGCAAAGGCACTTCTCGGACCCGCGCACGCGCTTGGCGTTTTCCTTCCAGTCCAAATACCTCGGTATGAGCCCCTTCCGCTGCCCGAGCATGTTCTCCATCCTGTCCTTCCTGGAATATGAACATGGCGTGTTTCATCCGCGCGGCGGTTGCGGCATAATATCTGAAGCCATGGCGCGCGTTGCTGAAAGCGTGGGCGTGGATATCCGCCTGAATACCAAGGTTGATCGCCTTGTTTTCGAAGGCCGCCGCGCTGTCGGTGTTGAAGTGGGCGGGCGGCTTCATGCGGCGGATGCGGTGGTGGTGAATGCGGATTTCGCGCATGCCATCCCTGAGCTGATGGAAGAAGAACAGCGCCCGCAATGGCCCGATAAGAAAATCGCCGAGGCGCGGTATTCCTGTTCAACCTTCATGCTTTATCTGGGCATTGAAGGGCCGCTTGATCTGGCGCACCACACAGTGCTGCTCGCGGAAGATTACGAGAATAATCTGGCGCAGATTGAAGCCGGGATCATTCCGCAAAATCCTTCGCTTTATGTTCAGGCAGCGGCGGGTACTGATCCTTCCATGGCGCCGCCTGGGCATTCCACGCTGTATATGCTGGTGCCCGTGCCAAATTTGTTGGGCGGTGCTGATTGGGCCGCTGAGGCACCACGCTATCGGCGCCTTGCGCTGGATCGGCTGAAGGCGCTTGGTCTGCATGATATTGAAAGCCGCATCCGGTATGAGAAAATCATCTCGCCGCAGGATTGGCAGGATGATTATGCCGTGGGCTATGGGGCCACCTTCAATCTTGCGCATAATGTGCGGCAGATGATGCATTTCCGCCCGCGCAACCGCTTCGGCAGGGCAAAGGGTGTGTATCTGGTGGGCGGCGGCACGCATCCGGGTAGTGGCTTGCCGGTGATCTACGAAGGTGCGCGCATCAGCACCGATTTATTGTTGCAGGATCTGGGCCTCGCGCGGAGCGAGCGCAGCCCGCGCCATATGCGGGCTGATGTGTCCGTATCTGGAGCATTTTCAAGCCAGGCGGACTCACTTGGCGGCTCGGAAAATGCGACCAAACATTCTGCTGGCGACTGAGAAGGAGAGGGCGCGATGGGTGCCAAGGTAGTTGTCATCGGCAGCGGTTTGGGTGGGCTTGCAGCGGCCGCCACCGCGCAGGCGCGTGGGCATCAGGTCACGGTCCTTGAGCGTAATTCCTGGCTGGGCGGCAAAGCCGCGGTGCTGAACCTGCCATCGCCGGGTGGGCGCGGGAATTTCCGTTTCGATATGGGCCCCACCATCCTGACCGTGCCGCGCGTGTTGCGCCGTATCTTTGCCGAGGCCGGGCGCAATCAGCAGCAGGAAATGCCGCTGATCCGCCTTGATCCGCAATGGCGCTGCTTCTTCGATGGCAGCAAGCAGATTGATCTGATCGAAAACGTCCAAGACATGGCGCGTGCCATGGATGCTTTCGCGCCTGGCGGGCCGAATGGCGCGGGGTATGAACGCTTCCAGCGCGTTGCTCGCCATTTGCACAAGGTTTCCGAGAAATTCTTCTTCTGGAAGCCAGTAGAAGGCATTGGCGATACGCTGAACTTTGGCGATAACTTCAAGCCTGAGGTGCTGCGCGATGTCATGGCCTTGCGCATGGGCCAGACGGTGGCGAAAGTCATTCGCGGCCATGTGCCGAATGAACAATTGGCGCAGATGCTTGATCATTTCACGCAATATGTTGGATCAAGCCCTTACCTTGCGCCGGCGGTGCTTTGCAGCATTGGTGATATGCAGGCATCCGAAGGTATCTGGTATCCGGTGGGCGGCACGCGCGCCACGGCGGAAGGGCTTGCCAACCTCGCGGCCTCACTCGGCGCTGATCTTCGCACCAATGCCGAGGTGACGGATATTGAAATCGTCAACGGCGCGGTGCGTAGTGTCACCGCCAATGGCGAACGCATTGCCTGTGATGCGTTGATTTCCAACATGGATGCGATCCGCACCTATACGGAGTTGGTGAAGGGCAATGCGTCGCAGCGCTATGCGAAGAAGTATGAACCCGCCTGTTCTGGTGTGGTACTGTATCTTGGGCTCAAGCGCCGCTATGAGCATTTGGCGCATCATGATTTCGTCTTCTCCCGCGATGCGGAAGAAGAATTCGATGCGATTTATCGCAAGGGCGAACCGGCGCCGGACCCGACTGCCTATTTGGCGGCGCCATCGGGCACTGATCCTTCGGTAGCACCCGAAGGCGGCGAAGCACTTTATGTGCTGGTGCACACGCCTTACCTTCGCCCGCATCATGACTGGTCCAAGATGTTCCCGGCCTATCGCCAGAAGATCCTGGATAAGCTGAAGCGCACAGCGGGGCTGGAAGATA
>Ga0194130_10003722_pt1 | contig 20126 bp, 9 predicted proteins | sample TA2KigsurfametaG_FD_160084 | JGI IMG/M metagenome (GOLD analysis project Ga0194130, IMG submission 160084) | Freshwater microbial communities from Lake Tanganyika, Tanzania - TA2015050 Kigoma 12 surface | ecosystem: Environmental > Aquatic > Freshwater > Lake | place: Tanzania: Lake Tanganyika... | reverse complement strand
TTCCAGAATCTGTGATAATACTTATTCCTGTTTTAGTCGCAACGGCAATCGTAGGAACTGGAAGACCTGTAGAAGGGTCAATGGGTGCGTTTGGTAGCACAGTCATTGCTACGTCATTACAATCACGACTTACTATTTTTGGACCACCATCATCAGAAGTTCCTGCAGTATTTCCATACCCACCACTTGTGTTTCTACTGCTCAGAGGTAGTCCAAAAATACCAGAATGTGCATTTGTTTTCCAGATTGCTTTTTCATCAATAAATGAAACTATACTAATTCCAGAATTATAACTCAATCCTCCTGCTTCTTGCCCGCAAGCTGCTAATCTTCCATTCAATGCAAATGTAGCAGTTGCTGTTGTTAAAGATCTAATAGCAGTATTTCCACTAAATTGAAATACCATCCACATTGGCATGTCAGGATCATCGCCATCATAAATGGTTAATGTAGATGAAGTTAAAACCAACACAGCAACACTTGGAAAATCTCTACGACTTCCACGAGTTGCAGTGTTTAAGGTTTCATTATACCAAGAAGTATTTTGAGTTTTCTTTCTCCAGGCACCACCATCAGAGTCTTTTCTGGTATCATATACAAAGACATCAACTGCAGTATCAGCAATACTCTTACTAATTGCACCTACATCAATATCTCCAAGGGAACCGTTAAATGCCATATTAGTTTACCTCTTGAAGTACAAACTTGTATTTTTTACCATTTCTTCTATTTAGAAGGAACAGGTCATTCTCACCTTCTTGAATAGTATATTGACCCCAGGTTCCATCTACATCATTTGAAGAACCTTCATTAGATAGTTGAAGGTCAGTGGTGTATACATTATTCCAACGCTTGGATGGAGAACCTAGATCATGAGCTGCATCAGTGGTTGGTAGAACGTTACCATTTACATCTAATTTTGCTTGTGGATTTGTGGTTCCTATGCCGACATTACCAGAAACATAAGCACCACCAGTCACTTGAAGGGTTTGTGATGCTGTTCCTGTTGGAGTTGATGTTGATCCTACTAGTACTACCCCACTACTATGAGCAGTCAAGGTTGTTGAAGAATTAACTTGTAAGATAACTCTTCCAGTAGCATTGCCTGCATTAATAGTTACATCATCACCTGCAGTATTAGCATTAATGTTGAATCCATTACTATTGTGGAAAATTAAAGAAGATCTCGCATTATCTGATCGATTTAATTGTAAATTTCCACCAGCACCAAGCACCAATGCTGCAGTTGGATTTGTGGTTCCTATGCCGACATTACCACTTGAAGTGATTGTTATTCTTGGTAATGAATTGGTTTGAAGTCTAAAGTCTCTAGATGCTGAATTGTGGCCTATTGTTAGTCCAGTATCATTAATATTGAAATTTGCAGTATAACCAGAACTAGAGTCGCCAGAAAAACTAAAAGTAGCTGAATTTCCAGCACTAATAACGACAGGAGTTGTATTATTTTGCCCTAAAACATGTAGTTTTGATGCTGGATTTGTAGTTCCGATGCCGACATTACCAGTACTAGTTACTCTAAGTTTCTCACTACCATTTGTAGTGATAGCAATGTTATCAAGTGCAGGACTAAAAATACCATTATTTGTATCACCAAGAAACGCCAGGGATGGAACAGTTTGTGTCCCCTGGTCAAGAGTAGTATTAAAAGGTGATTTGTAAGTGTATGGAAGACGACCCTGATATGGCATATTATCCTACCTCAAGTTTGTTCTAGAACACTTACAGTTACATCCAAACTTGATGCAGTATTACTTAAAACTTGTATTTTATCTCCAGTCTCCATGATCAATTTACTACCAGAAATGTATTCAAATGCAGAACCATTTGGAATTGGAATACTGCGAATTAAATATACATCATCCAATGAAACATTAGATTTGTTTAGAATAACATCTGCAGTGATTTGGTCTCCAGTTCTATTGGAGAGAACCAATCCAATTACAACTGTGGTTGTACTTGCAGCAACTGTATATGCGTCTGTAAGTGATGTTCCTACGCTTCCCTTCGTGACGCTCTTAAATACGTTTGCCATAATATTATCCTAATGCGATTGCTAATACCAGTGCATCGTCAATAGATCTCTGCCTTAGATCTACGACGGTATCTGTTCCGATTCCTGTTCCTTGTCTTACGTAGAGTTTACCGTCTGCGGTATTGATTGCTAACTCTCGTAGAGACAAATTTGCTAAGCTTGGTGCCTGTCCAGCTACTGCACTAGACTTAAGTTTGATAGTTGTTGCCATTTAGCTCAATTCTCCAACTAGGTATATACCTACTAAAAAGAGGGATATATATCCCTCTACTATTTATTGATTTTCTTGTGTTTCCTTTTCAAGTTGAATCAAATCTTCTACGTTTTTGATTCCCATCTTATCTAGAAGTTCTTGTGGTGGTTCTCCAAAGTGATGAACAATGTCTTGCATGTTCATTTTTTCTGGAGGACCATTTCTATTAATATTGACTGGATCAAAACTATCATCCACAATATCAATAGACTCGTTTTCTGGTTCTTCTAAAGTAACATCAATACCTTCAACTTCATCCTGGATTTCAACTTCAAGCTCTTTGAGAGGATCTGAAATTGCAACAGATACGTTTGAAAGGTGATGGTGGGCATAAATCCTATTTCCTACATCACATGGAGTAAAGGAAATAGTGTAATAACCAACTGAAGGATCGTGGGCTGGAATTGGTGATCCAGCCTCCACAGTCTTTCTTACAATCTCTGCCAGATCGTCTGGAAGATCTCCTGAGTTTAGTTGATCTTCGCAGACTTTCTGATTTTCTTCGTCTAAAAATAAATTCAATGCATCTTCTTGTTCATCAGTTAGAAAGAACGACATACATCAGTCTCCATGAAATTAGATATTAACTTGTGGACCCACTACCGATACAGAAGCTTCAATGTGTGTTTTTGGATTGAATCTTGTTACGTTAACGTTGAACATTGCAGTTTCATATTCAGAAAGGTCACCGATTGCAGGTCTTACAACGTTATCTGCAGTGTCAACACTGTTAACTGGTGTGAGTTCTCCTCTTGTATTTAGTAGTGGTGTCTGGTTGTATGTTCTCTTATTGATACCGAACTTGAAGTTGTATCTATCGTAACCAGCGATTTGACCATGGATAACGTTTGAACCAGCAGTACCATATGCAGTAGATGGAGTTACACCAGATGAAAGAGCACCGCCAGAGAAGACTAGAGAAGTTGAAGGTGCATTATCACCTGCTCTCTTGACTCTGGTTGAAATGATCGCCCAGGTAGCATCATTAGCACCAACAGAGATTGCAGCACCAGTTACAAGCGTTAGAGATGTATCTGAACCAACCGAACTTACGGTTCCAACCCACTCAGGAGTACCAGTTTCACTAGTATAGAGTTGGTCACCTGGTAGAATATCTCTAGTAAATTGAGTTGAAGTTCCAGTGATGGTTGTTGCACCAGTGGATGCAGCATTTAGAGATCCAGCTGGATCGTAGTTACAGATTGCAAAATCATGAACTGGTTTGTAGTGAATAACGTTGTTAATAATTAACTGTTCAGCAACTCTTGGATTGTTTCCACCACTTACGTTACCGTTTGCAGGATCAATCGATGCATCTTGTAGACCAACGATAAGTTTGGTATTTCCAGTTGACCATCTGTACTGTTGAGTATCATATGATTCTGCACCAAGTAGGAACTGAGCAGTATTCAAACCAGCGTATAGATTACCGTATGCAAGTGAAGTATGGTTGATTGGATAGAAGTTGTAAGCACCTGCACCATCATAAATTGCATTAGTATTTTGATTACTGATTAGAGTTTCAATACTTGATGCACTCTGAATCTGTGCCATGTAAGTTGAATAACTTGATTCGTTATAACGTTCAAAATTGAAACCAACCCATCTTGGAGTGATTGGAGTTGCAGCGAGCCACATAGAGTAGTTATACTGTCTACCCCACTGAATTGCAGATGCACCCTCCAGTTTTAGACCATCGGTGAGTTTACCAGAGTTAGAGATAGCAAAGTTACCAACCCATCCAGCACGTCCAGTAACACCATCAGTAGCACTGATGTAGTTGCTGATTTTCTCATACCACATGTTATATTCACCAAATGTCATCTTGAGACCAGTATCAGAGAAGATAAACTTATCTGCAACAGGTCCGTTACTTACGAAGTTACCAGTTCTGTGACTTACAAAGATATCTTCAATACTCAACCAGTTTTGTTTTGAAGCATAACCACTGAATAAGATACCAGAACCACTATGAGTTACAAGTGAGAATCCATTTCCATCAATTGCACCAACCGATGAAATTGTTGCAGTCACAGTGTTCATTGTTGCTGGTGTTACGGTATCATTTTCATATGTGTATGTTAGAGTATCACCAGGTTGAATTCTTCCACTTCTGTTTGGTAGATATACATTGTTTGCAGCAGTTCCAAGTTTTACGTTATTAACACGGAACGAAGAACCACCAGTCTTAGGATATGTCCATCCACCGAAGTTGACGAACATAAATCCATAGTTTCTCATTCCTGCAGCATCAAAGTCCCATGGTTTTTCATCAGTGAAATAAATATCAACTCTGTTGTTAACAGTATCTTTTGCAATATCAAGAATTCTGGTCTTGAACATTCTAGACTTATTGGTACTTCTCTCTTCATTATATGCAAGTGACATACCCAATCCAAGTTGAGTGCCACTTGAAACATTAGCAAAAAGTGCTTTGTCTAGTAGAAGAACTGCATTATCGTCAGCAGCACCATACGAGTAGATTAGGATTGAACCACCGCTGAAGTTATTCGATACGGTTGAGTTGAATGTAAGTGTTGTAATACCGTTTGAAGCATTGTAAGACTTACTTGTAATAACTCTATCCCAGTAACCACCCTGACCTGGATAGTATACAGAGTAGTCATTTCCACCAGCAGGTTCAGTTCCAGTGATTGCAGTGCTTGCAGCAGTTGCAGTAGAGTTAACACCCGCAACACTGATTCTGTATGTACCAGTACCACCTCTACCTGTGAGTCCATTACCTGGTCTTGCATAATCAGAGATGTATGCATTAGCAGGGATTCCAGAACCAGAGATTGACTGACCAAGGAATACACCACCAGAAGCAACCGATGTTACATTAAGAATACCACTACTTAGAGTTGCAGTATAAGAACCAGGAGTTTGGATGTGAATTGTGTCACCAGTAACCAAGAGTGCATTGTCTACACCGGCAGTATATGATCCTGTGATGGTGAACCATCTGTAATCATAGAATCTAATTCCTTGTGGAGTTAGGTAGTAACCAGTACCACTCTCTCTGTTATTACCATATGGTGCCCAGTAGAGTTTTGCAGTTGCAAGTGGGTTTACAGAATTATAGATTGAGTTGTTTGTATTTGATGTACCTAGAATTTGATACTGATATCTGTAGTTTGTATAATAAATTGTAGAACTTGAAACTCTTCCACTAATTCTGAGGTTTCCAGCACGGTTGGTTGAAATGTTTGAACCAGCAGCATCAAGAGCAGCACCAGCAGTAAATGTTAGGTTGGTATTTGGGAAAGCACTTGCTGAACCATACTCAAATGAGTGATTTCTGTATGGAATGTGAACGATCTGACCAATAGAAAGTTTCTCTGCATCTGCATCAAGAATTGAAGCAGTCGAAGGAATTGAAACTTTAGCAACCTTATTGGTATACTTACCTCTAGGATCAATGTACGCATCGGTAGTTACGTTCTCAACACCAGCAGTAGTTGCACTTGGAGTAATTCTCTTTAGACCATAGCAAGTTACATCAACTGGATCAGCAAGTCTGATTTGTGTTGGGATGAAACTCTCAACAGTAACGTCTTCAGATAGTGAATCAAATGGATCAAGACCTTCCCAGTCACGAACATAAGATGGGAAGTACTTAGTCATACTTCTGGTGAGTGTGATTGTATAACCAGTATTGGTTGTTGGATCTCCACCCTTGACGAAATCACAGAGTTCTAGGTTGCCGATCATGCAACGTCCAGAAGTAGGCCAGTAGTCTAGTAGGTTATCATTTTCGTAGACATCGAATCTTGTATTCGAAGCATATGTTGGAGTGTACTCAAGATCTTCAAGCATTACAACAATGTTTGCACGAATGTCAGAAACATTATTCTCATTTACATACTTATAAACACCGATATATGGTTTGTTTTGATAACTTACACTGTCACCAGCAACCTTATAGTAAGTACCACCGTAGTTTACATAACTACCTGGTTTAAAGATTGTCTTTGCTTTCTGGATTGCAGTCTTGAGGTTTGCAACACTTGGGTTATTAATGCTGTTGAGTACAAAACAGTTTGATGGTAGAACACCGATGAATTCACCAGGTTCGAACATCTCAATGTCATCTGTTAGGTTTCTTACAGCAGTTAGAGTAATACCACTGGTTACGGTTGTACCACCAGTTGCAGCAGATTTGATTGTGAATGTATCAGATTCTAGATGACCTTCACCATATGAGATGAAATCAAGAGTCGAAATATTTCCAGAACCATCTGTGGTTAGGTATGCTCTACCTGGTGTAGTACCAGCAGCATCTCTGTTATTAACTAGGTAAACAACAGAACTTCTTGCGAGGTTAGTTGTTGGAGTTCCAGTCTTCTCAACCTTGATATCTGCATGAACTTCATACTGTGTACCAGTCTCAACTAGGTTGAGTTGTGAGTGACCTTGATAATTTACCTTCGAATATCTTGAAGTTGCAGTGGTTACATACTTGTATCTGTTTGTGGTGAGGAAGTTTGTGAGGAACTTGAGTGAAGAGCCTGCTGCAGCATATAGTGGAACAGAACCACTAAAGGTTACAAGACACAATCTGTATGCACCGCCAGAAGTTGCAGTACCAGCAGCGTTATATGCCGTAGTTGGTAGTTGAACTCTAGTTACAGTACCGTATGAAGTTGCGATATTAGTTGTCTTAATAAGTTTTGATGCAAATGCACCAACAAAGATGTTCTTAACAACATCATCATCGGTTACTGCATATAGGAATGATAGTTGTCTTGGAGCAAGTGTGCCGCCGACAGAAGAAGCATTCGATACATTAGATGCGGTATTGTTCCATCTGAGTCTGAAACCAGATGCGCTACCAACATAACCAGTACTTAGGTCATTATAGTAGATTGGGTTTGGAGTCTCAAATCTCTCAGAAATTGAAGTCTTGGTTAGAAGTTCACCAGGATTAATTGTGGTTCCATCGATAGTAACTGCAGTGTCTCCAAGATTGTATCTTCTAATCGCTTGATAAGAAGAAATTGGGAACGTTCTAGCATCAGCATCTGATAGTGAACCATATGGATCTCTAGATGGTTCTAGGTATACACAAGCGTCTGGAGTGAATTCAGTAACTCTCTGGAAATCTTCGTCATCTCTTGCAACACCAATTCTGGTTGCGCCGGTTGTACCAATACCAGAGAACTTGTTCTCATCTTCCATCTGTAGAAGTTCTACAGAGTGACCGTATGTGAATGAACCACCAGATCTTGAAGAACCAGTATATAGAAGACCAGTCCAATCTAGGGATAGGTTACCTCTGAATCTTGTACCAAGTAGTCTGAGGTTTGAACCTCTTGCACGAATTAGACCACCAGCATATCCACCACCAAATCTATTAGCAGAAGTATCAGATGGAGACTGAGCACCAATAGTACAGTTATTGAGAGTAAATGGTACGTTAGAACCAGGAATTGCGTCTACATTAACGACAGGTGAACAGAAGTTACCAGTGTTTGGTAGAGATGCTGAGAGGAATCTCTTTCTGAGTGCTCTGTGTGAATATGGCCAGTTTAGATAGATGTTCTTACCAATCGCAGTGCTGATTGAACTACCAGTTCTTAGGTATGGGCAGATTGGAGCAAGTAGGTTTGCTTTCGAAACTGCAATAAACTCATCATCATTTCTGAATGAAGTTGTCGAAGTGTTAACGAGTCTACCGTTGACCATGATGTAACCTTTTGCGTCACTAATTGATGCAGTAAAGGTTCCATTATAGTTGGTTGAGATTGTACCACCTACAGCAAATCCAGTGATTGTGCCACTTGAGTTGATTTCTACATAGATGTTTGCACCAGCACCAGTTGCACCTGCTTGTGGGATGAGTGATACGATAGCAGCACTAGTGTAGTTTGAACCACCACTTGCAAGTGCAGCAGTTAGAACTGAGTCAATTCCAGCAGTTGTTGATACATTACTGAAAGTAACAGTTCCACCAGTGAACGATGCACCAGTACCATAACCACCAGAAGCAGCAAGTGAGAATGGAGTAAATCCACCGAATCTTGAAAGAATACCTGCGTTAATACCAGAGTTATCAATGTATGGATTGATATTTGCGTTAGGATTGGTTGGATCAGCACTTGTTACAACATCGTTAGGATTGACTTGAAGAAGAACATATCTGGTTGAAGTTGAACCAGTGATTCTCTTGAATCCATTGTACTTATATGGGAGAGTAACTGCACCGTCTTCGTTAGTATCAGTTCTGAATTGCATCAACATTGCAACATAATTAGAGAATGCAGTTACAGGATATGGTCTAATTGTTGGATCAATCTCAAGGCTTGGGTTGAGATCAACTACGAGGTTGATTGTTCCTCTATCATAACCGTTGATAACACCGAAGATTTCTGGAGTATCAAATTTCGCAATTAGATTACCGAAATCATCAATCTGAGTGAATGAAACTTTGGTATCAGCATTGATTTGTGCAGTGGTCGCATTACTGAGTTGAATAGTATTACCACCAGAAAGTGTAATTGTTGAACCAACTGGAATTCCAGGTCCGTAAATTACGTCACCATTCTTGAGATCAGTTACAGAGTTAAGTGTGATCGAAGTTGCACCAGAAGAAGCAGTACCAACTGTAGTTCTGATGATTGCACCCTGATATCCACCACCCCATGCAAATCCCTTAGGTAGGAATGATCTTCTGTGGTTTACGCACCAGTTATATGCAAGAGTTGTGAACTCAGCACCATCTTGGTTTGCAAATACGATAGTTGCGTTTTGACCTGCAATGTATGCAGAAACATCTAGATCTTCAGTAGGGTTAGTATAACTTGCACTGTTACCCTTGTTTATATTGTTAGTGGTGTTCTGATATACTGCGATAAGAATTTCAATCTTCTCAGTTGAAGTTCCAGTCCAAGTTTCAGCAATAGATCTGTTTGTATACTTTACATTAACAACCTTTGTAGTTGGAGTTGCATTAGTGATATTACCACCAGCAGGCAACCAGTATAGAGTTGTACCAGGAATGATGTAATTTCTTGCCCAGATGAACTTCTGTCTTAGCTCGGATGTTCCAGAGAACTCACTCGCATTAAGAGTGATGTTCATATAACGAGCAGTTGCAAATGTTGCAGATGATAGTGAACCATCAGTAGTTGAAGTATCTCCAGAGATTCCAGAAGATCCAAGAGCAGCAACAAGAATGTCATCACTTCTTAGATATGGAATCATGTTTGCGACACCGGCCCCAGCAGTGCTGTTTGCAGTAAATGCAAGACCACCAGCAACACCATTCGCTGCGGCAGGGAACGAATTAGTTCCTTTGATGTAGTATGCTTTTCTGACTAGTTTTCTTGCTTCTGAGACTTCTCTATCACCAGAATAAGTTTCGTCAAGAATTTCGTTCTTAGTTACTGTTTCATTTAGACCAAGGAAGTGAATGTTAGAGATGTTGAAACCACCTTTTGATGATAGTCCACCAGATACTGATGAATAGAATGCATCGCTGTTTCTTCCCCACTGGTCATAAAAACTTGGTGAACGATAGAGGTAAATGCTGTCTCCTCTCTTAACAGTGGACTCTAGGTATCCACCCATTCTACCTTGGGATGTACCAGTTTTTTCTTTACCAGCAAGAATATTACTCTTCTGAAGACCAGTACCATTGATGGTGATCTGACATGGGAATTCACTACCGTCTAATTTGTAGTAACCAGGCTTGAGTAGCAATTCAACGTTGTCGTTTACACCGAAACCAGAGATATTACACCACTGTTTAACCTGTGCAAATGTGGTAAGAGGAGTAAACTTCTTAACCGCTTGTCTGTTTTGTAGGTTAACACCTAACGCCTTGGAACTGAATGGGTTTGGTAGTGAGTTGTTGACAAAGTTTTCATCAAGATTGCCAGTGTATCCATCAACTTTTTCTGGTACAGTGTAAAGAGTTGCAGATTCTAGGTCAATATCTTCTGAAATTGACTCAACCGAAGGGATGAATGGTTCTTCTTTTGCCCATCTATCTGCAAACGATACAGTAGTTGTACAACCAGAGAAGAATACGTTCTTCGAAGGTACACCTGGAGTATTGTTGTTATAGTTAATAGTATATGTGTGTCCTGCATCATTACCAGATGCGTTAGAAACCTTTCTGATGAGAACAAGTTCGCCAGTAGTAGTTCCCTTGTAGTAAACATATGTAGAATATCTGTATGTTCCACCTGTTGGGAATTCACGTAGAGTTACTGCACCACGATCTGGCCATTCAGTGAAGTCTGAAGTGTTGATGAAGATACTTTTTGGGGAACTTGGAATTGGAGCACCAACAGTATTAACAACTACGTTTTGAGTTAGATTAGATCTAAGATACTTAATATCCTTTTCACTAGCACTTTGACCATCATCAATTGGGTTTGACCAGTGTTTGATAACAGAAGTATAACCAGCAGTTCCTAGGATATTTTCAAGATAACCCTGTCTCGAAGTATAGTTCTGATTAGAATTTAGAGTTACAATGTTAGTGGTGTAATCAATACCAGTGTAGTTAAGAGCAACAGAAATGATTGGGTTTAGATATGTTCTAATTGAACCAGCAAGTTTGAAATCATTGATATCAACATACTGAAGTTTCATGTTAACATCAACGATACCATATGAAGGAATACCAGAAGATTCCTTGAGTTTGATGGTTGTCGAAGTTGTGGTTAGAGCAACAGAACCAGCATCAATATTATCAATTAGAGTTCTGTTTAGTGGTTGAACATATACTCTGTTGTTATCTAGAGTAATGTTGGATGCAGAGATAAGTTGTCTCTTAATTCTCCAAGCATCAAGGTATTTAGGTGAAACATAAAGTCTATCATTGGTGTCAGTTGAGATAAAACCAGTCTTTTCTGGTCTTGCACCTTTAACGAAACCGTATGCTTCCTGATTTGCTTCTGGGAACTTTTCACCATTCGCAATTCTTGTGTTAGCAATATAGAGTCTCTCATTAATAATGAGGTTCTGAATAGTTGCACGGTCGGTAACACTAAGTTTTGCGGTGTTGAAGAAGTTGGATAGTGCCTTGAGCGCAGACTGACCAGCACTGTTCTTCGAAGTAGTTGCAGTTACGTTAACAACAGCGTTAGAGATTCTGTTTTCAATGTTTCCAATATCAACGTAATTAGATTCAGAAGACTTACGAACTTTAGGTACGTTTAGAGTTACGGTTGATGTACCACCTGCTTGTACAACGGTGGAACCGATGTAGAAGTCACCATTTGAGTTAGTACCAGATGATGCAACAAAACCACCAGAGTTCTCATAACCTTGTGCAATGAACTGTTCGTATGGCTTGAGTACTCTAGTCTGTAGATTTGGGAAACCAGTTGAGTAGTTACCAGAACCTAGACCGACATATTCCCAAGTATGTGAAGATGCACGGAGAATAGATGGTCTGTAAAGAGGAATAGTTGGAGCAGCAAGTGTAATCTGAGTTGCATCAGATGAAGTTGGAACAGTATAAGTTGTGTTCTTTGCAACAACTGCAATTCTTCTTACGTCTGATTCTCCATCAATACCATAGAGGTTTTGTGAAGTTGTTGAAGAAATTGTAGTCTGTAGACCGTTGATACCGAATCTGAATGAACCAGAACCGTAGATGTTAACATCGCCAGTTGTATAATCTGGTGCAGATGATCTGTCATCCCATGATACAACTGGAGCAACAGCAACTCTGGATCCAGAAGCAGCAGTAGCGCCCGCATATCTAAGGTCAAGTGCTTGTACGAGTCTGTGTACAGTTTCTGCAGTTATCGAAGTTAGTGATGGAAGATCTTTGAAAGGTGTTGCAGCGATACCAGAATAATAATATGATGAGTTTGGAACTGATAGATCCTTAACTCTCTTACCACCACCAATTGCTTCAACTAGAACACGAGAATCTGTTTGTGGTGGGTTCCAAATTCTTCTGATGTCATAAACTGGACCTTCTTCGTTAATTGAAGGATAGAGATAGTTAATGTTAGATGCAACTCTTGTATCCTTATCATAGTTATTGAGTTCTTCAATAACGTTGGTGGTGAAAGATGTACCTGCAGTGATACCTAGAGGTCTTCTTGTAATTGTTTCTGGATTGTTGCTAGTTCCATCAACGAATAGGTTAACATCAGCACGAACTAGTGTTAGATAATACTTACCATCTCTGATGTTCTTTTCCCATGAAGTAATTTCTTCAACGTCATATACCATGAATCGATAATCGGTATATGGTAGATCATCAGCACCATTTTCTGGACGTGTGCCCTTAATAATAAATCTCTTTTCTGGTGGTTTTGGAATTATAGTTGATGACTTAGGAATCGTATACTCAACTCTCCAAAGTAGGTCTGCAGGTTGTGAAGCACGACCATCAAGGAACTTGGAAGTAGTTAGAGTTGATGGGAAACCATCAAAATACTTAAGAACAGTAATGTTGCTGGTTCCAGTTACGATCTGAATCGAACCATCTGGATTTGTCTTTTCTGTAGTGGTGAAGACTGCTTCTGAAGTGGTTGCAAAGATAAATCCAGACAAGAATGCATCAGTCGCTGCATCATCAGCATTTACTTTTACATAAACCTTGTTAACACTAGAATCCCAGAAGTAACCTTGTCTTTGTGCGTTACCACCAGTTGTTTCTGCAGAAGTTGTACCACTTAGAGAAAGTGTAGCAGTAAAGACATTTACACCACCAGATTCGTTTTCAACTGTTGTTTGAATCTTTGCTTGTGCTGCAGGAACAACACCAGTAGTGCTGTAGTAGTCTCTGAATAGGTTGTAGTTACCGTTACTACCAAAAGTTAGGAATCTCTTAGTAACAGTACTATTAGTTGTGTAGTTAAAAGAATCTACGATCAATTCTGGAATGTCATTCTCAGAGTTTAGACCACCAATATCAAGGTAGATTCTGAACTGGTTGATATTAGAAGTGAATGTTGATACACTTGCCCCATTATATGTCTTATCACCTTGTCCGTTCTTCTGCCAAGTAGTTGAGTAATCAATTGCAAAGAATTCTGCAGTACTTGGAGTTGAAGAAATACCTCTTGGTGGGATGAGAGCAGTGATCTTACCTTGTGCTGCAGGAGCAAACGAAACAAATTGTGAACCCTTTGCACGTAGAGAGATTTGACCGAAGTTAGAGTTGGAGTTGGTGATCGACATATCACCACCAGTCTCAGATAGGAACTGGTCCGCATAACCAACTGCGAAAACCGAAACTACCTGAATGAATGCACCATCAGTTGCTTTGATGTGGAAGTGTCTCCACTCTGGACGATACTCAGCATCTGGGTCTGCATAAATTGGTGGATTGGTGAGACCAGCTGGATCATTAAAGTTTGTATTATTGACATCACCTTCTGCATCTTTTGGTTGGAAGAATGCATTTGGATCTCTTTGTAGGGAGATACCAGTGAACTGTGCAACAACCATTGACTTGAAGCTGTTCTCAGCAACCTTATTACCATCGGTGTGCATACCGCAAAGACCGAAGACAGAACGAAGTGAACAGTTGAAGATGTATGGTGAGCAAGAATTAACAGTATCGATCGTGGTGTTTCTACTTCTATCACCAACGATTTCGTATTCTTCTCTTCTTGCTTTTCTAGCGTTACCACCATCAAGTGTGGTATCCCACTGGTCAATCTTCTTGTAGTATAACTCTAGTTCACCATCAGAGGTTCTCTGATCAGCATAGGTGAATGAAACAACTCTATGGTGGGAGTAGTTTGGATTTGCAGCAGTAGTGAATGTTGGAACACCGTTGCTATATGAAACGGAGTCAAAAGGAGCAGTCTTAGCATCCTTGAACGTCATCTGCCAGAAGTAACAACCACCAGTTACCTTGAAGATTGCAGTTCTCTCAAATACACCTGGAGTCTTGTTGACAAGAGTTGTGTATGTATCTGGGTTAGTGATGATTGTAGTAACAATCGATGTTAGGGTTGTAAGTGCAGTATTAATGTCCGCACAATTTCCACTACCTTGCGTATAATCAGTACCAGCAGTATAAGTTGGTTTTGCGATTGTACTACCATTAATTGATGTATATGCATTCGAACCGATGAATGCATTAGCTGCCTTGATTGCAACATCTCTTGCATAGTTAAATGCAACAATAGTTGCTGCTCTCTCAGTTGGACTGTTTAGAAACACATTAGTGGTTCCATTTGTATATAATTCACCGACGATGAATGAGTTTGCGTTACCACCTTGTCTTAGGTCAGTAATCAAACCATCAATAAAGTATCCAAGGTCTCTCTTGCATTTATCATTAACATAAGTTAATGAAGGATACTGACTTTGAGTATAAAGGAATGCTTGCTCTTGGATATAACCACGAGCTTTCTCAATCATGTTTGCTGCGTCATATGCGATATGACTGATTGAGAGGTTGTCACTGGTATCTGAACCTAATGCACTGGATGGATTTGGTACGTACTTAGGACGAATAACGGTCTTTCTAAGATCGTAACCAACAATCGAAGTACCTCTAGGAACGATAACACCACCGTTCTTAGGGTTGAACTTGTATAGTTCAGTTGCAAAGTTGCTGAAAGTTAGGTTGTTTAGTCCAATAACACCTGGTCTGTTATCAATCTCGTAGTCACCAGGCATAACCATAATGGTATATGCTTCAAACTTATCGTTCTCATAATCTACACCTGGAGTTGAACTGCCGGTATCTGCTACATAACTTCTTCTTGCGGCTTCAAGAAGTGCTCTTTCAATTGTTTTGAATGGTCTGCTTACGTTACCACCATCGTTGTCAATTGCGTCAGTTGCGTTGAGATCTGACTGGTTGACATATAACATAATGTTACGTGCATTCACAAAGTCTGGGTTAGTACCACCCAGAATCGTGCCAGTTGTGTCAGCCTGGTCACGGAATGATTTTACTTTACCGTCTGATGTGATTGTAAGTCTTTTAACACCAGCAGTAGAAAAAGAAATTTCATCAGGGCCGGACCGATACATACCAGTGTTTTCGTCCCCGTTAAAGGAAATTGCAGGATTAGTTGGTGTATTATTACTATCGAACTTAATAACAATTCCTGGAGCAATACCGCCAGAAGTAACTCTAGTAAGAGCCATATTTTATCTCCGAGATGTTTGGAACATACCTGGATTTATTTATAGATTTTTTCCCTCCAAAAACCTTGTATTTATCAGTTTTTTATCCGTCTATTTTTAGAGAAAATGCGGAACTAGTCTTGAGGTAAATCTTCAGGATTTTCCAGTTCTAATTCAAACATTAATGGGTGTGCTTGCTCATCAATTAGATAAAAAGATGACTTGTATAGATCCTCTGGTTCAAATGTTCGTTGTTTATCTGCTGCTTCTAGATATGCAATATCATATATTACTTCTTCGTCCAAATCATCAAATGTAAAAGGTACATCATTAATAAAGTACATCTTCACTATCTGAGAACCATTGTTATACCAACAATAAGCCTGAGTGATTTTGTACTTCATGGAATTCCTATCCAGATGTACTATTTAATACTCTTATTTTTACCTCTAAAGGTAAGTTAATTATATTTATATACCTTTACCGTAAAATGTCACCTGCGGGACTTGAACCCGCACGGGCGATGCCCGACGCATTTTAAGTGCGTTTCGTCTACCACTTCCGACAAGGTGACAAAAAACCCAAAAAGGCCACAGACCGATTTTTGGCCGGGAATTTTTTTCGGGGATTTTGGTAAACATGGCCCAATTTTCGCCTGAAAAAATTGGATTTAAATTATACTACGGGTTCCGCAAAAAATCAATAGACGTACTCAATCATTTCCTCAGTCAAGTCTTCATGTGTATTAATAAAGTCACACATTCTAACAAACTCATCTGCAGTATTGTTTTCTACTGAGAGCACTTCACCATTATTGCTGTACATTGTAACCACCCTGGTCAATACATTCACTTCAACTTTGTCCAACTTTGATTTAGGATTAACAGACATGATAAGGAACCCGTGTACCTGGCTATCATACCACAGAATCAGCTGCTTGTCAAGTCAGTTGATCGAGACGACAGGAGCTGTAATCTTGAGAACAGCAGCAGATGTGTTAAACAATAATCCTTCTGCTTGATCGTTTAATAATCCAGTAGTACTCTTGAATGCGACACCAGTAATAGAATCAAATGATGCAGCTGCTTTTGTAAATGCTGTAACACCGATTGTAGATTCTTGGTCAACACTGAGTTTGTTTTCTGTCCATGTTCCCATACCAATTTGGTTGTGACTTCCACCCCACCATTCAGTTTCTACTCCTGTTTGGAAGATACTTGATAATCCTAAACCTTGTTCAAAGTTAGTTCCGACTCTACCATATAAATTGTTTCCACCAATTAATTTCAAGTTGTTAAGACCAACGAAGTTATTTCTAAACAAGCACATAACATTATGAGAACCTAAACAAGTATGATTCTGTTCAGTAGACCATGTTGTTAGAATTGGAGCAAACGTTTCCATCTGACCTGATACAGAAATACCTAGTTTAGATGCAACTAGTGCAAGACCATTGTTTGCTTCTAATTTTGAGTCATTCTTGAAGTATGTGTTATGTTCTCCCGCATATGTAATCTTACTTTCTCTATTGACAGCAAGATTATACATTCCAAGAACCTCAACATGCATATCTTTACCAACTTTTAAGTGGTAGTTTCCATCAACAACTAACTTGTAGTTGCCATGGATAATAACTTCTTCATCTTTGACAGTAACTTCTGTCTTTGTTGATGAGTTAGTAATTCTTACATCACCATTATCGTAAATATGAATACCAGATTTACTAGGTCCATGTTCAACAACTAATCTAGAATTATATGGAGTGTCATCCAACATAACCATTGTACCATTCTCAGAGAATGTACCTATAATCTTTGAATACTCTGGATTATATCTGCCAGGCAATCCTTTGATGTCAATATCAAAGAGAGATGCTCCACCGCTACCGCAAGAACCTAGATTGGCAATATCACACATAGAAAATGTGATACTAAATGGATCTCTTGTGTCTCTATTACAACCAATGTTCAATAATCCAAAGATAAAGTCAAGGATACTTACAATATTTAAACTTGCTAAATTTGAAAGATTTGAAATATCACCAATTGAAGAGAAAGAACTAATAATATCATTGACAAGTTCAAAAATTTGATTACCAAGTTCTACTAGACTAAAGATGGTATTGAATATTGCATCGACAACACACTTAATCTCTCCTAAAAGACCTAATGCACCATCAATAAACTCCATGATTGCTGATTCAATACCAGACATCAATGCATCCATTAATGATTGATCAAGAATACATGCAATCTCTTTTAACAAGAACAAGATTACATCGGTCAGTAACTTACCAAAGAATGGAGTTGCACTAATCGCAGCGGTTGCAATCGCATTCAAGATTTTAGTGATCTGACCCATCAAGAAAGACTTGATTTGATTTACCAACCACCAGAGAGCATCTTCAATAAACTCTAATGTGTTATCAATTGTCTTTTTCAGATCTACAATATTCTGAGTGAATGTTCCAGTAAGATCTCCTTTCTTTTTCGAGTCCTTTGTACCTTGATACTCACCTTTTGCGATGAGTTTTACCTTTGTCCCCTTCTTGTGTTTCTTTGCCTTTGTTCCGCCAAATCCTCTCTTAGCAAGAACAAATGCGATCTTACTTTTATTGTTGTACCCAATTCTTTCTCCATCAATTTCAAGTATACCAATTGTGGGAAACTTTGATGTATCCTTTACTGGAATCGTTTGAACTTCAGAATCAATATCTGTGGTAAGTTCTGTGTCTTCATTATCAATCGACTGAATATATCTAACTGTCTTTGCAAGGTTATTAATGGCATAACTGATGTTTGACATCAAAGTTTTGTCACCGCCATTCTTACCATCTGCGATCGGTGCATCCTTTACTACACCAGATGGATTTGCATCAGATTCTGGCGATGAAGCAGCTGCAGCAGACATCGGTGCATTCGTTACAATTGCTGCTTCACTAGCACCCCGATCAGTTACATCAGAATTTACTTTAGTAACAGTATTCTCAAAAGCGCTTGGATAGTCCCATCTATTCTGAGACTCTGTATCAATGATCTCTTCAATTTTGCCAAGCAGAGATCCAATTACTACTGGTTGTTGGCAATCTGGATAATCTAGAAAAAAACCTACAACAAAACTTCCTGGTTTCAGTTGGTTTGGAGCACTACCAACACCATTTGCACTCGCAGAGTCAGTAGGGGCCATCACAAGAGCCCAAGGTAAATCTTCTGGTTGTTCTTTTGGTCTATGATACCCCAGAATATTTACTTTTACTCTGCCTAGTTTTGCGTCTTTATCATCAGAATTCAGTACGGTTCCCAACCACCATCTGAAATCATCATTGCCAATAAAACTGGTAGTTGGTAATGTAGGATTAGTTGAAGCCATAATTAACTTTCATAAATTCTGCACTCTAGTGCTTCTGGATTTTCATCACAATATAATTCGAATGGAGATGGATCATGATCGTTTTCTGGATGACGGTCACGATATCTCTCTAATGATTGCAACTCTCCTTCTGCATGTCTTCTTGCTTGTGGAGAAGATAATGCATCATCTAAAATATTCCTATCTTTTTTTATATGATCGTCTATTGTTGACATGTGTAACTCCTTAGTTTTTGCCCTCTAGCATAATTTGTCCGCCAGTTTCCTTTGAATCTGACACAGGTTTGCCACCAAAAGAATCTCTAGTTAAAGTTATGGTGGTTCTAAGTTCTGATCTATTTAGGATGGTATGTTTAATTGAGTTCACCATGTACCTTCCACTCACTCTCTCATCTTCTTTAACAGATCCGTCTGGTTGTTTCTCTGGAGATGGAATTGATAAGTAAATCATGTTGCCGCATCTGTTTTCAAGATCACCAGGAACAGTAATTTCCATGTGATTATATTCTAAGAAATAGTATCTATAGAAAGCTTTCTCGAAATTTTTATTTACATTATCAATATTATTTTTCTCTGTTGTATCTTGACCTTCATCCCATCCCCAAGTATTAATTGTAGTTGGTCTGTAAATAAATCTACTACCTCTCTTTAATAATTCTACTGGTCCTGCATCAGTTTTATATGGTTTACAGTCCTCTGCATGATTACTTTGTGACCAAAATTCATCTGCAGTTGTTTTAAATACTCTGTACGATCGATGATTCACATCTACGTAAATACAATCATGAGCAAAAGCACCTCTTCTTAGGTCATCATAGATGTCGAATGCTTTTGGAGATGCATAATTCATTACGCGATACTTTTCCTTCTCATCTACACCAGAAGATCTAGTATTTGCTTGAAAGAATGTATACTTTACACCTTCTTTTGGATATACTGGTTGATTAATTAATTTATCAATAGACTTGTAATTAAACCCATCAAAAGTTTCATAGAATAAAAATCCAACGGAATCTTTTTTGTCTACGGGAACACTTCTTCTGGCTAACCAAATGATAGTATCAAATGGTCTCCAGTTAGGAACATACATTGTAAATGGATATACAGACTTATCGGTAACTAGTTTTTTCCCCGTAAGTTTTCCTTTCTTTAAAATATCATCTACTATTTCTTCCGATTTTTTTCCTTTAATCTTTTCGCAAATTCTAAAATTCTCACTTCTCAAAGCTTCAACAGATACACAAGTCATAACATAGACTTGGTTCTTTTCTTGCATAGTTCTACCATCAATTTTATAGATGTAAAAATTTAAATCATATAAAATTTTATTGCTATTGATAAGTATTTGAACTCTTTCTTCTCCCATGATAGGAAGTTTATTGAT
>Ga0194130_10003719_pt1 | contig 20131 bp, 14 predicted proteins | sample TA2KigsurfametaG_FD_160084 | JGI IMG/M metagenome (GOLD analysis project Ga0194130, IMG submission 160084) | Freshwater microbial communities from Lake Tanganyika, Tanzania - TA2015050 Kigoma 12 surface | ecosystem: Environmental > Aquatic > Freshwater > Lake | place: Tanzania: Lake Tanganyika... | reverse complement strand
AGCGTGCGATATGGCGGTTGGCGCGGACAATGTGCAAATCGGTTTTCCCGAAGCTCGCCGAGGGCTCTTGCCAGCCCTCATCTCCGATGTACTCCGATCCAAGGTTCGCGAGGGGGATCTGGCCGAACTGTTCCTCGTCGGCAATTCCATCAATGCCATGCGAGCTCAGCAGATCGGCCTACTCCAACGTGTCGTTGGCCCTGCAGACGTTCTAGAGGAAGCTCTTCGGATGGCTGATGGAATCCTTGCAGGTGGCCCACAAACGATCATCGATACAAAGACGCTCTTGCACCATGCCTATGACCGGCATGGAGTCCCATGGCATCGCACTCAAACGGATGCTGACATACCGCACGACGACCATGGATCGATCGAAGAACATCTCAAGGCGAGAAATAGCTCCGAAGCCCAAGAAGGATTAAAAGCGTTTCTTGAGAAAAGACAACCATCGTGGATGGTGGATTAGTTACCAACGAGTCGGTACCAAAAAGTCAGCGCCAACGCTACGCCGTCTCTATTTTTGCGACCGATTGAAGCCCGAGCTCTTCGATGCTGATCTCCCGCATTCGGTACTTCTGAATCTTGCCTGTTACCGTCGTTGGAAATGCATCGACAAATTTCCAGTAGTGAGGCACTTTAAAATAAGCCAACCGTTCTTTGCAAAATGCTTTGAGCTCATCCGCCGTAGCTTGACACCCTTCGCGCAAGCATACCCATGCCATCACTTCTTCGCCGAACTTGCGATCCGGAACACCGATCACTTGCACATCTTTCACTGCCGGATGCTGGTATAACAATTCCTCGATCTCGCGAGGAAATATGTTCTCGCCACCGCGGATCACGAGATCCTTGAGCCGACCCGTAATGCGAAAGTAACCGTTGGGTTCCTGAACCGCGATATCTCCAGTATGCAGCCAGCCATCGGCATCGATGGCTTGTGCTGTTTTCTCAGGTAATTGAAAGTATCCGATCATCACATTGTGCCCGCGAGAGCAGAGCTCTCCCGGTTGCATGGGAGGCAAGGTCTTTCCAGTCTCCGGATCGACGATTTTTGCTTCGACCCCAGGTAATACTCTCCCTACCGTTCCAACACGCAATTCGATGGAATCGTCGACCCGCGTTTGAGTGATCAACGGTGAGGCTTCGGTTTGTCCATAGCCGATGGTCATCTGAGAAGCACCCATCTCCGAGGTGACGCGTTTCATAAGTTCGATCGGGCACGGACTTCCGGCCATGATCCCTGTTCTTAGGCTTTTGAGATTCCTAGTGGGATAATCAGCGTGTTCGATCATCGCGATGAACATGGTGGGAACACCATAAACTGCAGTGCATCTCTCTTCATCGATCGCTTTCAGCGTCAACGCAGCTTGAAACGTCTCCGCAGGGAAAACCATCGTCACTCCGTGAACAAGCGAACACAGAGTCCCCAATACACAACCGAAGCAATGGTACAGCGGGACTGGGATGCAAAGTCGATCGCGAGACGTGAAGGCTTGACCCAAGCCCGCATAATACGCATTCAACAAAATATTTCGATGCGAAAGCGTCGCGCCCTTGGGAAGCCCCGTCGTCCCCGATGTGAACTGGATATTGATGGGGTCACTGCAAGAGAGAGAACGCTCAATCGACTGCAAATCGGCCTTAGGAACTTGATCCGCTCTCGCTAAAAAATCGTCCCAAGAAAAACTCCCCTCAAGCGTCTCTCCGCGAAGGGAAATCACTACCTTTAACTTTGGAAATCGTTCGCATTGCAAATCCCCCGGGGTAGACGAAGCCAAACTCGGGATAGCCTCGCGCAACGCATCGAAGTAATGAGTCGTTTTATAGTGATCGATCAATGCGAGCCCCTTTAAATCGGCTTGTCCAATCACAAAAGCCAACTCATTGGTCCGGTACGACGGATTGATCGTGACGAGTACCACGCCGATTCGTGCCGTAGCAAATTGCAACAGCACCCAAGCCGGCACATTGGTCGCCCACACCCCAAAGTGATCTCCGCGTCGAAACCCTAGGGACAGAAGGGCCCTCGCAACCCGGTCAACTTCGGCATCCAATTCTCTCCATGTACAACGCCACGACTCCCCGGGAAAGATCACTGCATCCTGACCACCGAACTTCTTTGCGGTTTCCCGCAAAACTTCACCGATAGTCCATTGGTCAACCCACGGCTGCTCCCCACTTGCACTTCCTGCCACTGCATCCGAAGCGATCTTGGGGTCATTGTTGGCCTGGGGCATTTTTCACCTTATCGAGAAGAGGATTCTACGAGGATAAAAGACGATGGGATATCGGACGTTGGTTGCAGGTTATTGGGTGCGAAGTTCGATACCTGAATTGCTCATTGCGGTGATGTCGGTCACGATCTCTTGAAAGACTGCATGGTTGCATGCGGTGTAACGTTATCCATCCTGTAAAGAACGGCTTACTGCACCGCATGGTTCAACCGCATGGCGATCTTTATCGGTTCCCAGATAAGGTTTAATCGATCTGTAATGTGTCATCGATTGGCATCGACAGCAATGCCTGAGCAAGAGCCTTGCCCTGCGCATCATTGCGTATCGATCGTTTCAGAATCCCATAGAGGACAAAATTCAATCCTCCGAGGTTTGGGACTTCATAGCGATCGATCCGAGTGATTCCCATCCCTTTGAAAAAATGCTGGACTCGGTCCGTGGTGAGCCAACGCTTTAACGATTCGTAGTGACTCGGATCTCGAGCGAGAATACCGATGTTAGCACTCACCCCTTTGTCGCCGCTACGGCCGTACGCCACGTGATGCAATCGACGTTTCTTTGGGTCGACGACTCTCGACCCGATGATTCTCGAAGCGTCTGGTGTATCGATCCCTGCATCCAAGCTATCGCAGGTGTCTATGTTGGAGGATGCTGTTGGCCAGGACGGAGTTGGCTGATCGGAATTGCGATTGTCCAACGACATCATGAAATCCAGGTTCTGCGGCACGAGGTCTGAAGCGATCAGGCAAGGCCAATAACGGAACACTGCATGGACGGACGGTCGTCCTTCTGCGTATCCAGTCGTCCCTTGCGGTCCAGCGGAAACGAGTGGGATCATTTCCTTCGCGAAGGCTTCGACGGGCTCTTTGAATTCCGCTTCGACCGAGATTCGGAGCACCGTCTCGTAGGAGTCATGGTCCACATTCTCGGATTCGAGGATAGGCACACTTGCTCCGTTGCCGAGGCTTTCAACAATGCTGTCCCGATACCTCCAGCCCGCTTCCGCCAACCGAGCAAGGACAATTTCCCCGCAGCGTTTGGCTTTGCGAACAGCTTGCGGTCCGACGATGGTCAGCATTCCTGCCGCGCGGTACCCATCGCGATATGTCGCGCTGACCTTAAGCGATTTGGGTGGAGGAGAACCCTTGGCCCCTCGTACCGACACTCGGTCGGTGGAGACTTGCCGAACATCGATCCCCAAAATGGAAACGATCACATCGGGACTGATGTATCGATTGGGATCTCCAATTTCGTAAAGTAATTGTTCCTTGACGGTGGATTCCGTAACACAACCTCCACTGCGATCGGATTTAGTGATGACACTCGATCCATCGGATGCGACTTCGGCGATCGGAAAACCGATATGGATAGGATCGGGAACCTGGAGCCAATCCGTACTGATTCCACCTGTGGCATGGGTCCCGCATTCGAGCAAATGACCTGCGACAGTCGCCCCAGCCATGCAATCCCAAGCATCGCTGGCCCATCCAAAATGATGTGCACAGGCCCCTGCGACCATCGACGGATCCGCAACCCGACCGGTGATGACAATATCCGCGCCAGCATTGAGGGCTGCAATAATACCCTGGCATCCTACATACGCATTCGCTGTCACTAATCGGTTCTTTACCAACGCAAGCGACTGATCCGAATCGAGATTGTTGAAACTAGGATCTTCGCTCCGTTCGGCGAGGATCGCAACAACATCATCGCCAGAAACAACGGCAATCTTCAGCTCACGACATCCGCTCTGTTCCAGTGCAGCCTTGCACGCGCGAGCACATGCGAGTGGGTTCAGCCCTCCCGCATTGGCGATCAACTTGCAAGTACCTCCAGACGCCCAGTATGCTGCGAGCCCCCGAACTACTTCGACGAAGTCTTGCGGGTACCCTTTCTGAGGATCCCGCTCGCGTTGGAGTGCGAGAATCGACATGGATACCTCGGCGAGGTAGTCCATTGTCAAGTAATCAAGCCCTGGTTCTTGGGCCAGCAACTCCTTTGCCGCCGATGGCCGGTCACCCCAGAACGCTTGTGCATTTCCGATACGAATCCTGCTCACACTTCCCTCGCAATTGGATTGGGTTGATGCTGGATTGCAGGCGCCCATACCGAAAGCGCTGCTCCGATCCACTGCCGAGTCTCATGGGGAGGAATAATGGCATCCACCCATCCGCGAGCCGCTCCATACCGAATATCGGTCTGGGATTGGTACTGTTCCCGTACGGTCGTACGCATCGATTCAATCGCCTCCGGAGTAAGCAGCTGACCTGATTTTTCCGCATCGCGCACACGTAAGGACAGGAGCGTATCGGCCGCCTGATTCCCACCCATGACGGCAAATCTGGAGTTCGGCCATGCCAAAATCAGCGACGGATCGTACGCTCGTCCACACATTGCGTAATTCCCTGCTCCGTAGGAACTTCCTAAGACCACCGTGAACTTGGGTACCGTCGCAATACTCATGGCTCGCACCAACTGCGCGCCGGATTGAATGATCCCCGACTGTTCGGCTTGTTTGCCAACCATAAACCCTTGAACATCCTGCAAGAACAAAATCGGAATCCGATTCTGATCGGCGTCCAGGATGAATCGGGCTGCTTTCTCAGCAGCATCTCCGTAAAGAACTCCACCGATTTGCACCTCGTGCTGCGCCGTCTGCGATCGACGGCGTTGGTTGGCCACAATCGCAACGGCATACCCAGCGATCCGCGCGTAGGCGGTCACAACGGTTCGCCCAAAGTCCCCTTTGAATTCCTGGAAACTGCCTGCATCGACCATGCAAGCAATCACATCGCGAACATCGTATTCACCGCGGCCATCTCCTGGAACGATGTCATAGACATCATGGATACTCCGCGCAGGATCCTTGGCCTGCCCTGCATTCAAAGGCTTCGGCATCAATCCAACCAAACTTCGGATCCTCGCTACGCACGAGGTGTCATCGGGCTCGTGAAAATCCACTGTACCGCTGATTTGAGAGTGCATCGTCGCACCTCCGAGTTCCTCAGGGTCTACTGTTTGGCCGATAGCGGCTTTGACGAGGGCAGGGCCTGCCAAACATAATTGGCTTCCTTGGGTCATCAGAATTTTGTCGCACAACACAGGAAGGTAAGCACCTCCGGCGATGCAGTTCCCCATGACCGCAGCGATTTGAGGAATCCCTTCCGCCGACAGGATCGAATTGTTCCGAAAGATACGGCCGAAATCATCCTCGTCGGGAAAAATCTCATCCTGCAAGGGTAAGAACACACCGGCAGAGTCGACCAAGTAGACGATCGGCAACCGCAATCGATGGGCTATTTTTTGGGCCCGTATCAGTTTCTTCACCGATTGCGGAAACATGGCACCCGCTTTGACGGTGGCATCGTTGGCAGCGACGACACACGGTCGACCCTCGATCCATCCGATTCCGGAAATGACTCCTGCAGCCGGGACCTCTCCCCACTCAGAGTACATGCCCCACGCAGCCCATAATCCGAGTTCCAGGAACGGCTTGTCGCGATCGAGCAGAGCAGCGAGGCGTTCACGGACCGGTAATCGCCCCAGCTTGCGCTGACGCTCCCAACCGGACTTGCCACCTCCCTGCAATAAGACTTGCTCCTGAGCATGTACCGCTTCGGTCATTTCTCGCAAACTGCTCATACTATGATCCTTGTCCTTGAAGGGGGGAGGAACTTCAACACAAAGGAGGTTATCTTTCCGATGGGGATTCCGTTGCATAGAGATCCATCCATTCGGAAATTCGCATTTTCCAAAACCTCGGTTCATCATTCCAGAGCTGAAGCATAGCGTGCATCTTCCTAGGATCGAATCGCTGTGCAATGTTGGCTTGAAACTTGTCCAGCAAGCGGGGACGAGATTCCTCGCGTCGACGCCGATGTCCAAGCGGAAATTGAACTTCTGCGGACTGACTTGTGCCATCGTTAAAAATCACCTCGATTCGGTTCGCGATCGACCGCAGGCTTGGGTCGAGATAGTCCCGTGAGTAGTCGGGATCTTCGATCACGGTCATTTTTTCTCGCAAGCGATCGATACGAGGATCGCTGGCGGCGGAATCTTCATAATGCTCCGCCGAAAGATCTCCGTGCAATAGCGCTACGGCCACGATGTATTGAATGCAATGATCCCGATCCGCAGGGTTCTTGAGCGCCCCTTTTTTATCGATGATACGAACCGCCGATTCCTGAGTATGGATACCTATCTCACGGATGGAATCGATACGATCCCGAATCGATGGTGATAATTTCATCGCCGCTTCCGCGGCGGTTTGCGCATGGAACTCCGCGGGAAACGAAACTTTAAAAAGGATGTTCTCCATCGTATAGCAGCCCAACGGCTGCGAAATCACAATCGACTTACCCGCCATCACAACGTCCTGGAATCCCCATCTAGGTGCCGTCAGCGGTGTGGCATACCCCAACTCGCCGGCCATGGTCCACAATGCCAGTTGCACACCTCGGCGAGTTGCATCCCCTGCTGCCCAGCTTTTTCGGGAACCCGTATTTGGCGCATGCCGATAGGTACGCAACGCACCACCATCCAACCAAGCATGCGAAACCGCATCTGCAATTTGCGATTGGTTTCCTCCCAACATGGAGCATGCGACCGCAGTGGAAGCGACTCGAACCAAAAGAACATGGTCCAGGCCGACGCGATTGAAACTATTGTGCAGTGCCAGGACACCTTGGATCTCATACGCTGCAATCGATGCGTTGAGTACGTCGAGAATTGTCCAACGATTGTCAGGAACCCATGCATTTTTTGGGTTCCGGTCCAGGTAATCGGCGAGGGCGAGGATAGCTCCAAAATTGTCCGACGGATGCCCCCATTCTGCGGCTAACCAGGTATCGTTGTAATCGAGCCATCGGATCATGCATCCGATGTTGAATGCGGCTTGGACAGGTTCCAACTGCCATTGCGTTCCAGGAACACGGGCTCCATCGGTGAGGGTCGCATGCGGTACCATCGGTCCAAGCATTTTGGTACACGCACCATACGACAGCGCCAAAATTCCACATCCGATACTATCCTGCAAACAGAGGGTCGCTGTACTCAAGGCCTCGGATGAAAACTCCGGCGGTGCTGCGACATACGATGCGATTTGTTCAATCACATTGTCGATCGGACCAAAATGCGTACCGCTTTTCTGGCGATCATGAAATGGTGATGACGAATCCATGAACATTCCAATCCGAACTTAATGGACGGTCGTAAGGATGCGATAATCAGGCAGTAAATATCGAATCCATCGGCCCAAACAGCCCTTTGCAACCATTGTTCCTTCAGTCTATCCGATGACGCCGACGCTGTGGGTGTCGTTGACGCCGACACCCAATCCTCGATTCCCTGATGATCCCAAACTCGCCCAGAGTTGCTACCGAGGGATTTCGGGGGCGGATCGGTACTTATCCGCAGGAGCCCCTTTACTTGGATTCTACGTCAGGGAAACGAAAGAACCGGACAAAGCGGAGTGAACGGCGAACTTATCCACCTGCCCTCGAATGGATTCTCGGTTATCGACGGCGAGGCAATGCTACCCTTAGAATGTACGCAAGGTTTCCATCCGCTCTTCAAGAACCTTAGTCGAGGGCCCTAACTGCTTCATGAACGCCTCGTCCTCCGAACAAAATCCTGGGCAATCCCTTTCTGCTGGTCTCCGCTTCCGCCAAGCGGTCGAGCAGGAGCGACCGCTGCAGATTGTCGGTGCCATCCATCCGCTCGCAGCTTTGCTTGCACAGCAAGCTGGATTCCGTGCAATCTATTTGTCGGGTGCCGGAGTCGCAAATGCGTCCCATGCCCTTCCGGATTTAGGGATTACGCATTTGGAGGACGTGGTGGAAGACGCTCGACGCATCACCAGTGCGTGCCAACTACCGCTGCTGGTCGATATAGATACCGGATGGGGAAGCGAAGGAAACATCGCTCGCGCGATTCGAGAGTTGGAACAAATTGGAGTCGCGGGCGTACACATGGAGGACCAAGTCTCCGCGAAGCGCTGTGGGCATCGGCCCGGTAAGGAATTGGTCGATTCCGCAGAGATGCAAGCCCGCGTCCGCGCAGCCGTCGCGGCGCGGAGGGACTCCGATTTCGTGATCATGGCTCGCACCGATGCCGTCGCTGTAGAAGGGCTCGAGTCGGCGATCGCTCGCGCGAACACTTACGTGACCGCAGGTGCAGACATGATCTTTGCCGAAGCCATCACAAGCGCTGAAGACTATCGCACGTTTACCCAAAAGGTATCGGTTCCCGTCCTTGCCAACCTAACCGAATTCGGCAAAACGCCGCTGCTTAGCTTGGACTTGTTCCACGATTGTGGAATACGCATGGTCCTCTATCCACTCACCGCCTTTCGCGCCATGAATTACGCCGCACAGCTAGCGTATGAAACTATCCGGCGCGATGGCAATCAAGCTGCCATCATCGATTCATTGCAAACGCGAGATGAACTCTATGCGCTGCTTCATTATTTAGACGCCGAAAAGAAAACCCTGTTGGGGAGAAGCAAACCATGACGCATGAGGTTTCGAGTCGTCCACCAGCGCAAACCACCAACAATCGTGGAGGTTTAGACGGGATCATCGCTGGGCACACATCGCTTAGCACCGTCGGCGTTTCCGGTGTTGGGCTTACCTACCTAGGCTTCGCCATCGAGGACCTTGCAGCGAAAGCGACCTTTGAAGAGGTCGCTTTTCTGTTGCTTTTCAAGCATCTCCCCAACGATTCTGAACTGAGCAAGTTTCGGGTGCGATTGATCGACCAACGATCGATTCCCGAGCCACTTTCCAAGACCCTTGAAATGATCCCTGCCACGGCTCATCCCATGGATGTTCTTCGAACCGCCGTCTCCATGCTAGGAACGTTAGAACCGGAAATCGGCACCGGGGATGCTGTTCGGGTCGCCGAACGATTGATCGCTTGCATGCCAACCGTGCTCACCTATTGGGTTCGATTTCATCGCGACGGGACTCGTTTGTCCAGTTGGTCGCGAGGAGACTTGATCGCCGAGCAGTTTTTGTGGGACTTGAGAGATCGCTCCCCGACGGAATTAGAGACTCAAGCGATGAACGTGTCGCTCATCCTTTATGCGGAACACGAATGGAACGCATCGACCTTCACCGCCCGCGTCATCGCCTCGACACTGTCGGACTTCTATTCCGCAATAACGGGAGGTATCGGTGCCCTTCGAGGCCCACTCCACGGAGGAGCCAATGAAGCTGCGATGGAACTGATCGATCGCATGAGCGATTCCGCCATGGCAGAACGCGAATTAATGTCGATGCTCGCTCGCAAGGAAAAGGTGATGGGGTTCGGTCATCGAGTCTATAAGGGCTGCGACCCGCGGTCTGACGTGATCAAACCTTGGGCCCAAACACTTTGCCGCGCTTCGGGCAATGAAATGCTTTTTTCCATCTCCGAAACGATCGAACGTGTCATGCAGCGAGAGAAAGGGATGTTCCCCAACGTCGATTTTTATAGCGCTTCGTTGTACCGATCGCTGGGGATCCCGACGGCCTTGTTCACTCCGATATTTGTTTTGTCTCGGCTGGCGGGTTGGTCTGCTCATATTATGGAACAGCGTTCCGACAATCGACTGATTCGACCGCTTGCCGAATATACGGGACCGGCCCCACGTGCATGGATTCCGCGAGAGGAGCGGGATTAGGATGAATTTTCAACATCTTCGCGTCGATACGACTCACCCATCATGGATCACGGTATGGCTGGATGCTCGAGATCGCACATTGAATGTGCTATTTGAAGAACTCTTCGAGGAATTGCGTATGGTTTTTAAGGTCGCTCACGCCGACCCGACGCAACGCCCACTGATCCTTCGCAGCGGAAAAGCAAAAGGCTTTGTCGTCGGGGCGGACATCAAACGGATTATCAATATTCGGAGCGATGCCGAGATCCAAGCCTTTATGAAGTTCGGTCAAGACGTTTTGCACGAGCTCGAGGAACTACCGAATCTCACAATCGCATGGATCTCAGGTGCATGCTTAGGCGGGGGACTCGAATTGGCACTCGCTTGCCGTTACCGGATCGTGCTCGACACCCCGGAGACTCGGTTAGGGATGCCTGAATCCAAACTCGGACTGACCCCGGGTTGGGGTGGAACTCATCGGTTGGTTCGAACGGTTGGCTTGCAACGCGGCTTGGAAATGCTGATGACAGGTGCTCCGATCAGCGCCAAAGTTGCATTGGAGTATGGATTGGCAGACGGGCTATGGAACGCGAACGATGAGATTAACCCTCAAATAGATTATTGGGTTGCAAAGCTGCACAACGCTTCAAAGCGCCGGATACCAAGAGATCTTCTTGTGCAGTGGGAACAGATGTCCCCCGAACGCCAAGAACTGAGGAGATTGGGTTTGGCGGAAGATCAGCAATGGCAGATACCTGCACGCCAAGCCATCGAACGAGCTATCGAACTCGGGATCAAAGAATCGCCGGCCACTGCGGAGCGTCTTGAGCGAGAAGGTTTTTTCGAATTGCTGAATCGCCCCAAGGTGCAGGAAACCCTCGCACTGTTCTCTGCACCCCGTAAAAACTAATACCACGCGCGATGGCTTGGCGAAACGTGACTCGTCACGTATCCCCGAAAGAACAGCTATTTCGTTTTCGGATGGACGTAGACCCGCAACCGCTTGGTGGCATAGGTGCCGGCATTCGCGGAAAAGGTCCAATCGCGATGCTCGCCCCCATGATTACCAATTCCGATGTCTGCTCGATCGGCTGCTTGCCAATTATTGATCGCAAACAATGTCTCGCCAGCCGCGTAATTATGGATCTGCATCGAGCCATATCCATCCACTGGCGGTGCCGTTTCGTCTCCAAAATCGTAGACGGTCTCCGATGCACCTACGACTTTTGCACCATTCTTCATTCCATAATTGTCGGGCCAAAACTCGATGTTCCCGGTGCCGATCTTGGTCCCGGTTTTGATCCCACCAACATTGCTGAAAACATCCATTCCTTGGAGTGCCATTTGGAACCTAGCTTTCGATGCAGCGGTCGGAAAACCGATCTTCTTGGCATCGTCGGTAAATGCATCCACCGAGACGAAGATACTTCGCTCGTCGCCATTGGAAGTGGTTAACTCCACCAAATAGGCGATTCGATCGAAAGGTGGTACTGCATCGCTGTTGTCGATGTCGTACTTGATATTCTTGGTCAACTTGCTCAAGTCCAACTCGTAAACGAGTTTGTACTCCTTGGAGTTCGGGATCGAATTGAAAAAGCTCGGCAGTTCTCCACCCCGGCATGCTCCGACGGGCAATCCCGTACCTCCACAGAGGTTCGGCTCCGCGAGCATATTCCATGCGAATCGGAATGCTACCGGCGATTGTACTTTTTCGGAAACCAGCATCACTGTGTCGCCATCGATCGTCGCGGTTGCAGGTTGGAAACCACCCGAGCCAACACCGACAACTTCGAAGTGGCTCGGTGCTTTGCCGTCGCGCGTCTTGAGTCCTCCCCCCGTATTTTTAAACCGGACCTTGAGTCGGTCACCGATGGTTTCCAAGGATAGAAACTCTGGGCTATTCGCGACTAGATCTTTCTTGCCGTAGTCGTTCTTCAGCGCGAGCAGCGCAAGCCGATAGCCGACATCCTGTTTGTTGGGTGGATGAATGTCATTCACTGTCGCGATATCGTTGATCACAACCATTCCCGTTTTCGGGAGCGACTGCACGGCGGCTTGAGCCTCCCAAAAGATCGCCAACGTAGTCTGGTCGCGATCGCCGTAACGGTAGGGTGCGATCTGCACATAGTAAAAGGGAAAGTCACCTTGGCCCCAGAGTTCTCGCCAACCGTTGATCAGGGCTTTCTTCTTCTCAAAGTAAAGCATTCCCTCTTCATGGTTTGATTCCCCTTGGTACCAAAGCGCCCCTCGGATCGGGAAACCGACTAGCGCATGGATCATTCCGTTGTAGAGCATGGTGGGATCTTGGTTGCTTCCAAAAGGAGCCAACTCACCTGGATAGCTCGGACTGGGCTGCAATACATCTTTGGAATTGACGGACGACTTCGCTTTGGCGGTCCAGTCCTCAACCGCCTTGATGTATGCCGACAACCGTTCTCTGTACTGCGGGGTTCCCGGAGTCCGCCCAATGACCGATTGGTAAATACCCTGAAGAGCTTCTACTCGCTGGAATCCAACCGGTGGAGTCCATGGTTCGACCCGTGTTCCTCCCCAAGACGAATTGACGATACCAACGGGTACATCTAATTCCTTATGCAATTGGCGAGCCATGTAATAACCGCACGCCGTAAAGTTCCCTACCGTCTCAAGTGAGCAAACTTGCCAACTCGAATTGAAATTGTCGAGCGGGACATTCGATTGCACGAGTGGTACTTTGATATGCCGAATCAAAGGGTACTTTGCCGCAGCAATTTCCTCCTTAGGATTGCCGCTGATAGCAACCGTCCATTCCATATTCGATTGGCCGGAACAGAACCACACCTCACCGACCAAGACGTCCTTGATCTCAATTGTATTCGAACCCTTCACCGTGATCGTCGTTGGGACTTTACTTGCGACCATCGGAGGCAATTCAACTTGCCACCGCCCCGATGCATTAGGTTGGGCGGTTTCATTGTTGCTGCCAATACTGACGGTGACGGATTCGTTCGCATCAGCCCACCCCCAAACTCGAATCTTTTGCTGTTGTTGCAACACCATGTGGTCGCTAAACACGGCGGGCAGTTTTACTTCGGCGAAGACAGAGTCGCCGCCTGAAAAGGAGAACAAGCTGAGTATCGCTGTAGCGAATACAGAGTCGCGGAGTCGAAGCTTCATCGTAGATATTGGAATTTCAGAGTGGTCATAGAATTACCGCGTGCGGAGACCACTATAACCCAAACATGGGCGGTTTGGGTCACTGAAGCGGTGTGACGCGGGGGATTAATCCTAGCGGTTTCACTCGCCGAAATGGATCGAGCCGAGATAATCAACCCAGAGTAATTTGGGAAGGTTTTATCAGGCCAAAATATCGTGGATCACATGACCATGGACGTCCGTCAGTCGCATGTCGCGACCGCTGAATCGGAACGTCGATCGCGTGTGGTCGATACCGAGGCAATAGAGCATGGTGGCATGGAGATCGTGAATCTCGCATTTATTTTCGATCGCGTGGTAGCCCCACTCATCGGTGGCACCGTACACGGTCCCTCCGCGAATACCACCCCCTGCGAGCCACAACGAAAAACCGAACGGATTGTGATCACGCCCATCGGCACCTTGAGCGAAGGGAGTACGACCGAACTCGCCAGACCAAACGATCAAGGTTTGATCGAGCAATCCCCGTTGCTGAAGGTCTTGCAGGAGGGCACCGATCGGCTGATCGACTGCGAGAGCATTCTGAGTATGTCCAGCATTGAGATTTGCGTGCTGATCCCATCGGTCGTGTCCGACGCTAGGACAAGTCAATTCAATGAATCGGACGCCTCGCTCCACCAACCGCCTGGCCATCAAGCATTCTCGCCCAAAGGCTCGTGTAGGTTCATAGCTGTGATCGAGCCCGTACATGCTTTGGGTTTCTTGGGTCTCTCCTGAGATATCACATACCGCAGGGACGGCGGATTGCATTCGGAACGCGAGTTCGTAGTTGGCGATCGCTGATTCGATAGCGTCATGGTCACCAAAACGAGCGACAGTGCTCCGGTCGAGTTCGCGAAGCAACTGCATCTTTCTCTGCTGAAGCGCGGGTGTTGGCTCAAGGGGTTTCACATTGGCCAGACTATCCCCCCGTGGCCGAAGCACGGAACCTTGGTAAGTCGCAGCCAGGAATCCGTTGCCAAAACAATCGAGGCCACCCGGTGGAATCAACCCACCGTTGAGCACGATAAAACCTGGGAGATCTTCGCACTCGCTGCCAAGGCCATAGGTGACCCAAGCGCCCATGCTCGGGCGGCCTTGCAAACCATGCCCCGTGTGCAGGAAATAGTTAGCCGAAGTATGCTCGGGAAACTTCGACGTCATCGATCGGACCACCGCGAGTTTGTCCGCATGCTTGGCGATGTTCGGAAACAAACTGCTTATTTCCATGCCACACTCGCCATGCTTGTCAAAGCCCCACGGGCTCCCCATCACCGTCCCGTTGTTATTGAATTGGGTAGGTGCAACTTCGAAAAGTTCCGCGGGATTGCGACCGTTGTATTTCGTGAGTAACGGTTTTGGGTCAAACGTATCTACTTGAGACGGTCCTCCATCCATATAGAGGAAGATGATACTTTTGGCCCGAGGTGGAAAATGGTACTTCGGCTGAGATTCGTCGGCATGCGTCTCGGCCATCATGGTCGCCAGAGCGAGCGCACCGAAGCCGTTCGCCGACTGGCTCAGAAAATCGCGTCGCGAAAGCATTGGGCTTCGGCTGAAAATCTCGTGGTCTTTCACAAACTTACCTCGGCTTACCATTGCAAGTATTCTTCAAGCGATTCACGGATCAATTCTAGATTCGGTTCGTAGCTTGTCCAAAAATGAAAATCGACGGACATTTGATGCACCATCAAGTCCATCTCGTCTGCGGTATCAAGTTCTCGCCCCTTCATCTCCTCGCGAAGCGATTGCTTGAATTTTTCGAAGGGAAGAATCGACAACGAATGACTATTGGTGAACAGAAATAGGGGGCGAACAGCCCATGGGATTTCGCGGATCGCTCTGGCTCGAAGGCCACTGTGTGGTTTTACGATCGACGATGGGTCCTCGACGATCAATGCGCGGAGTGGGCGATCCATCTCGGACAGTTGCTCCAGCGATCGGCACTCCCACGCACCAGCATCATCCCACGCACCAGCATCATCCCACGCACCAGCATCATCCGCGCAGTCGGGCTGAGCTTCCGCCTCTCGATCCGATTCCACGCAGTGAATTATTCGGTAATCTCCGGGCATCGAGACAATCGCTTGCTGGATCGCTCGAGCCGTTTGGGCCGAGCCGAGAACGGCGATCGCTTGGGCAGCAAAAGCGGTATCCGAGTCGAGGCCTTGGCCCGCAAAACGGGAGGCTAGCAAGCTTACCACGGCAGAACCAAAGGTGTTTTCCCCAATCCAATTCTGGCCATCGCACCTCGCGACCGATACCCGCCCCAGAATCCGAGCCGATAGCGTTAGTTGATCGACGAGGCCTGTGGCTTGCTTCTGAAAGGGTTCCAAAATCGCGGCCCCCGCCATCCCCATCGCTTGCACCCCCCGAAACGCTGTCTCGAATAATTCAGGCTCCACCTGTGATGTGAAGAACCTCCAGTCCAATTCGGCGTCTCGAGCGACACGTGTCATCACAAATTGGGTCGGGTTCCCACCGACAGGATTGCCGAGGCAAGCGACGAGCGGCTGTAGTACTCGATCGAGGCTCATAAAAATTGGATGGGGCTCGGATAATCCTGCACCGAGTCTACCTAGACCACGGGCAACGCAAGGCAACCATGAAACGCAATCGTGAACGGCAAACCACAAAACGCGCGATCTGCACGAAACACTCCGCGCTGACTCAGCTTGAGTCCTGGAGGGTCCCCCGGGACAAGCCTGCCACCTGCCCCGGGACTCTCTAGTTTAGCATGCGGCTCAGTCGATTGGGACTCCGCGGCCGGTAGAACCACGCGGCTTTCTTCGCTAGTAATCGGGATGAGAATAGGGAACAAAGGTGGAAATATCCGCTTTAAGGGGCCAAGACAAGTTCACGTAATCTTCCTAAACTATAGACCTAATACATCAAATATCTTTGTTCCCTCAAGAGAATGGTTAGCTGTGGCAACTTACAAAACGAGCGATCTCCGGAAAGGTCTCAAAGTACAGATCGATGGCGAACCGTACCTGCTGAGCGAAGTCAACTTCGTCAAGCCAGGAAAGGGGAACGCCCTTTACAAGTGCAAGCTGAAGAATTTGATTCGGAACACAGTTCTCGATCGGACACTCAAGGGGGGCGACGAACTTGAGGTTGCCGACGTCGAGGAACTGGAAACGCAGTTTCTATACAACCAAGCGGGCACGTTTGTGTTCATGGACAACAAGTCCTACGAACAGTACGAATTGACGGCCGATCAAGTCGACGACTATTGGAAATACCTTAAGGAAGGTATGCCAGTGGCTATGGTTCTCTACAACGGGAACCCGATTACGTTGACCCCACCATCGCACGTAACCCTCAAGGTGATCGAAACCGAACCGGGTGTTCGAGGCGATACAGCTACGAACGTTACCAAGCCGGCGAAGGTTGAAACCGGTGGCGAGTTTCAAGTCCCAGGCTTCATCAAAGAAGGTAACGTGATCAAGATTGATACACGCACCGGTGAGTACTGCGAACGGGTAAGCATGGAGTGATCAAAATGGGTTCGAGTCGAGGATCGCTGCTTTTTAGTACGCCACGTCGGCTCGCAAACCGACCCTTTGTCACCGCCATATTATTCCTCACGATGCTGGGGAGTGGATCTCTGGAATGGTCCACTCCGCCCGCTTTCGGGCAACAGCGCGACCCCTTCGCAATCGAGCGGGAACGTCTGATCCAAAATGTGTTGATCCCGGGGGGAATCAAAGATCAACGCGTGCTGGAATCGATTGGCAAAACCCCTCGGCACGAGTTCGTACCTCAAGAGTACATCCGTCAAGCGTACATGGATATCGCTATCGCAATCGGCGAATCCCAAACCATCAGCAGTCCTTACATCGTCGCCTTGATGACCGAAGCACTGCAGCCGAAGCCCACAGATAAAGTGCTCGAGATCGGCACGGGTAGCGGCTACCAAGCTGCAGTACTGAGCCCGTTGGTCAAGGATGTTTATACGATCGAAATCGTTGAAGATCTCGGGGAACGCACCACCGCACTGCTCGACGAACTAGGCTACGCGAATGTGCATTGCCTCATCGGAGATGGTTTCAAAGGTTGGAAAGAACATGCCCCCTTCGATAAAATCATCGTGACTTGCTCACCGGCCAACGTACCAGAGCCCCTTCGCGATCAACTCAAGGAAGGTGGACTCATGGTCATCCCAGTCGGTGAACGATACCAGCAAATGCTCTATTTAATGCGCAAGAAAGATGGCAAGCTTGAGAAAGAAGCCTTAACTCCGACGCTCTTCGTCCCGATGACCGGCGATGCTGAGAAATCCCGAAAAGTTCAACCAGATCCATCACGCCCCGTTTTGCTCAACACCAGCTTCGAAGAACCACTGATCCGAAACTTCCACATTCCAGGCTGGTACTATCAATTCGGCTGCATTCGAGTCGAAGATCCGGAAGCCCCTGACGGAAAGAGTGTTTTGGAATTTAACAGCAACGACCCTAATCTTCCTAATCACTTGCTCCAAGGCATAGCTATCGACGGTCGTCGCGTTCGGAAAATCAAACTCGGCGGCTGGATGAAGCTGAAGGACGTCAAGGTAGGAAGAGACAAGGAAAAATCACCCTCCATCGCTATCCAGTACTTTGACGCCAACCGAAATCGTATTGGATACAACTTCGTCGGTGGCTTTAAAGGAAATCGAAATTGGAAGCTGGAAGAAAAGATTTTTAACGTCCCGCCAGACACCCGCGAAGCGATCATCTCGATCGGTTTGTTCGGGGCCGAAGGTACAGCCCGTTTCGACAAAATCGTCTTTGAACCTATGTAAGGATTTCTCAGCCATCTAGATGACCCATTCGAACGCGGATTACGACACGATTATCATCGGAGCCGGCATGAGTGGACTCGCCGCGGGTATCCGATTGGCGATGTACGACCACAAGGTCTGTATCCTGGAAAAGCACTGGACAATTGGCGGTCTCAATTCGTTCTACCGCTTGAACGGACGAGACTACGACGTCGGACTCCATGCGATGACCAACTTCACGGAAAAGGGCGTTAAAAGAGGCCCCTTTGCGAGATTGCTCAAGCAACTTCGGTTTCGCTGGGACGATTTCCAATTGGCCCAACAACGCGGCTCAAGCATCGCGTTCCCCGGTGTCGAATTGGAGTTCAACAACGATATTCGCTTGTTGCAAACCGAAATCGAGCAAAAATTCCCCCATCAAAAAGACGCCTTCGCAAAACTGCTAACCGTCCTTGCAGAATACGACGATCTTCAACAAGAGGATTTCGAACGGTCCACTCGCGTTGTGCTCCAAGAAATATTCTCAGATCCGCTTCTGATCGAAATGATTCTTTGCCCACTCATGTGGTACGGGAATGCTCGTGAGCACGACATGGATTGGGGACAATTCTGCATCATGTTCCGAAGCATCTTCCTTGAAGGCTTCGCTCGTCCCCATCGAGGAGTCCGCCTCATCCTCAAAAATTTGGTCAGACGATTTCGAGAATTGGGTGGACAATTAAAATTGCGGAGTGGTGTCGCTAAACTTCATGTCGATCAGGAACACGTCGCGGCCGTCGAATTAGACAACGGCGAATTCCTAACTGCCAAGCGAGTTCTGTCGAGCGCGGGCGTCGTTGAGACAATGCGGATGTGCGACCATCTGACCGAAACTCAACCTGCAACCGCAGGACAAATGTCGTTTGTCGAATCGATCTCAGTACTCGATTGCCAGCCTAAACAAATCGGGTTCGACAAAACGATTGTTTTCTACAACGACAGCGAAACCTTCCACTGGGAACGATGCCGCGATACCCTTTGCGATGTTCGCACCGGAGTCATCTGCTCACCGAACAACTACGAGTATTCCGCCGAAGCTGGTGAACTGGACGCTGGATTTGTTCGCCTGACAACCATCGCTGACCCGGATCGATGGAACAACCTGGATGATGCTGAATACCAACGCCAAAAATACCGTTGGTACGATTCAGCCGTTGCCTCCTGCGTGCGATTTATTCCAGACTTCCGACGCCATGTTATCGACACCGATATCTTCACCCCTAAAACTATCCAGCGATTTACTTCGCACGATAACGGCGCCGTGTATGGCGCCCCCGAAAAACGACTCGACGGAACCACCCATTTAAAAAATCTATTTCTCTGCGGGACCGACCAAGGCTTCGTCGGTATCGTTGGGGCCATTGTCAGCGGTATCTCGATGGCCAACCGACATTGCTTGGCCCAATCTCCTTAAGCAAATCACTCCAAGCGTTCGTTCGTGCAATCGCTGAATGCCAGCATTTTGAGACTTGCCCCACCTGTGAAGAATTGAGAGAAACCCGCGAAATTTCGCGAGTTCTATGTCGGGGGTGGTTGGGATGTGCCGAACAATACGACGTGTATTGTTCGTATCAAGATTGGCGTAGGTGATAAAGATGCAAATCCAATCCACTCGATTTGGGACGCTTGATGTCAGCCATTCCGATATGCTGCTCATGCCCCACGGCTTGATCGGTTTTGAGACCTGTCGCCATTGGGTATTGCTAGCAAGCGACGACAATGATGAAGTCGCATGGCTACAGTCGGTTGCCTTAGCAAACGTTGCCTTACCCGTGATCAGCCCTCGCCGGTTCCTCCCGAACTACCGGCTCCATGTGCATCGACGTGATCTTGAGATCCTACAGATGCGCACGCGAGATCAAGTGTTTGTGCTGTCGATCGTAAGCCGCAATGGATCAACATTGACCACCAATCTGAAAAGCCCAATCATCTTGAATTCGACGCGGCGTTTAGCAGTCCAAGTCGTCGTTACTGACGAGCAGCCGCTAGCCCATCCATTAGCATTGGTAGACAGCCACCGCATCCGCGCAGCGGCGTAAGAATGCAGTCGTCTTCTCAGGGATAAACTCGGATCCTGATCTTCGAAGTCAGCAAACCCACTTCTCGAAATGCGGAGAGGGGATTGCCTGCACCATCGCTACAATCGCTACACTTCGCCGCAATCGTCGATTCTCAGTGAAGCCACCGACCGAGAATCGATGCCCCGCAACCTGTAAAAAGCCACATTGAGGTAAGCCTTTTTCAATGGCTAACACGTGGTTTTTCTGGAAGTTCTCG
>Ga0194130_10003718_pt1 | contig 20132 bp, 15 predicted proteins | sample TA2KigsurfametaG_FD_160084 | JGI IMG/M metagenome (GOLD analysis project Ga0194130, IMG submission 160084) | Freshwater microbial communities from Lake Tanganyika, Tanzania - TA2015050 Kigoma 12 surface | ecosystem: Environmental > Aquatic > Freshwater > Lake | place: Tanzania: Lake Tanganyika... | reverse complement strand
GGTCGACTTGCAAGCCACCGAACTCCTGTCGCCAGCGGTAGTAGCTCTGCGTTGAGATCTGAGCCTGCTTACAAGCTTGTGGCAATGTCACGCCACTGGCCATTTGCACTTCAATCTGCCGCAGCAGAGAAATGATCCGCTCGGGTGAGGTCTTCTTCCTTGGCATGTCCTTCTCCTTGATGCCATGTTGAGATTCTCACTACAGATGGACCTAATAGCCCGGGGCAGGTCACACCAACCCCGGTCAATCCCACGACAAAGCCAGTCAACGCACCGGCCAGTGCATACGCGGTATCGATCATGCTGGAATCAAAGCCGTATCGCGGGTGGCGATGAAGGAGGGATTGAGCACATCGGGCTTGCCATACAGCAACGGTTGGCCATGAAGATCCACGACCGCGCCCCCTGCACCCTCCAACACCGCCTGGGCTGCCGCCGTATCCCACTCACAAGTGGGTGCCAACCGGGGGTAGATGTCGGCCTCGCCCTCGGCCACCCGGCAGAATTTGAGTGAACTACCGGCCTGGACCAGGCTCACGTCACCCAAGCGATCAATCATTGCTTGGGTTGCTTCGTTCAAGTGGCTTTTACTGGCCACCACACGGCACGCTCGACCCTCCGCAGCAGGCTCCACATTAATGGTGACCGTTTGATCGCCTATGCACCGAAACGCACCCAGTCCGGTGCCGCCCCAGTACAACGCATCAATGGCAGGGGCATACACCAACCCCAGAGTTGAACGCCCCTCCTCAATCAAGGCGATGTTGAGCGTGAACTCCCCATTTCGGGCAATGAACTCTTTGGTGCCGTCGAGTGGGTCAATTAACCAGAAACGTCCTACGCCTTGCCGGTAAACCAGCGACGCAGGGTCCTCTTCAGAAACAACTTGGCAACTTGGCAGCAGGTGGGCCAGGTGTTTAGCTAGCACACGGTGCGACGCTAAGTCAGCCTCGGTCACCGGGCTGGCATCCGCTTTGTTGCCCACTTCTGCCGATCCGCGTCGGTGGATTGCCATGATGGCATCTCCGGCTGCGCGGACAACTGGCAGAAGTTGCGCTAACAGGTCTTTACGGTCGATTTGTCGCATTACGGGTTTTGTTGTGTTTAAATATGCGAAAGCATCCTAACACGACAACAAAATATAAGCTTGAATGGCTAATAAGCAATCCACGACAAATCAAGGGTCCGAGTTACTTGGCTTGAACGCTGCACAAGTCTGGGACACCGATCTCGCCTTCGCCCACCTGCAGGCGCTGGGCGAAGCCAACACCAAACGAACGGCAGAGCGGCGCCTGAACTCATTGGGTCTACTGCCGCAGGAACTGGGGCCCGATGTGCTGTTCGATGAGCGCGACCGCTCGCCCAATCGATTGGTTCTTGACTGGGCCATCGAGCAGGCTCGCAAGCGGCGCGACCGGGTGCTGTTTGTTCAACTGAATCCCCTGCCTGGCGGCCAACCCTGCCTGCACGCCAACGATGCGCGTGGCGCCCGCTTCTGGTTGCCGTTGGCTAATCTGAACGATGCAGCCGTTCATCAAGCGCTGATCGACCTGCAACGCCACATCGACAAACCCATTGCTGTGTTTGCCCACGGTGCGTTGGTGGCGCACTTGCTTCACATAGCCAGCACTGCCGACATCCACCTCTGCCCGCAAGCTTATCGCCCGGTTTTGCCTGCGGGCTTAAGCTTGAACGGCAACGCCAAACCCGATCTGGCACCGTCTCCCCACCTCAAGCGGCTGGAAGCAGAGAGCATCCACATCATCCGCGAGGCGGTGGCCGAAGCCCAGAACCCCGTGATGATGTATTCCATCGGCAAAGACAGTGGCGTCATGCTGCACCTGGCACGCAAGGCCTTTCACCCCGCCCCGCCACCGTTCCCGCTGCTGCACATCGACACGCGCTGGAAATTTCAGGAGATGTACCTGTTTCGCGACTTCATGGCGCGTGAAAGCGGCATGGACCTGTTGGTGCACACCAACCCTGAGGCGGTCGAGAAAAACATCAACCCGTTTGACCACGGCTCGGCGTTGCACACCGACATCACCAAAACCGAGGCCCTGAAGCAGGCGTTGGACCATTACAAGTTCGATGTGGTGTTTGGTGGAGCCCGGCGGGATGAAGAGAAGTCCCGCGCCAAAGAACGCGTCTTCTCCTTCCGCACGTCCACCCACCGATGGGACCCGAAGAACCAGCGCCCCGAACTCTGGAACCTCTACAACACCCGCAAGGGTCCGGGCGAGAGCATACGCGTGTTCCCCTTGAGCAACTGGACCGAACTCGACATCTGGCAGTACATCTACCAGGAGAACATCCCTATGGTTCCACTGTACTTTGCCAAGCCCCGACCCGTGGTGGTGCGGCCAGAGATGACCATGATGGTGGACGATGAGCGCTGCCGCCTGCTGCCGGGCGAGGATGTGCAAATCAAAAAGGTGCGCTTTCGCACCCTGGGCTGTTACCCGCTCACTGGGGCAGTGGAGTCCGAGGCCGAAACGCTGGAAGACATCCTGCTCGAAATCATCCACGCCCGTCAGTCGGAGCGCCAGGGCCGCAAGATCGACACCGACAGCGCCGGCTCTATGGAAAAGAAAAAGCAGGAAGGCTACTTCTGATGGCTCGCCCCAAACACGTGGTCATCATCGGTGGCGGCTTCAGTGGTGCACTCACGGCCATCCATCTGGCGCGCAGCTGCACAGCGAATAGTCTACGAATCACACTCGTTAACCCCACCCCAGACATCGGTCGGGGCCTAGCGTATCGGTTTGACGACGACAACCTGTTGCTCAACGTCCCTGCGGGCAACATGAGCGCACTGGTCGATGAGCCTGGGCACTTTGTGGCTTATTGCCAGCGCATCGACCCTTCGCTGTCGCCGGGCTCCTTTGTCTCTCGTCGGCTCTATGGTAAGTATCTGCAAAGTCTGTGGTCGCAAACCCAAGCGGCCAGCCCGGGCCTGATCGAACTGCGGGTCGATGAAGCCGTGACATTGAACCGCGCACTCTGGGAGTCTGGGGAGTCCACATGGCAGGTCGCACTGGCCAGCGGTGAACAATTGATTGCTGACCAGGTGGTCCTGGCCCTGGGGCACCAGCACCCTCAATTTCCCATTCGTTTGGACCCAGAGGTTGGTGCGCGCGTGATCGACCCGTGGAACTTCGACGACATGCACCGCTTGCCCAAAGATCAGCCGGTGTTGATCGTGGGCACCGGCCATACGGCGGTCGATGCCTTGTTCTGCCTGGCGCAGTCTCCGCACCGAGGGTCCATCTACCTGCTGTCTCGCCACGGCCTGCTACCGCACCGCCACCGGCTATCGACGACCGCGCCCAAGCCTCAGTCATTCCCAGAGTATCTGCGTGATGTGCCCCCCACGGTTCGGGCCTACACCCGGGTCTTGCGCCAACACCTGAAAGCGCTGGCCCAACAGGGGGGTGATTGGCGCGATGCCTTGAACGAACTGCGCCCGCACACGCCTCAACTCTGGCAGTCATTGCCAGCAAATGAGCAACGGCGATTTCTGCGCTATCTGCAGGCCTATTGGGATGTGCATCGCCATCGGCTCGCGCCCATGGCCGCCCAGCGGCTGGATCAACTGCTGGCCGAACGTCGAGCTCAGGTCATCGCAGGGCGAATCACCTCCGTGCGGAAACTTTCCGATGGGGGTGAAGTGGCGTATCGGCTCAGGGGATCGCAGCAAGTGAACACCCAGCAGGTATGCGCTATCGTCAACTGCATCGGCCCCAATACCGACATACATCGCCACGCTAATCCACTGATGGCTCAGCTACTCAAAGAAGGGTGGATAGCGCCGGATACCCATGGTCTGGGCCTGAGGGTCACGCTAGACCTTCAGGTCATAGACACCCACCAGAACCTAGTCGAGGGCCTGTGGTACGTTGGCCCGCTGCTCAAGGGAACCCTCTGGGAAGCGACCGCTGTACCCGAGTTGCGCCTGCATGCCCAACATCTTGCACAAACCCTGCTGCATCTGCCATGAACAAAGCCCCATCCAAAGCCACGCGCCAACCCAAAGCACCCACGGCAAGCAAACGCCCGACGATGGATAGGCGCCCCAAGGCCGCCACCATCCACGACTGGATGGCCCAGCAAGCGCAGCAGGACTTGCTGCGCTTCATTACCTGCGGCAGTGTGGACGATGGCAAGAGCACCCTGATTGGTCGCTTGCTGTGGGAGTCGCAGCAGGTGTTTGACGACCAACTCACTGCACTTCAGGCAGACTCGAAGCGGCATGGCACCCAAGGGCAGGACATCGACTTCGCTTTGCTGGTCGATGGTCTGGCGGCCGAGCGCGAGCAAGGCATTACCATTGACGTGGCCTACCGCTTCTTTGCCACCCCCCGGCGCAAGTTCATCGTGGCCGACACACCCGGGCACGAGCAATACACCCGCAACATGGTGACGGGTGCATCCTCGGCCGACGTGGCGGTGCTGTTGATCGATGCCCGCCAGGGCGTCCTCACACAGACCCGTCGCCACGCCTACCTGGTGTCGTTGGTGGGTATCAAACAGGTCATTCTCGCCATCAACAAGATGGACCTGGTTGGTTACAAGCAAGACGTGTTCGATGCCATCGTGGCTGACTTCCGCATCCTGGCCCAATCACTGGGCTTCAACAGCATCATCCCCATCCCGCTGTCGGCACTCAAGGGCGACAACATCACCGAGCGTTCCCGGCAAACGCCCTGGTACCAAGGCCCTACCTTGATGGGTTGCCTGGAAACACTCCCCATCGCCAAACCTGTTCACAGCAAAGCCGTGTTCCCGGTGCAGTGGGTCAACAGGCCGAATGCCAGCTTTCGGGGCTTCAGTGGCACGCTTGCGGCCGGGCAGTTGTCGGTGGGCGATCTCATCCGAGTCACTGCGTCTGGTCAGACGGCGACTCTGTCGCGGATGGTCACAGCGGACGGGGACCTGCCAATTGCCTATGCCGGCGACGCTTTCACTCTGGTGCTCGACAGGGAAGTCGATGCCTCGCGTGGCGACGTGTTGGCCCTGGCCGAACAACCCCTGGAGATGACCGACCAGTTCGAGGCCACGCTCGTGTGGATGCGCGATGAACCCGGTCATATGGGCCGTGCTTACGAAATGAAGCTTGCCAACCAGTGGGCCAGCGCCAGCCTCACCAGTTTGAAATACCGGGTCAATGTGAACACCCAGGCGCACGAGTCGTGCAAACAACTCACACTCAACGACATTGCCGTGGCCAACCTGGCACTGAGCAAGCCTCTGGTGTTTGCCTCTTACAACGACAACCGCACGCTAGGCGGCTTCATTCTGGTGGACAAGTTCAGCTACGCTACAGTGGCAGCCGGGATAATCCGCCACAACCTGCGACGCGCGCAGAACGTACACCGGCAGGCACTCAGCATCATTCGTGAAGACCGCGAACGACTCAATGGCCACAAAGGCAAAGTCGTTTGGTTCACGGGCCTATCCGGCTCTGGCAAGTCTACCCTTGCCAACGCCCTCGAAAAGGAGTTGCACGCCCAGGGCAAGCGCACCTACATCCTGGATGGCGACAACATCCGCCAGGGCCTGAACAAAGACCTGGGCTTTACCGATGCCGACCGGGTCGAAAACATCCGCCGGGTAGCCGAAGTCGCCAAGTTGATGATGGATGCGGGGATGATCGTCATGACCGCCTTCATCAGCCCGTTCCGAGCCGAGCGCGAGATGGCGCGGGAGTTGATCGGTTCAGACAACTTCATCGAGGTGTTTGTTGACACGCCCTTGGAGGTGTGCGAGCAGCGGGATCCCAAAGGGCTTTACAAGAAGGCGCGCAGTGGTCAACTGCCCAACATGACTGGGGTCAATAGTCCCTACGAGCCCCCATTAAAACCTGCGTGTGTTGTCCCCTCCTCAAACCAAGGTCTGGAAGGAGCAATTCGTACACTCACGAAGTTGTTGCAGCCATAGCCACTGATTCAGCCTCCTGCTCCAAGTACACCCAGTCCACGATGTCGTCGCTGGGGATGTAGCCTGCCACCAGTTGCTGCATCATCAAGCGGATCACGCCCACGTCGTTCACGTTCAGGGCCATTTCCAGGGCGGTGAGCTTGGCCTCGAACTCGGCCCAGGGAATGAATTCCTCGTGGGTCTTGATGATGCGGGGGTGCATGGTGGGCTTGCGGTTGTCGTCGATCAACAGTTCTTCATAGAGCTTTTCGCCAGGGCGCAAACCCGTCACCTCCAGGGCAATATCGCCCTCGGGGTTCTGCTCGTCCTTCACCGTCAGGCCCGAGAGTTCCACCATGCGCCGCGCCAGGTCCATGATTTTCACGGGCTGGCCCATGTCGAGCACGAACACATCCCCCCCCTTGGCCATGGCACTGGCTTGGATGACGAGCTGGGCCGCCTCGGGGATGGTCATGAAGTAGCGTGTGACTTCGGGGTGCGTGAGGGTGATGGGCCCGCCGTCGCGGATCTGCTGGCGGAACTTGGGCACCACCGAGCCGGATGAGCCCAGCACGTTGCCAAAGCGCACCATGCTGAACCTCGTGCTGCCCGCCACGCCCATGCCGGCCTGGGTGGCGGCAAGGGCCTGCAGCGCCATTTCAGCCAGGCGTTTGCTGGCCCCCATCACGTTGGTGGGGCGCACGGCCTTGTCGGTGCTGATGAGCACAAAGTCGCTCACGCCGTTTTCTGCGGCGGCCTGCGCGGTGCGCAGCGTGCCCAGCACGTTGTTATTGATGCCGGCGGCCGGGTTGTGCTCCACCAGCGGCACATGCTTGTAGGCGGCTGCGTGGTAGACCGTGTCGGGGTGCCAAGTGGACATGATCTCGCTCATGCGGGCGTTGTCTTGTACCGAGGCCAGCAGGGGCACAAGAACGGGTGGCGTGGCGCCGTCCAGCCCGGCAAGCCTCTCTTCCAGTTCTTGGTGAATGGCGTAGAGCGCGAATTCGCTCTGCTCGATCAGCAGCAGCTTGGCGGGATTCACCGCCAAAATCTGGCGGCACAATTCGCTGCCAATGGAGCCGCCCGCGCCCGTCACCAACACCACCTTGCCCACAATGTTCTTAACGAGCAGGATGTGATTGGGCGATACTGGATCGCGGCCCAGCAGGTCATCAATGTCCAACTCCCGCAAATCCGAGATGCTCACCTTGCCCTGCGCCAGGTCGGTCACGCTGGGCAGGGTGCGCACGGCCACGCGGGCCACACGGATCTGGCTCAGAATCTCGTTGCGTCGCTTGCGGCTCAGGCTGGGCATGGCCAGCAGCACGTCGCTAATATTGAGCGTGGTGGCCAGGTTGTCCAGGTCGGCCGGGTTGTAAATGGGCTGGCCGTTGAGCACATGGCCGTGCAGGCGGTCGTCGTCGTCCAGGAAACCCACCACCTGCATTTCATGGCTATTGGCCATGGCAGCGGCCAACTGGCGGCCGGTGGTGCCTGCGCCGTAGATCAGCACCTTGGGGCGTGAAGTACGCTTGAGGATGCTCAGATACTGGTCACCCAGCCAGACCCTGGCCAGGGCTCGGGATGCCCCTACAAAAAACAGTAACAGAATAGGCTGAATGATGCCCACCGTACGGGGCACTCCGGCCACGCCAATAGCAGTAAAGACGGAGGCATAGAGCAGGCCGTAGATGCCCACGGCCCGCGCCACCGCCAACAAGGCCGGCCAACCGCTGTAGCGGAAAATGGCGCGGTACAGGCCCGACACCACAAAGATGGGTAGTGCGATGCCTACCGAAGCCCCCACCGCCCACAAAGCGGCACCCGACAGAGCGACAAACTCACCCAGCCGCAGATAGAAAGCCAACCAGACGGTTAGAACGCAGAGGCCCAGATCGACCGACAAAGCGACGAATCGCTTCGCTGCTCGTGGCAAGGCCAGGATGGGGACGGCAAACTTAAAAAGAGGCTGTTTCATGGCGTCCCGCCCCCTGAGTCCTGAGTCCTGAGTCCTGAGTCAGCAGGATGATCGTATTTGTTTTTCATGACATTGGATGCCTATCTCTATCAAGGTTTGATTCGATCGCCGCTACCCGACCCCGTCACTGTTTTAAGGATGAACGTAAAGTAAGCCCGAAGATCCATCTCCTTCAGCATCAGCGCATCCGTTTCAGTAAGTAGCTTCGGGGTGGACATGTCTATTCCGTTGATCTGCGCGAGGCCTGTAATGCCCGGTCGGGCATTAAAAACACCCCGCGATTCACGTTCACTAATCAGTTCGGTCTGACTGAACAAACACGGCCGAGGGCCCACTAGGCTCATCTCGCCCTTCAGCACGTTCCACAGTTGAGGTAGTTCATCGAGCTTAAAGCGGCGTAAAAAATGCCCCAACTTCGTCACGGCTGATGCGTCCGCCAAATGGGTGGCAACCGAAGCCGTGTCTGGCCTCATGGTGCGGAACTTCACCAAAGTGAACGGCTTTTGATGGCGCCCGACACGTTCCTGCCGGAACAATGGCGACCCAGTATCTAGCCAGCCCAGTATCCACAGAACGACAAAAATGGGCGCTCCCGTCACCAATCCCAAGAAGGACAAAAGCACATCAAATACGCGTGTCATGCAGTGCCATCATTTTTAGTTGCTCGTCCATTGAAACCAAAGGTTTCCAGCCGAGCAAGTCCCTGGCTTTGGAGCTATCGATTAACAAAGAACCCAACAGCCGGTCTGCCACAGCGCGCTTACCCAATAAGCGGGATACAGTTTGAATCCAGTTTGCTGGTACTGGCAGTAAACGCGGGGAAACGTTATAGGCGTTAGCTACTTTGCGTAAAAGCTCAGTCGTAGAAACGTCTTCACCATCCGAAATCAAGAACACTTCATTCGCTGCACGAGGTGAACGCTCAGGGTCGGCGCATAGGGCTATGAAATCCACCAAGTTTTCCAGGGCTACGAGCGAGCGTTTGTTATGCACAGCGCCGAGCGGCAGTGGCATTCCTTTGCGCACCCAGCGCACCATAGAAGCGAAATTGCCTTTGACCCCCGGACCATAGACCAGTGGTGGCCGGATGATCACCACCTCCATACCTGTATTGCGCGCCAGCGCAAAAAGACCCTGCTCGGCCTCGAGTTTCGATATTCCATAGGCATCTTCAGGGGCCGGGATATCCTCGGCATGAAAGCTAATGTAGGATGCGGTGTGCTCGCCATTGACTTTGATCGAACTGATGTAAACAAAGCGGCGCACACCTGCTTTTGCAGCTTGCCCAGCCAAGGCCAGCGTGCCCTGCACATTGACCGTGCGGTATTCAAGCAATGGATCGGCAGTTTCTTCTTCCATGACGTGCACACGCGCAGCGCAATGGATCACAACCCCTACTTCCTGCAAACAGGCAGTCCAGTCAGTAGTTGAACCCAGTTCATTTACCCACTCCACCCTCACCTCGGCAGGGAAGTTTGTTTTATTTCGCCGAACGGCAGCAATCAGGGGGCACCGGCCAGAGACCAGTAACTTCTGCAACAGAGCCTGTCCCAAAAAGCCCGTCCCACCAGTGACGAGTACACCGCTGCTCATTGGTGCGTTCCGTTCGTCAGTTCGCGATAAATCGCCAGGTGGGCATCAACCACCATTTCAATAGCGAATTCGCGCTCGGCCAAGGCTCTGCCAGATGCGCCCATCTGCTTGCGCCTCTCTGGGTTATCAATCAAGAACTGAATGGCATCTGCCAAGCCTGAAGGGTCCCGAACAGGTACTAATAGGCCTGTCGTTTCTGGATCAATGGCATCACGGCAACCAGGCACATCGGTGGTCACCACGGCTCGACCACAAGCTGCCGCCTCGATGAGCGCTTTGGGCAATCCCTCACGGTGTGACGGCAAAACAATGATGTTCGAGTAAGCAAATAGACCAGGTATGTCACTTTGATGCCCGAGAACCTCTACCACCCCCTCATTGCTCCACTGTGAAAGAACATCTTCCGAGACCGAGGTGAGATTACCAGGATCCAAAGATCCGGCCAACCAGAACCTTGCAACAACCCCGCGCTCCTTCAGCAACCGAGCAGCCTCAACGAACTCCCCAACTCCCTTGTCTTCCAAAAGACGGGCGGCAAAGGTCACCACCGGCACACCTTCTGGCTCTGGTCGCATCGGACAAGAAGCAAGAGAAACCCCGGACCCTCTGATGAGTGCTGTTTTGTCTTTGCTCACTGCGCCCATGTCGGTCAGTGCTGCGCGATCATCGGGGTTTTGGAAGATTACCTTCGCGTTCGGGTGCCCCAATGCGAGCCTGTACAGCCACTCAACCCCACGTCGAATCCGGGAACGCCTTTGGTCGCGGTCAACAAATACGGTTCCCAGTCCAGAAATGGCAGCCACCATAGCAGGCACACCTGAAAATCTGGCCATCAAGCCACCATAGAGTACGGGCTTGATGGTGACCAAGTGAACAAGGTCAGGCCTGATCGTTCGCATCAGCCGATAAAGTCCCCACAAGGTTCTGAGTTCGGCAAATGGGTTGCGCCCACTACGGGAAATGGGCAAAAGGTGGTGCTCAAACCCCAATTCTGCGATTTCTTTGCATGCAGGGCCTAAACCTGTAGCTATGTGGACCGTGACACCAGTAGCACGTACCGCAACCGCCAAGGGAAGCCGATGCGATAGAAAAAACTCTGGGGAGTTAACTACAAAAAGAACAATCACAAGCTTTGGTGATTTCCTATGATTTCGGAATCGTATTCAATAGGCTATTGTTTTCTCAACCACGCCTGAAACATCAGCACATCCCATAGCAAATACTGCCAATTCTGATTACCAGATAGGTGCTGCCGCCATTTTTCCTGAATTGGAAGTGGATCAAAAAAACCTTCCGACTTCATCTGCACCGGATCAAGCAGGTCTTCGGCCCAATGACGCAGGGGGCCACGCAACCAGCTGTCGATCGGCACCCCGAACCCCATTTTCGGCCTCTCCAACATCTGCCTTGGTACATGACGGTAAAGAACCTGTTTGAGAAGCCACTTGGCGTCGCCATTTCGCACCTTCATATCAAACGGCAGAGACCAAGCAAACTCAACTACCCGATGGTCCAGCATGGGTACCCGTGTCTCCAAACTTACGCCCATCGCTGCACGATCTACCTTGACCAGAATGTCATCCGGCAAATAGCTGATGGAATCCAGAAGCATCATTCGCTCAACAAAGTTATCGAGCGCCAGCCCCTCGGGCGGATCGGTCAGAACAGTGGGGGGCTCATACCCCTGGAGAACCACGGTAGCTGGATCCTGCCAATGTGAGATCAACTGCTTGTAGACAACGTCCTGTCCTTGCAAGCTCAGGATATTTGCGATCTTGTGCAACTTGTTACCCACATTCAAATGCCGATAACGTTTCGGCAGGAAGGGGGTCGCGACACTGGCCAGAGCGGACCAGACCTTCGGACTTAGGCTTATGATTCCTTTCGCTAGCGCACTTCTTAGTGGCAGAGGTATGCGGCTAGTATTACGCCATGCATCGCCCGCGACTAAATAGCGGTTATAGCCCCCGAAGAGTTCGTCCCCCCCGTCACCCGACAGGCTGACGGTTACATGTTTTTTAGCCAGTTGCGACACAAGAAATGTCGGAATCTGCGAGGAGTCAGAGAACGGCTCATCGTAGAGTTCTGGCAGCTTGGGAATTACATCGAGCGCCTGTCCAGACGTCACATAAAGCTCAGTGTGATCAGTGCCAAGATGCTTCGCCACCCGTCTGGCGTGCTTAGCTTCGTCGTAGCCCTCTTCGTGGAACCCGATTGAGAACGTCCGCACGGGACGACTGCTTTGAGCTTGCATTAAGGCAACGACCGTCGAAGAGTCTATTCCTCCAGACAGAAAGGCACCCAAGGGAACATCAGCCACCATCTGCCCGCCGATCGCTTCGCGCAAGCGCGCCTCCAGCGCATCTACCGCATCTTCATCACTGCCCTCGAACATGTGCGTCTTTGCACGGCCAACCACATCCGGCAGCGACCAATCGGTTTCAAGGCGAGCACCCCCATTCCTATTAACCTGCAGATACTTGCCGGGTGGCAATTTGTGTACCCCCCGATAAATGGAGTAAGGCGCGGGAATATAGTTATGCCTCAGTAATAGGCATAGCGCGTCTCTGTCAATGTCCGCCCGCCATGCCGGATGCGGACGCATCGCCTTCAGCTCTGACCCAAAAAGAAACACGCCACCCATGCGACCATAGTAGAGTGGTTTCTCGCCAATACGGTCGCGCGCAAGGTACAACGCCTGCTCCTGCTGATCCCACAGGGCAATCGCAAACATACCAACCAGACGACCCAACGTTGCAGTAAAACCCCAGCAACCTATCGCTGCGAGCATCACCTCCGTATCCGAATGGCCGCGCCACCCGCGCACCACATCAGCAAAGTAGCGTGTTGACTCAATCTCTTTCCGGATCGACCGGTAATTGTAGATCTCGCCGTTGAAAGCAATGACGTAACGGCCACATGCAGAATGCATCGGCTGCTGACCCGCAGGTGATAGATCGAGGATCGATAATCGCCTGTGCCCCAAGGCAATCCCCTTTTCAGGCGCGCTCCAATAGCCATGATCGTCGGGTCCGCGATGAAGAATCGCGTTTCCCATATTATGAAGATGAGAGATCTCGATCGCAGAGTTACCCGACTCAAGAAATCCGAATATTCCGCACATAGGGAATCACTTTTCCATAAAAAGATAGCCAGCAGACTTTTCGATTGAGGCAGCGCTTATCATGTCAGCTTCTCGTTCTGAAACTGCTGATATGGGCTGTCATTTTTGGTCCACGGATTACGGTCACACTTGGAGTCCTATTGCGTCTGCGTAGAGTGCCTCATATGCATTCAGACAAGCTGTCATCGAGAACTGGTCAATCACGCGTTGCCTCCCCCTCGCACCCATTTCACCCCTGCGGGCAGCATCCAAAACCAGCTTCAATAGTGCTGCGCCCAGCTCGTGCGGTGCATGCGCTGGTACCACGTAACCAGTGACTCCGTCGACGACGGCCTCTGAATTACCTCCAGCGTCGGTGACGACCAGGGGAAGCTCTGCAAGCATGGCCTCCAGTACGGCATTGGAAAAGCCTTCTTCATGTGATGCGGATATGGCGATATCCGCTGCAGCAAGACAGGCGGCGACATCCATACGTGACCCCAACCATAGCACATTGTCGCCAATGCCCAAGGTTTGAGCCCGATGCCGTAAAGACTGCAATATCCCATCGTCACGGCCTACACACAGCAAATACCAGCGCTCGGGCAACTGCTGACGGATACGGGCAAGCGCTAAGAGCAAGTCTTCATGACCCTTGTAGGGAATCAGATTGGCGACGATCACGAAAACCAGCGCCGACGAATCCAGCTCCAACTCGCGCCTGATTCGGTCTCCATCCGCCACCAAGGGCCCGGCCGAATTGATGCCGTTGTAGATTAGCCGAACTGGTATCTTACCCCGCGATTCATCCTCTAGCTCACCGGTGACGGCCAGCGAATTTCCCACTAGAAAATCCATCCGCGGATGGAGAAAATATTCCAACTTACGATAAATCGGACTTTTGGTCTGATAAAAATTTAGGCTTCGTCGACTCATTATGCGCGGCCGGGCACCTACTAGGCATGCAGCCAAACCTCCGACGATATACGAGGCTGGAAGAAAAAAATGAACAATAAGCCCGCGATCCCGGAACATCAAAACACCGAGCAAGATTGCTGATATCATCAATTTAAATCTTGAAGCAAAGCGCCGCCCCAGCAATACTTCAACCCAAGCAGGAATGTCCACGCCTTTAACTGGAACACCTGCTGCAGACAAATCATGCTTCAAGGGTCCGGATGGGGATAAAGCAAAAACGGATGTCTCCCATCCCCTCATTCGTAATGAAGAGGCTATGGCAGTAACATGTCGTTCCGCGCCACCTAATTCTAAAGAACCGATGACATAAAGCACTCTCTTTGATGATTTACCAGGTGAGACTTCCGACATCAAAATACACCACTTCGCTGATACTCAATAAAAATAAATATGCACCTCATTCGATTAAACGTTTTTCAGCAAACATTCTTTTAAAACCAAGATAAATCATTAAACTTCCGAAAAAAAATATCATAATTGATAGCGCGCGCACTACCGCAAGAAGACGATTCTGTAGCAATGACAAATCGTTTAGGACTGTCATCGTATAATATTCATCATCATCCTCTTGAGTCACTATAAAATCAGCAACTTCGGCGGGAAAAGTCACACCCGCCCTATAGTATAAATTTCGAATTTCCACTGCATCATAGTTGACGTAATCTATTGGACCGACTCCGTAATCAACGTCAAAAAGCAATTTGGTGCCATTCAGTTCAACCAAAGTGACGACATGCCCATTTAGTCCTTGTACAATCGCGTGAATTCCAGAGTTTACTAATGACTGCGCAAAAATATAGGCTCGTTGATGGCATAAACCACAGCGAAGGTCTAGGGTAAGAAATCCTTGACGCCGAGAGCTTAATGTTCCGCCTCTGCCAAAATAATCATCCAATATAAACACTAAATGCTCCACCAGCCTTCTATCATCAGTAGGGCCACAATGATAAGTAGCTTTATGTACGGTTAAGTTCATTCTTAAAACAAAATCAAGGTCAGATTCGCCTTCTTTTCTTTTTAATCGACTATCTCCCCAACCTGAAAGATAATCAATTGCCGCATGTCCATAACCCGAATTTTCTGTTTTTCTCTCTTTAACCGGGTAATACAAAGCAACCACGAAAACAACACACCCCAACCCAATCAATACATAAGTCTCGTTCTTCCCACGCCAATCGGCTCTTAGAAACCTTGTGATATAGGCGCCAGAGAGAAACAACCCGCTGAATAAAAACACAATAATTGCCATTGATGTCAGTTCGGGGCGCAAGCGCAAAGTATACTGAATAAGTAATTGCGTTCTATCTGCATTCGCCACATCACTTGGTAATGAGAAAATCAGGTCGTCCCCCCAGTGACTAAATGCACCGTTACCCTCTGTCCGGATTTGATCATGCAGAGCATGAGACGACGTTAATTCAATCTCATTGGCTGTTATGCGCAAAGTTGATTGATATGGCATTTGCAATGTATCCCCACCAGTCGAAAGTAATTTTCTAAATGGAAGGGTTGAACGCAGATCGAAATGTAATGCTTTTGTCCCTTCAGACTCCTGTTTAAACGGTCCTGATACCGACACTTCACGAATGTAAGTGTTAAATGACAGGATGACTGAGATCAGGAGAATGCTAACTGAAAGAGAGAAAGCACTGATTGCAAACCAATATAGTATTGTTTTTTTCATTGTGGATTTCCAGCCAATCCATAGACGACCAACGTCTCATCTAACATTCGTAAATGTGAGAATTTCTCCGCAACGAAACTTGGGCCGTTACGCGAGGTGATCTCAAGGTGTTCCCGATTCTTGAATAGCGAGTGAATCTTGTCAGCAATCTGTACCGGATCTGCCTCTTGGATCAACCACCCCGTCCTTTCATCGTCAATGGTCTCGCGCGCCCCGCCGACATCGAGAGTCATTGGCGGCACGCCAACCGCCTGGGCCTCGATCAGCACATTGGGAAGTCCTTCCACTCTTGACGTTAGCAGGAATATGTCCATTGAAGCCATCGCCAACGCTGCGTTTCGCTCATGGCCAGGGAAATGAATTTTTCCAGGCAACGCCTCCTGTCCAACTGTTTCGACCTTGTCACGCATTGATCCATTCCCGACAATCAGGAAGTGCGCGTTCGGGATCTTCTGAGCGACCAGTCGTGCGATTTCAATCCAGAGCAGTGGGCGCTTCTCTTCAGAAATTCTCATGATCACACCGACTACGGGCGCATCGGCAGGAATCCCGAGACGGCTTCGGTACTCGCTACGGAGATGTGGTAGTTCTTGCGGCGGTGGCAGGATGGAGAAATCAAAACCGTTCCGGACCACCTGGATCTTCAATGGGGTGATGCCTAACCATCGGCGATAGTCTGCGGCCCCAGCCTCGCTGTTATTCAGGAAAGTAACGTTCGGGAATTTTGCCAGTAGCCGGTATACCGGTCGCATGTACGGCTGATTGAAAGCAAAGTGAACCGGCGAAAGGCTGCGGCAAGAGAGAACAATTCGTGGCACACCGACCAGAAGAGCTGCTAGCCCAGCGACAACATTTATGTGATCAAGCCAGACATGTACGATCTCGGGCCGGCGGACAATGAATTCTCTTGCATAGGCAGCGACCTCGGCGCCCAAATCGCCCAGCGGAGCCAAGCGCTGCTCAATCTCTTCGTCAATCCCGGGTGATGCTGGGTTGCTGTCGCCGATCAGATCTACTTGAGAAAATGGAATTCCTGCTTCGATCAGTTGCGGCAGGAAAAAGTCATTCGGCTTGCGCATCGGCGAGTGATGCAAGAAATGCAAATCCCGGTGTCCGCGCGCAAAAAGCCCCAGCAACGTTGCAGTGAGTTGGCGCTCAGCCCCCCCGGGGCCGAGTGTTCCGCCGGCCATGACAATTTTTCCTTGCTGCCACTCACTAGGTGCAACGGTAATCGGCAGGGGTAACTTCTCGATGGTCCGCAAATTTCGTGAAAACAGGTATTGTTCTAACCGGAATGTAATTCCTATGATTTTTATCGATTTACCAATTTGCGAAAGCCTCAGACGATACAATAAAGAATTTAAGGATTTCTCGACAGCAACCCGGAAAGCCCCACGAGTGTGAGGCAACTGAAATGCTGAAGCATTGTGAATGCGGCGAATGCCAGCACGCCATGCGAGCCAGGCCACTCGCGCACCAAAATCTGTCGAGCGCCCGACATAAACCATGTCAGTCACAACCTGCGCTGGCAGTTGCCAATCGCTACCACTCTTTGTGTAAAAACCCAGGCGGCGTGGGAATGCCGCCAGCAGTTCGCGATTTTCTGATTCCAGAATGACACCAACCACTAGGGGCTGGGAGAGTAGAGCCGCAACGTCTGAGTGTTTAAGCGAAACTCGGGCGCAAACCATGCAGGGTTGCCCCACACGGTGAATCACGTCAAAAAGACGGGTGAGCGATCTAGTTGGCGCTTGTTCGGGATTTGCCTCGCCGAAACCATTCAAGGCCTGAGTGCCGTTCATGAACTTCGCCTCTGCTGTTGAAAAAGGCTCTCAACCACGCGTTCTGCCGTACGACCATCCCATAACGGGATGGTCGTGTTCATGCGCGATGCTACCGTTTCCATGACCGATTTCGCCGCTTGCTCAATACTCGAAATGGCAATCAATTGATTGCTGCCCAGGCTCAAGGTGATCGGGCGCTCGGTCGACTCACGCGCGGTCAGGCATGGCACACCTAGGTAGGATGTTTCCTCCTGGATTCCACCCGAGTCCGTCACCACGATTCGGCAGTTCGCAACGAGGTTCATGAACTCGATGTAGCCCAGCGGTTCAAGCAGCCGTATCCCTGCATTGCTTAGCTTGTGCATCAGGTCAAACGACTCCAGACGCGTCCGCGTCCGGGGATGTACCGGAAAAACGACAGAAAAGCTCTCCGCAAGTTTGATCAACTGATCGACGATTACCAACAGATTCTCCCGACGATCGACGTTGACCGGTCGATGCATGGTGACAACTGCATATGAGAGCGGCTGCAGTCCAAGACGGGCGGCCGTGCCCGCTTCCGAGATACCCTCCTGAAGCATGCAATAGGCATCGATCATGATGTTGCCGACACGGACGATCCGTTCAGGCGCGACGCCCTCGCGCAACAGGTTGACGTCAGCGTCCTCGGAGGGAGTCCACAGGAGATCGGCAACTGCATCGACAAGCAAGCGATTGATTTCCTCCGGCATGGTCCGGTCGCCGCAGCGCAGTCCGGCCTCGAGGTGAGCCACGGGGAGATTGAGTTTCTTGGCAGCCAACGTGGCAGCGATGGTCGAGTTGATGTCGCCGACAACCACGACCCAATCAGGCCGATTGCGCAGGCACAGCGCCTCATATGCTGTAAGCACCGCGGCCGTCTGCTCGGCATGAGTGGTGCCCAAGGCCATCAGATGGAAGTGCGGCTTCGGGAGTCCAAGGTCGCGAAGGAACACATCGGACATCTCGGCGCTGAAATGCTGCCCGGTGTGCACCAATACCGGTTCGGCCCAGTCGGTATCGGCGAGAGCGTGATACAGCGGGCCGACCTTCATGAAATTCGGCCGCGCTCCCGCCACGAGATGAATCCGCATCTTGTCAGGCATGCTTGCGCTCCTTATCGGATATGGCGCTCACCACGACCTCTTCGAATCCGGCCGTCACCTCCCGGATGTCGAACGCTCGCAGTATTTCGGACGGTGGCACGGGGGTCGCACTTTCTCCCCTCCTCCACCGCGCTAGAGATTCGCGCAGCATGGCAAGGATGCCTGCCTCGTCTGTCGGGTCGACCGTAGGGAAACCGAGGCCACCGAGCACGCGTGCCGAAGCACCTGCCTGGGGCGTCAAGGCGAGGATGGGGCGACGCAGCGAGAGGTATTCCACGATCTTGCTCGGCAGGAACACGCTGTGTTCCGCCGGTGCATCGATGACCAAAAGAAGATCGGCCGACTGCGCAATGGCCAGGCTGTCTAGAAACGGCACGTTGGGGGCGAGCGATACGACGTCGTCCAAATCCAGTTGCTTCACCCTATCCTGCATCGCCTGCGTAGCATGGCCAACGAATTCGACCCTCAATTCTGCTGCGCTCAGTTCGGCACGCAAGGTCGCCAAAGCGCGCAGTAAAGCGTAGGGCTCCCGCTTTTCGTAGAGGTTGCCGGTGTGGATGATGGTGAACTTGTCTGGCTTGAGCCTTGGCTCGATCAAACCGAGGAGATCCGCATCGTAACCATGAGGAATGACATGAACTTTTCCGCCCCAGGAAGACGGATACTTGGCCATGACCAAGTCAGCCGTCTCCCGTGTCGTGAAGATTACGGCGTCCGCTGCTGAAATGATGTCCCGTTCCTGCTTGATTGCCGAAGCGCGAGCGTTTTCATCAGGGGGGGTGAAATAAGGACTGTCCACCCAAGGGTCGCTGAAATGTACGACCCAAGGAAGCTGCGGATGCCGGCGCTTGACACGCAGAGCCACACGATGATTGATCCAGGGCTGGGCAAAACTGATGAGCGCATCCGGGCTTTCTGCTGCTATTTGTTTGCAGAGGGCTGCTGAAGCACGGCGAATCCAATTTGGATCCCGCGTGTTTTTCGTGCGCAGAATGCGTCGAACGATGCGCAGCCAGAGCGGGCTCGATTCGACCCCCTCGCGCGGCTCCACATAACGGGTTTCGTAGCTGCCCCGATAGAATGCCTCCAAACGCGGATCTTGTGCTGCGAAAGTCTCAACATCCGGCGTCACAGCGACAACCGTGGTCTTCCAGCCCCGCTCTGACATTGCGCGCAATGTTCGCGATACCTGTAGCGACCGAGGAAAAATCAATGGCGGCATCATCCACGCCAGCGCCAGCAATCGGCGGCTCATGATACCCACCTGCGCATCCAGATTTCCAGGATCAACAAGCTCCATAAGCGATGTTGTGCCCTTGAGTCAGCATTGGGATGGGTGCCCGCCAGGACGGTGTGCTGCAACGCAGAAGGTTTGAACCAGTCGGCAAGCTGTGCTTTGGAATCCAGGAGCATTTCACGGGCCCAAGGAGCCAGCCTTCCGGAAAGCCAGCCATACGCTGGCACCGGGAAGCCTTGCTTGGGGCGCTCCACAATTTCACGCGGCAAACGAGGCTCTGCGTAGCGACGCAGGATTTCTTTCGTCCGGTAGCTTCCCGCAGCATCGGGTCCCGCCTTCAAGCGCACAGGCAAACGACCGGCCCATTCGACCAGACGGTAGTCAAGAAAAGGGGTGCGCAGCTCGAGAGAATTGGCCATGGACATCCGATCCGCCTTCATCAACAAATCCTCGACCAGCCAATCCTGACTGTAGGAATAAAGCACTTGGTTCAAGGGCTCGCCATTACCCAGACGGGCCAGATGATTGCGAACAACATCAAGGCTGTCTGGCCAGCTTTCGGCGGAGGAGCGCATTTCGCGCTTTTCCGCAGAGGACCAGAGGTTGGTCATGGAGATCGGCTCAGCCACTTGGCGTTGATCCGTTACGGTGGCCGCCAATTCCCCCAACTGACGCGCTCGTGCAGAAAACGGGGCTGCCAGGCGGGGAAGCAACCCTGCCCCGTGACGCCGT
>Ga0194130_10003716_pt1 | contig 20141 bp, 18 predicted proteins | sample TA2KigsurfametaG_FD_160084 | JGI IMG/M metagenome (GOLD analysis project Ga0194130, IMG submission 160084) | Freshwater microbial communities from Lake Tanganyika, Tanzania - TA2015050 Kigoma 12 surface | ecosystem: Environmental > Aquatic > Freshwater > Lake | place: Tanzania: Lake Tanganyika... | reverse complement strand
TGTCCACATCGCGCACCACGTCGTCAAGACGCACCACGCGGTAGCCCTCCATCGCCGCCTGCAGGGCGCAGATCGGATCGATCTCGGCGATCATCACGGTGGCGCCGAGGCCGCGCAGCGACTGGGCCGAACCCTTGCCCACATCGCCGTAGCCCAGCACCAGGGCCACCTTGCCGGCCACCATCACATCGGTGGCGCGCTTGATGCTGTCGACCAGCGACTCGCGGCAGCCGTAGAGGTTGTCGAACTTGCTCTTGGTGACCGAGTCGTTGACGTTGATCGCCGGGAAGGGCAGCTCACCGCTCTTCTGCAGCTGATACAGACGGGCCACACCCGTGGTGGTTTCCTCCGTCACGCCCTGGATCTGGGCCTTGATGCGCGAGTAGAAGCCGGGCTGGGCAGCCAGCTTCTGGCGGATGCTGTTGAAGAGGGCGGTCTCCTCTTCGTTGGAGGGGTTATCCAGCACCGAGGGATCGCTCTCGGCCCGGGTGCCCAGGATCACCAGACCGGTGGCATCGCCGCCGTCATCGAGGATCATGTTGGGCGTGCCGCCGTCGTGCCACTCGAGGATGCGGTGCGTGAAGGCCCAGTATTCATCCAGGGTTTCGCCCTTGTAGGCGAACACGGGGATGCCGGCGGCGGCAATGGCGGCGGCGGCGTGGTCCTGGGTGGAGAAGATGTTGCAGCTGGCCCAGCGCACCTCGGCGCCGAGGGCCACCAGGGTCTCGATCAGAACGGCGGTCTGGATCGTCATGTGCAGGGAACCCGCGATGCGGGCGCCCTTGAGGGGCTGCTCGGCGCCGTACTTGGCCCGCAGGGTCATCAGGCCCGGCATCTCGGTTTCGGCGATATTCAGCTCCTTGCGGCCGAAATCGGCCAGGCCGAGATCGGCGATCACATAGGTGCTGGTGCTCTGCAGCGCAGGGGAGGCGGGGGTGGCCACCATGGGTTGTTGCTCCGAAAAGACAGCTCGCTCCCGGCTGGGAGGGCGTGGTTGGGAAATATCTGCGGAGACGCCGAGGCTTCGGGCTCGCTGAGCAGGCAATCTACAGACAGTGATTGGGGCCGCGTGAATGGAACGCCATCACCTGGCCGATGCCGCCGCGACCCGGTCGCTGGGGCAGACGCTGGCGGAACGCCTGAGGGGCCAGGCAGGCCCCGCAACCAACGCGGTGCTGTTGCTGCGGGGCGACCTGGGGGCCGGCAAGACCTGCCTGGTGCAGGGCATGGCCGAGGGGCTGGGGATCAGCGAACCGATCACCAGCCCCACCTTTGCCCTGGCCCAGCACTACGAGGGCCAGCTCGGCGATGGCAGCCGCACAGCCCTGGTGCACCTGGATCTCTACCGCTTGGAGCAGCCGGAGGCCGCCGATGAGCTGCTGGCCCAGGAAGAGGAGGAGGCCTCAACCCTGGGAGCCCTGCTGGCGGTGGAATGGCCCGAGCGCCTGAGCCGCCCTCCGAGCGGTGCCTGGGTGGTGCAGCTCACGCTGGCAGACCCTGCCGTTCCGGAGGCGGGGCGTATCGCCGAAGTCCACGCCTCAGCCTGAGGAAACGTGCTCCAGGAAGGCCCGCACCCGGGCCCTGGTGGGTTGGGGATCGATGGCGCCGGCGCCCTGGCACACCAACGCCCCGCAGGCTCCGGCGAAGCGCATCAGCTCCAGATCCCGATCCGAGCTGGCGTCGCTGAGCAGGGCGGGGTCGGCCACCAGCCGATGCAGCAGCCCCGCCGTGAAGGCATCCCCGGCGCCGGTGGTGTCGACCACGGGCACCCGGAAGGCGGGCAACACGCCAGCGCTTCCCCCCAACCACCAGCGCAGGGGGGCGCTGCCATCGGTGACCAGCACCGCCGGCCGCTGGGGCAGGGCTGCGCTCACCACCGCCGGATCCGCCGTACCGAACAGCCAGTGGGCCTCCTCTCGGGCGCACTTGATCAGGGCCGCCTGGCCCAGCAGGGGCTGGATCCGCGCCGCCTGGGCGGGAGTGGGCCCAGCGGCAGGGTCGGCGGCCGGATCCCAGAACGTGGGTCGCCAGTTCACATCGAGGGCCAGGGGCACGCCGGCCGCCGCGGCCTCACGGCACGCCAGCTGCAGGGCTGACGCCGCGGCGGGCGAAGCGAGGGGAATCGTGCCCACGAGCAACCAGCGCGCCCCCGCCAGCAGGGGCCCGAGTGCGGCAGCCAGCTCGGCGGCAGCGAGTGCCTGATCCGCAAAACCTGCGCCCCGATCCCCGGCAAAACCACCGAACTGGCGCTCCCCACGGGTATCGCGCCGCACGAGCACCACCCGCGATGGACGCTCCCCGTCCCATTGCAGGGCGGAGGTGTCGACACCGCGCTCGGCGAACAGCTGGGCAAACGCCGCGCCGATGGCATCCCGGCCCAGCCGGCCGAGAAAGGCGCCCGGGGTGCCGAGGCGGGCGAGGGCGCAGGCCACGTTGGCGGGGGCGCCACCGAGCCGGTCGTCGCAGGGGCCATCGCGGGCGGGATCGCCGCCGGGCGGCCCCAGCCGGTCGACCAGGGCCTCGCCGAGGCAGAGCACCTGCGGGGCTGAAGCGGGCGCTGGTCCCGAACTGATGGACTGTTCAGGGGCATCGGGGGCCATCAGGCGGCCGGGCGAGTCTCCTCAGGGTGGGCTCCATCGCCCCCTGCGTCAGCAGCCAGCCGCGCCAGCAAGGCCGCGATGATGCGGGCATTGGCTGCCGGGAAGGGGAACTCCCCCAGCTGCTCGGGCCGCACCCAGCGCACCTGCTGGGACGCCAGCGGCTGGGGCTCGCCGGAGAGCCAGGTGCACAGATGCACCACGAAGCGCAGCTTCTTGTGGCTGTAGGCGTGATCCACCACGATCAGCTCCTCGCCCACCGCCGCCTCGATCGCCAGCTCCTCGTGCAGCTCGCGGGCGATGGTGGCCTCGATCGCTTCGCCCGGCTCCTGCTTGCCGCCGGGAAATTCCCACAGACCGCCCAGCAGGCCCTCGTTGAGCCGCTGGTCGATCAGCACCTCACCGGCCCCGTTGCGCACCACCCCCACGCCGATCACCTGGAAGGGCAGCTCGCGGGGCGCGTCTTTCACCGGGTAGGCGGCGGGGTCGCCGGCAGCGTAGGCAGCGCAGTGCCCCTGCCAGGGACAGCGGCCGCAGCTCGGGTTTCGAAGGGTGCAGAGGGTGGCGCCCAGGTCCATCAGGGCTTGGTTGAACGCTCGGGGCCGCCGCGGGTCGAGCAGCAGCTCACTCAGCTGCCAGAACCCTTTGATCTCCCGCGCCGGCGGCCGGGGGCTGGCGATCAACCGCGCCAGCACCCGCTTGACGTTGCCATCGAGGATCGCGAAGGGCAGGTCAAAGGCGGAAGAAAGGATGCTGCCGGCGGTGCTGCGGCCGATGCCCGGCAGGGCCAGCCAGCCCTCGAGATCGCGGGGCCAGGGGACTGCTCCTGGGGCTTCGGCGCTCGCACGGCCGGCCTCCAGCAACTGCCGCGCCCCCTGCTGCAGCCGCCGGGCGCGGGAGTAGTAGCCCAGGCCCTGCCAGAGCAGCAGCACGTCGTGCTCCTCGGCCGCCGCCAGGGCCTCAAGGCGGGGGAAGGCGGCCATCCAGCGCTGCCAGTAGGGCAGCACCACCTGGAGCTGGGTCTGCTGCAGCATCACCTCAGCCACGACTACCCCGTAGGGATCAAGGGGTTCGCCATCCGCCGCAGGGCGGCCATCGGCGCGCCGCTTCCAGGGGATGGTGTGGCGGCCGTGCAGCTCCCACCAGGCCAGCAGCAGCTGGCGCAGCTCCGGCGCAGCGGAGCCGAGGTCCGCATCCAGCGCCGAAGTCCTGGGCAGGGCGGTCTCGACGGCACGCGTCCGGGCGATGGTGAGCTGCGCAGAGGGGTGGAGTCTGACGCCTTGGCCAGAAACGGCGGGAGCCCCCTGAACGGCCAGAACCCAGGCCACTCTCTAGCCTTACCAAGTAAGGCCCCCATGAGTCCGACCGTGGACGCTCCCACCACCTGTCCGATCACCAGCAAAGGGCAGGTCACCATTCCCAAGGCGCTGCGCCAGCAGCTCGGACTGGGCAGAGGCAGCCGGGTGAGTTTTGAGCTGGTCGGCGATCACATCGAGCTGCGGCCCTGCCGCCCCAGTCCCGGCCAAGTCCTGCCGACGGATGGCTTCGGCTTGCTGAGCAGTTCCCGTCCGCCGGTGCCGGTGGATTTCGATCCCGCCAACCTGCTGAATCCGTGATCGGCCTGGACACCAACGTTCTGGCTCGCTACTTCGTGCGGGAGGAAGAGGCCGACGCCGCAACCGTTGCCCAACGCCAGGCAGCCCGCCAGTTGATCGAATCCGGCCAGCCCCTGTTTCTGCCCAAGACCGTGGCGCTGGAGCTGGAATGGGTGTTGCGGGGCTACTACGGATTCGCAGTCGAACAGGTCCTGCAGGTGATGGAGCAGCTCCTGAACCATCCCTGCCTCACGGCCGAGGATCGCCCCAGCCTCGAACAGGCCGTGGCGGGACTGCGCTCCGGCCTTAAGTTCGCCGATGCTCTGCATCACGCCAGCTGCCGCGATTGCGAATCGATAGCCTCCTTCGACGACCGTGGCTTTGCCAGAAAGATTCGCCATCTGAACCTGCCGCCTCGCGTCGTTGTCCCGACGCCGCCTTGAGGCTGCTTTGAGCACCCCGCACGAGGGAAGTTCCGCTGCGGATGCCAGGCCAACGTCAGCCAGCCATCGAGCGACTGTGTTGTCTGGCTGCTCGCATCATCTCGGCCACCCAGAGCGGGTACGGGTCGAGGGGCTCGCCGGGGACTGGCCGGGGACTGGCCGGAGGCCATCCGGCCGCAGTTTCCAGGGGATGGAGTGACGGCCGTGGGACTCACACCAGCGCAGCAAGAGCTGGCGCAGCTCGGGCACCCCAGCGTCCAGCGCGCCGAGATCCGCATCCAGAAGAGACGTCCGCACGATGGCGGTGTCAGCGGCACCCATCGGGGCGTTGGTGATCTGTGCAGAACGGCGGAGTCTGACGTGAGCGGAGGGAAAGAGTCTGCGGTCAGAGAAATCCCGATCACCGAACCGGCCTTTGTTGCGCCCTTCGAGGCAGCCGCTCCACCTGGAAGGAACCTCCTCGATCAGATGTAGAACATCGGGCTCGGTTGCCGCAGGCTGTCGCGCTCAAGCAGCAGATGGGCGAGGGTCGTGGCTTCGAGAACAGCGCGGCGCGCATGCTGCGCCCGCTGGGCAACCCCCTCGAGAACCCGAAATTCGACCGTGCGGCTTCGATCTTCGCGATCGCTGCGGGCATCCCTTTCCAGGCAGTCTTCGACTTCAGCAACCGTGATCTGATCAGGCGAACGCGTCAGTTGATAACCCCCTCTCGGACCTCGGACGCTGACCAGAAACCCACCCTTGCGCAATGCAGTGAGCATCTGCTCGAGATAGCGCTCCGGCATGCCATGACGACCGCAGATCTCACCGGTCTGCAGCCGCTCGCCGCTTGCGTAGGCGGCAGCGAGCTCGACCAAGGCCACCAATCCATACTCGGTCTTGGCAGAAAACACTGAAACCGGTCCAGGAGCACAACCCAGTCTGCCAGGCAAACAACGGCTGAGAGGTAGGGAATTCAGTACAGAACTTCTTTCCCCAACCAGAGGATGGAGTCGCTCAAGATGCCGATAGCCCCGGGCAGGTAGCGGTCCAGCCACCTGGAAACCCGGTGGCATCGGTTCCGGCTGCCGGTGACCTGCATGCCCCTGGACTGCCAGAGGATCCTGGACAAGGGCAGCAGTAGCGGCTCAACCCGCGACGTAGGCCTCCACCACATCACTGAGGCGCCTGAGGCCGGCCAGGGCATCCCGCTCCAGGTTCCGCACGCGGTCGCGGCTGATCCCCAGCACCCGGCCGATGCCGGTGAGGCTCATGGGCTCATCACCCTCGGGGTTGTCGGGGCTGGGGATGCCGTAGCGCATCTTCAGCACCCGCCCCTGCAGCTCCGGCAGCTGCTCCAGCAGCGCCCGCAGGTCCCCCTTCAGGCACTCCCCATCCAGCCGCTCCTCCGGCAGCTCCCCATCCCCTGCCAACAGCTCCAGCAGCTCCGTGTCATCCCCGTCGCCCACCTTCGTCTCCAGGCTCACCGGCTGACGCGCCCGGCACAGCAGGTCCTTCACCTCCTCCTCCGGCAGCTCCACCCACTCCGCCAGCTCCGTCACCGTCGGCGTGCGTCCCAGCTGCTGGCTCAGCTCCCGCTGGCCCTTCTTCAGCTTGTTCAGCGTCTCGGTGATGTGGATCGGCAGCCGGATCGTGCGGCTCTTCTCCGCGATCGCCCGCGTGATCCCCTGGCGAATCCACCAGTACGCATAGGTGCTGAACTTGTAGCCACGGGTGGGATCGAACTTCTCCACGCCCCGCACCAGGCCGATCGTTCCCTCCTGGATCAGGTCCAGCAGCTCCATGTTCCGCTTGGTGTATTTCTTCGCCACGCTCACCACCAGCCGCAGGTTCGCCGACACCATCCGCTCCTTCGCGCGCCGGCCGGCGCGCAGGCGCTTGCGCAGCACCTGGGGCGTGAGGCCCGCGGCCTCGGCGAGCTCTTCCTGGGTCGGCGCCTTGCCGCCCGCCCGCAGGGTGAGCTCCTGCTCCAGCTCCTCGAGGGCCACCAGCTCCTGCACCTGCCGGCCCAGGGTGATCTCCTGCTCGTGGGTGAGCAGGGGCACCCGGCCGATGTCCCGCAGGTAGCTGCGCACCAGATCGGTGCTCACCGGAGCTGTTGCATCGGCGGCTACGGGGGAAACGGCGACAACCACGACCCTGTCCGTGAAGTGATGTAAAGCCTACCCTGAAGAAGTGTGAACGGCTTCTCAGAATCCGCGGATTGGTCGGGATCCCTGTTGCCGCAATGCCCCCGGCTGGGGCTCAGCCAAGGCGCCCCAGCAACCAGCTGGCGATCTGCAGGTAGATGAACACGCCCACCACGTCGGTGGCGGTGGCGATGAACGGGGCCGACATCAGGGCTGGATCGAGCCTGAGACGATCGAACAGCAGGGGCAGGGCGGCACCGGCCGTGGCCGCCAGGGTGGTGATGCCCACCAGGCTGAGACCGGCGGCCCAGGCGACCAGCCAGTTGCCCCCACTCACGTAGGCCGCCCAGGGAATCACCACCAGCATCATCAGCAGACCGAGGAGGGCCCCGGCCACCGCCTCGCGCCAGATCGCCGCCCAGGAGCCAAGGGTCTGAATGCGCTGGGTGCTGAGGCCGCGAATCACCACGGTGGAGCTCTGGGCCCCGACGTTGCCGCCGGTGCCGATCAGCAGCGGAATGAAAGCCGCCAGCACCACCACCTGCTGCAAGACCCCATCCATCGCCGCAATCACCGCCGCCGTGCCGCTGTTGGCCACAAGCAGCACCAGCAGCCACACCACCCGCCGGCGGGCGACGGTGAACAGGTTGCTCTGGAAGTAGTCGTCTTCATCGCCGGCCTGCACGGCACCGGCGGCATAGAGGTCCCGGGTGGCCTCCTGCTCGATCACGTCGATCACGTCATCGACGGTGACGATCCCCACCAGCCGCTGCTCCCGATCGACGACCGGCACCGCCAGGAAGTCGTAGCGCTGGATGGCCCGGGCCACCTCCTCCTGGTCGGTGTCGGTGCTCACGCTGATCACCTCCCGCGTCATCACATCGCCGATGCGCTCCTCCGGGTCGGCAATCACCAGATCGCGCAACGACAGGATGCCGGTGAGATGGCGCGAGCCGTCGGTGACGTAGAGGGCGTAGATGGTTTCGGTGTCGCGGGCACGGCGGCGCACGATCGCCAGGGCCTGGGCGGCGCTGTGGAACTCCTTGAGATCGATGAACTCGGTGGTCATCAACCGGCCGGCGGTCTCGGCCTCGTAGCCCAGCAGCTGGGCCGTGACGCGGCGCTCCGCCGGACTCAGCTCCGCCAGCAGCCGACGCACCACCTTCGCCGGCAGCTCATCGAACAGGCGCACCCGGTCGTCGGGGGACATCTCCTCCACCAGCTCCAGCACCTCGCCGGAGCGCAGCCGCTCCAGCAGGGTCTGCTGCACCGCGGGATCCAGATACTCGTAGACGACGATGGCCTCGTCCTTGGGCAGCAGCCGGAAGGCCAGGGCCTGGAGTGTGCGCGGAAGGCTGCCGATGGCCTCGGCCGTGTCGACCTCCTGCACCGGCTGGAGCAGCAACTTGGCCCCGTCGTAGTTGCCGGCCTCCAGCAGGGTTTCGAGCTGCCTGGCCACCACATCCGGCACCAGCACGCCGTTTGCTTCGCCCATAGCCCGCTGCCCCGGCCCAGCGAGTTTATGGGCCAGCGCCTGGGCCGTGCCGCTAGCGTCCCGCCGATCTCCAGCTGATCCAAAATGGCCGTGAACGTGAGTGAGGTGATGGTGCGTGACGCCGAGGGCAACCCCAAACGCCTGGGCGACTGGGGCGGCCAGGTGCTGCTGGTGGTGAACGTGGCCAGCCGCTGCGGCTTCACCCGTCAGTACGCCGGCCTCCAGGCGCTCCAGGAGGCCTACGGCAGCCAGGGTTTCAGCGTGCTCGGCTTCCCATGCAACGACTTCGGGGCCCAGGAACCGGGAAGCCTGCCCGAAATCCAGCAGTTCTGCTCCAGCACCTACGGCGCCAGCTTCCCCCTGTTCGACAAGGTGACCATGGCCGAGGAGCCCTACAGCAGCCTCACCCAGAGCGAACCAGCCGGCCCCGTGGCCTGGAACTTCGAGAAGTTCCTGGTGGGTAAGGACGGCAGCGTGATCGCCCGCTTCAAGAGCCGCGTGGAACCCGACAGCGCTGAGCTGAAGGCCGCGATCGAGTCAGCACTGGCGGCCTGAGCAGCGGAGCTCAGCCCGGCAACCAGCCTCGACGGGGAGCCGTGGGGCTGGTTGCCGCACCAGCCAGTTCCACCTGCAACCAATCCTCACCACTGAGGGCGCGCCAACGGCGCAGGACCCGCAGGGGCATACCCAGTTCCGCAGCGCGGATCACCGGTGCCTGGTGGCGGGGCGCGGAGCGCAGGAACTGTCCCCCTGGTGAGAGCAGGGGATCGGCAGCGCTCTGCCGCCGCCGCACCTCAGGCAGCCTGCGCTCCCCACCCCCGGCCGGCAGCGCGGCGGGGGCCACCAGGGCAAATCCCAGCAGGGCCGCCCAACGCCAGAGGGGCATCAGATGTCCAGCTGGGCGAGATCCAGCTCAGCACTGTGGGTTTCGATGAACTCCCTGCGAGGCGCCACCTTGTCACCCATGAGAATGGTGAAGATGCGGTCAGCTTCAGCAGCGTCTTCGATTTCCACCCGCTTCATCATGCGGGTGGAGGGATCCATGGTGGTCTCCCAGAGCTGCTGGGGCATCATTTCGCCCAGACCCTTAAAGCGCTGAATTGTGTAATTGGCTTTTTCCCCAAATCCCTCGAGGGTCTTCTTGAGATCAACCTCGTTGTAGCAATAGGTGTGATTCTTGCCGCGCTCGACTTTGTATAGCGGCGGACAGGCAATGTAGATGTAGCCGCCATCCACCAACGCCTTCTGATAACGATAGAAGAAGGTGAGCAGAAGGGTGCGGATATGGGCGCCGTCGACATCGGCGTCGGTCATGATCACGATACGGTGATACCGCAGATTCTTCTCGTCGAACTCCTCACCCTTGATGCCAAGACCGAGGGCGGTGATCAGAGCCTGGATCTCGGAGTTCTTGTAGATCTTGGCGTCATCGGTCTTTTCGATGTTGAGGATCTTGCCCCGCAGGGGAAGAATGGCCTGAAAGCGCCGGTCGCGCCCCTGCTTGGCGGAGCCACCGGCAGAATCACCCTCCACGATGTAGATCTCGGATTCGCCGGGATCCCGGGACGAACAATCGGCAAGCTTGCCCGGCAGGGTGGAACTCTCAAGCACGCTCTTGCGGCGCACCAATTCACGGGCGCGACGGGCGGCCTCGGCGGCATTGAAGGCCTGAATCGCCTTCTCGAGGATCAGATCAATCACCGAGGGATTGAATTCGAGAAACTCGCTGAGGGCTTCACCCACCAGCGAATCAACGATGCCGCGCACCTCGGTGTTACCGAGCTTGGTCTTGGTCTGACCTTCAAACTCAGGCTCAGGCACCTTCACCGACAACACGGCCGTGAGACCCTCGCGGATGTTCTCACCGGCCAGATTGGCGTCAGCCTCCTTTCGCTTGCCGCGCTTCTTGGCAAAGGCGTTGAGGGTGCGGGTGAGCACCGTCTTGAGACCCTCGATGTGGGTGCCGCCATCCACGGTGCGGATGTTGTTGGCAAAACCGAGAATGCTGTCGGAGTAGGCATCCACGCACCACTGCAGGGCGGCTTCCACCTGCACGCCGTCGCGCTCGGAGTTCACATAGATGATGTCGGCATGGAGCGGATCTTTCTCCGCATTCATATAGGCGACGTACTCCTTGATGCCGCCCTCGTAGAAGTAGGTTTCCTCGTGGGGCTCCCCATCGGCATTGCGGGCCGCAGGTCGTTCATCGCGGAAGACGATGCGCACCCCGCCATTGAGATAGGCGAGTTCCCGCAAACGACCGGCCAGGGTCTGGTAATCGAATTCGATCCCGCCGCTGAAAATTTCCAGATCGGGCTTGAAGCGCACGCTGGTGCCGGTGTGCGCAGGATCAGCTGCTGGCTTCGATGCCAGGGTGCCGATCGGAGCCCCGCGCTCAAAGCGCTGCCGGTGCTCCTGCCCCTGGCGATGCACCGTCACCTCCACCCACTCGGAGAGGGCGTTCACCACCGACACGCCCACCCCGTGCAGGCCGCCGGAGACCTTGTAACCGCCGGCGCCGAACTTTCCGCCGGCGTGGAGCACGGTGAGCACCGTCTCCAGGGCGCTCTTGCCGGTGCGCGGGTGGATGTCGGTGGGGATGCCACGGCCGTTGTCGGTGACCTGGCAGGCCCCGTCGGCGTCGAGCACCACGAGGATCTGGTCGCAGTGGCCGGCCAGGGCCTCGTCCACCGAGTTGTCGACCACCTCGTAGACGAGATGGTGCAGTCCCCGGGGGCCGGTGGAGCCGATGTACATCCCGGGCCGCTTGCGCACCGGCTCCAGGCCTTCCAGCACCTGGATCTGTTCGGCTCCGTAGGCGGCCTGAACTCTGGTGGCGTCGCTCATGCGGGAGGGGCTCCCCGGAAATCAGACACAGGTCAGGGCACGCAGCGGCTCAGCGCGAAGGTTGAAGCCGCCTGGCGATGCCCCAGGGAACCCTGGACCGAACTCCCGGGCAAGGACTGGGCAAATGGAGGAGAAAGGTCTGCAATCCCTTTTCCGAGGGGCAATCTACCACCGACGACCAGGCCTGGCCTGGGTCGACGGCTGACTGGCAGGGTGGAGTGAATGAGCCCGTCACCCTCCCCCTCCCCGGCCACTCCCCCGGCAGCAGCCGCGCCCCCGGCAGCCCAGGCCTGGGTGATCGTGCTGCTGGGGCCGACGGCCAGCGGCAAGAGCGATCTGGCGGTGGCTCTGGCCCAGCACCTGGATCTGGCCGTCCTCAACGTCGACTCCCGCCAGCTCTACCGCGGCATGGACGTGGGCACCGCCAAGCCGACGGCCACCCAGCGCGCCCAGGCCCGCCACGAACTGCTCGACCTGCGCGATCCCGATCAACCGCTCAACCTGCAGGAATTCCAGGCCATCGCCGGTCCGCAGATCACCTGTGAACTGGCGCGCCCGCGCAGCACCGCCCCCCTGGCCCTGCTGGCCGGAGGCAGCGGCCTCTACCTGCAGGCCCTCACCCGCGGGCTGAGGCCGCCGGCCGTCGCCCCCCAGCCCCTGCTGCGTCAGCAGTTCACGGCCCTGGGCCAACAGCTCTGCCACCAGCTGCTGCGCCAGGCCGACCCGGAGGCCGCCGGCCGCATCGCTCCGGCCGACGCGGTGCGCACCCAGCGGGCCCTGGAGGTGATCTACGCCAGCGGCAAACCCCTGGCCAGCCAGCAGGGTGCCAGCCCACCCCCCTGGCGGGTGCTGGAGCTGGGACTGGATCCAACCAACCTGAGGCAGCGCATCGCGCAACGCACCGAGCAGCTCTACCGCGACGGACTGGTGAGCGAAACCGAGCAACTGATCGCGCGCTACGGCCCGGACCTGCCCCTGCTGGAGACGATCGGCTACGGCGAGGCCCGCCAGGTCCTGAGCGGCGCGCTCACGGAGACGAAGGCACGCGACCTCACGGCCCAGCGCACACGCCAGTTCGCCAAACGTCAGCGCACCTGGTTCCGCCGCCAGCACCAGCCGGTGTGGCTGGAGGGAGCAACCACCGAGGAACGGCTGGACCAGGCCTTGCGGGAGATCGGGCGCGTCCTAGGGTGAAGGATGGTCCCCTTCCCATCCAGAGACCGCACTCCCCCCTCGCCCAACTGAATGCCTCCCCGTCCTCGTTTTGACCGCCGTGCTCCCGTGCGGGAGCTGCCCAACATCAACGAGCGCATCGCCTACCCCCAGCTGCGCGTGGTCGACGCCGACGGCAGCCAGCTCGGAGTGATCACGCGGGAGGCCGCCCTGGAAGTGGCCCAGGACCGGGAGCTCGACCTGGTGCTGGTGAGCGAGAAGGCCGATCCGCCGGTGTGCCGGATCATGGACTACGGCAAATACAAGTTTGAACAGGAAAAGAAGGCCAAAGAAGCGAAGAAGAAGTCGCATCAAACCGAAGTCAAGGAGGTGAAGATGCGCTACAAGATTGATCAGCACGACTACGACGTGCGGATCGGTCAGGCCTCCCGCTTCCTCAAGGCCGGCGACAAGGTGAAGTGCACGGTGATCTTCCGTGGCCGGGAGATCCAGCACACGGCCCTGGCCGAGGTGCTGTTGATGCGCATGGCCAAGGACCTCGAGGAAGCCGCGGAGATCCAGCAGCCCCCCAAGCGGGAAGGCCGCAACATGATCATGTTTCTCAGCCCCCGCAAGACGGCGCTGGCCAGCAAGGGAAGCAGCGGCGCCGGCTCTGCTGCCAAGAGCAGCCGCAGCAAGCCTGAGGCTTCAGGCACTGCCGCGGCCCCTGGCCCAGGCGAAGGCTGAGCCCCAGCACTCAGAGCACCCTCCGGAAGAGCGCGAGCATGGCTGCCCAGGCCTGGGCAGCGGCCTCGGGCTGGAAATCGGCCCGGGCCTCACACATGAAGCCGTGGCCGGCTCCAGGGAGCACCATCAACCGGCGCTCGGGGCCACCCGGGCGGGCCATGCTGGCGGCCTCGAGTGCCGCGGCAATGGCCGCCAGCTCCTCGGGCGGCATCAGGGGATCAGCGTCCCCCGCCAGGCAGAGGAGGTGGCCAGGGATCCGGGGGACCTCCGCCAGGGTGGGTTCCAGGCTCGGCGTCAGGGCCGAGGCGTTCTCCACCGCGCCACTGGCAGGGCGAAAACAGGAGACCCGGGCGCCATAGGCATCACAGGTGGCCGCCACCTCGGGCAGGGTGGCGGCGAGCATCGCCAGGTGGCCGCCGAAGCAGAAGCCCACGCAGCCCACCGGCCTCCCCTCGAGACCCGGCTGGGCCTGCAGCCAGCGAATGGCACAGCCCACATCCGCCAGGAACCCCGCCACCGTCACGGCATCGCGATGGCGGCGGCCCTCCACCAGCCCGGCCTCGTCGTAGCCCAGCTCCAGATCCAGGGCCGTACGGGCGAAGATCGGCAACGCCAGGGCCGCAAAACCCTCCGCGGCCAGGCGGTCAGCCACACTGCGCACCCAGCCGTTCACGCCGAAGACCTCCGGCAGCACGAGCACCGCCGCCCGGGGCGGCCGGTCGGTCGGCAGGGCCCACCAGCAGCGCAGGGGAAGACCATCCGGTCCGTCAAGGGTGTGCCAGTGGGCTGTCATCGGGCGGGAGAGGCGCTGCAGGAATTGTGGCCGCCGGCAACCGGCACACGTGCTTATGCCAACAAGGGGATTGTCCCCGCCGGAGATGCTCCGTATGGTGGCCGGCAGCTCATCTGGCCCACTCCGGCGTGCGATTCCACATCCAGCAGGAAAGCGACATCCCGGCGTCGACCCAGCTCTACAACCAGATCTGCTTTGCGATTGCAGCCCGGCACTACCCGCCGGGTCACCGGTTGCCGAGCACCCGGCAGCTGGCCATGCAGACGGGACTGCACCGCAACACCATCAGCAAGGTGTACCGGCAGCTGGAGAACGACGGCGTGGTGGAAGCCATGGCGGGCTCAGGGATCTATGTGCGCGACCGGCAGAAACCCAGGGAGGTGAAACCCCAGCCCGGTCCCCGGGGCAGGGCTCTGCCCGACATCGAGCGGGATGTGCGCCAGAGCATCGACGGGCTCCTCCACGCGGGCTGCACTCTGCAGCAGGCCCGGGATCTGCTCACCCAGGAGATCGACTGGCGGCTGCGCTGCGGCGCCCGGGTGCTGGTGAGCACCCCGCGGGAAGACATCGGTGCCTCCCACCTGATCGCCGAGGAACTCACCCCCAACCTCGAGGTGCCGGTGCAGGTGGTGCCCATGGAGGAGCTGGAAGGGGTGCTGGAGAGCTCCAACAACGGCACGGTGGTGACCAGCCGCTACTTCCTGCAGCCCGTGGAGGAGATCGCCAAGCGCCATGGGGTACGGGCCGTGCCGGTGGATCTCAACGACTTCCGCCACGAACTCGACCTCCTCAAGGAACTGCGGGCCGGCAGCTGCGTGGGGCTGGTGAGCATCAGTCCGGGGATCCTGCGTGCTGCGGAAGTGATTCTGCACAGCCTGCGCGGCAACGACCTGCTGGTGATGACGGCCAACCCCGACACGGGCAGCCGACTGCTGGCCCTGCTGCGGGCCTCCAGCCACGTGCTCTGCGACCGGCCCAGCCTGCCGCTGGTGGAGCAGAGCCTCCGCCAGAACCGCGCCCAGCTGATGCGCCTGCCGGTGGTGCACTGCGCCCAGAGCTATCTCGGCGACGCCACCATCGATCAGCTGCGCAAGGAGATCGGTCTGCTGGCCGCCTGAGCGCAACCTTCAAGGGGCAACCCAGAGAGCGGAGTGAGATCACAGCACATGAAAGTGCGGTCGGTCTCAGACAAGCGGATGAAGAGATTCGAACTCTCGACCCTCTCCTTGGCAAGGAGATGCTCTACCACTGAGCTACATCCGCAGTCACGTTCCAGGAGAAGCGATGTCGCAGTTCCGGAGCGCTGTCGGCCTCTGCGACCGACCAACCGATCATGCATGAACGGGGGCCCCTCGGTCAAACCCTCCTGAGCTCCGGCAGGATGCGGGCATGCTGAAGGCAATCCGAGCCGACCTGGCGATCATCCAGGAGCGCGACCCCGCCGCCCGGGGGGCCCTGGAAATCCTGCTCTGCTATCCAGGACTGCATGCCCTTGTGCTGCACCGCGTCAGCCATCGGCTGTGGCAATGGCGCCTGCCGCTGGTGCCGCGGGTGCTGAGCCAGCTGGGCCGGCTGGTCACGGGCATCGAGATCCACCCGGGAGCCCGCATCGGCCATGGGGTGTTCATCGACCACGGCATGGGGGTGGTGATCGGCGAGACGGCCGTGGTGGGCGACAACTGCCTCCTCTATCAGGGCGTGACCCTGGGTGGCACCGGCAAGGCCCACGGCAAGCGCCATCCCACCCTGGAAGAGAACGTGGTGGTGGGGGCCGGGGCCAAGGTGCTGGGCGCCATCACCGTGGGCGCCAATACCCGGATCGGTGCCGGCTCCGTGGTCCTGCGGGATGTGGAACCAGACTGCACCGTGGTGGGAATTCCTGGACGGGTGGTGCACCAGAGCGGCGTGCGCGTCGATCCCCTGGCCCACTCCGCCCTGCCGGACACGGAAGCCAGGGTGATCCGCAACCTGATGGAGCGCATCGACAGCCTGGAGGGCGAACTGGCCAGGGCCCAGGCCTGCCTGCGGGAACTGGCCGCGGGCAGGCCCCTGCTGGAACCCTGCCGAGGCGTGGCCCAGAGCCTGAAGGACCGGGAGATCCTGGAGTTCCTCGGCGACAATCCTGGCTCCACCAGCTGAGGAACCTGGCCAGAGCAGCAGGGCATCTGATCAGGCGGTTGCCCCCTGGGGAGCCGGAGCCGGCTGGAACATGAACATGGAATAGATCACGTTGCGCCGCATCTGGGTCATCATCTCCAAAAACATGTCATAGCCCTCATTTTTGTATTCGATCAGCGGATCCTTCTGTCCATAACCCCGCAGGCCGACCGATTCCCGCAAGGCGTCCATCGCCTGGAGATGCTCCCGCCAGAGGGTATCGATCTGCTGCAGGATGAAGAAACGCTCGGCCTGGCGCATCAGGCCCGGGTTCGCCGCCTCAATCTGACCCTCCTTGATGTCATAAGCGTTGCGCATCTGCTCCTGAAGGAACGCCTTCAGCTCCTCTATCGACAATCCGCGCACGTCTTCCGGACTGAGATCTTCAAGCAGGTAGACGAACTCCTTGGTCTTGGTGACGAGACGCTCGAGGTCCCATTCCTCGGGCGGGAGCTCAGGGTTCACATAGGCCTCGACGATGTCATCGATGGTGCGCTCGCCATAGCCGATCACCTGGGCCTTAAGCTCACGACCCTCCAAAACCCTCCGGCGCTCGGCATACACCGCCTTGCGCTGATTATTCATGACCTCATCGTATTCAAAGACCTGCTTACGGATGTCGTAGTAGTAGGTCTCAACCTTTTTCTGGGCACCCTCCAGGGAGCGGTTGAGCATGCCCGATTCAATCGGCATGTCTTCCTCCACCCGGAAGGCATTCATCAGCCCGGCCACCCGATCGCCGCCGAAGATGCGCAGGAGGTTGTCCTCCAGCGAGAGGAAGAAACGGGTGGAGCCGGGGTCACCCTGCCGGCCCGCACGGCCCCGCAGCTGATTATCAACCCGGCGGGATTCATGGCGCTCGGTGCCGATCACATGCAGGCCTCCTGCCTCGCGCACCTGCTGTTCCTCCAGCTTCGTGACCTGCTCGTATTCCGCCTTCACGCGGGCGATGGCCTCCCGTAACCGCTGAATGCACGGATCCTCGGTGGGCGCCTTCTCGGCTGCCTGGGCGATGCGATCCTCCAGCTCGAGAACGGTGAGCTGGCGATCCCCCCAGACCTTCACCAGATCGTGGGCCAGGCCGGCGAGCAACCCATCTGTCGCATCGCTGAGGGCGCAGGGATAGAGAGCACCGATGGCCCTGGCCTCACTGGGAGCCTTGGCGGCGGCCGCCCCATCGCCGGCACCGAAGCCACTGGCCTGGGCGGAACGCTGCAAGGGCACCGGCGGCCGATGGCCCTCCTCGGGACGCACCAACCGCGGCAGCAGCACCTCCCGCAACTTGAGACGGGCCATGTAATCGCTGTTGCCACCCAGAATGATGTCAGTGCCGCGGCCGGCCATGTTGGTGGCGATGGTCACGGCGCCGGCCCGACCGGCCTGGGCCACGATCTCCGCCTCCCGCTCCACGTTCTCGGGCTTGGCGTTGAGCAGGTTGTGGGGAATCTGCTGCTCGGCCAGCAGGGCGCTCAGCAACTCCGATTTCTCCACGCTGGTGGTGCCCACCAGCACAGGACGACCGCTCTTGTGAATCTCGGCGGTTTCCAGCGCCACCGCCCGCCACTTGGCCGGCTCGGTCTTGTACACCTGATCGGTCCAGTCCTGGCGGGCCCGGATGCGGTTGGTGGGCACGATGGTGACCTCCAGCTTGTAGGTCTTCTCGAACTCCACCTCTTCCGTCTTGGCGGTGCCGGTCATGCCGGCCAAGCGCGGGTAGAGCAGGAAGAAGTTCTGGTAGGTGATCGAGGCGAGCGTCTGGGTTTCCGGCTGGATCGGCAGACCCTCCTTGGCCTCGATCGCCTGGTGCTGGCCGTCGCTCCAGCGGCGGCCGGGCATCACGCGGCCGGTGAACTCATCGACAATCACCGCATCGCCGCCGCGCACGATGTAGTTCACGTCCTTGATGAACAGCTCCTTGGCCTTGAGGGCGTTGTTGATGTAGTGCGCCCAGGGGTCGGCCGGATCAAACAGATCACTCACCCCCAGCAGCTGTTCCGCCTTGGCATAGCCCTCATCGGTGAGCGTGCAGCTGCGCTGCTTCTCATCCACCTCGTAGTCGCCTTCAGGGTCGATGCCGTCCTTGCCCATCTCCGCGGCCCGCACCAGTTCGGCAGCCACCTCGGCGGCGCGCTGGTACTTCTCCTGGGGTCGCTCCACCTGGCCGGAGATGATCAATGGCGTGCGAGCCTCGTCGATCAGGATCGAGTCGACTTCATCGATCACGCAGTAGTGGAAGTCGCGCTGCACCACCTCGGCGATGTCAGTCGCCATGTTGTCGCGCAGGTAATCAAAACCCAGCTCAGAGTTGGTGGCATAGGTGATGTCGCAGGCGTAGTTGGCGCGGCGGCTGGCCGGATCCATGTCCTGCTGAATCAGGCCCACCGAGAGGCCAAGGAAGCGGTGGATCTGGCCCATCCATTCCGCGTCGCGGCGGGCCAGGTAGTCGTTCACCGTCACCACATGCACGCCACGGCCGGTGAGAGCGTTCAGGTAGGCGGGCAATGTGGCCACCAGGGTCTTGCCCTCGCCGGTCTTCATCTCGGCGATCTGGCCGTCGTGCAGCACCATGCCGCCGATCAGCTGCACATCAAAGTGGCGCATGCCGAGCACCCGCTTGCCGGCCTCACGCACCACCGCGAAGGCCTGGGGCAGCAGCTCATCAAGCAGCTTGCGCTCCCGATCCAGGGTGGCCTCGCGGCTCAGCCCCCGGCTGCGGCACTCTTCCTGCAGGCTCGCCAGCTTCTGGCGGAACTCGGCGGTGAGGCCGCGCAGCTCGTCATCCGAGAGCGGCGTGATCTCCTCCTCCAGCAGGTTCACGTCCGAGACGATCGGCTGGTAGCGCTTCAGCTTGCGGGCATTGGGGTCACCCAGCAGGAGCTTGAGCATGGTGAGATCGGCTACCGGAGCGGTGCAGGCAGCCTACTGAGGACGCCTCAGGCCTTCGCCCCGGCTCCCGTCAGCATCCCCAGCCGCCCCCCGCTGTAGCCGCCCTGCTCCCGCACCCGCTGGCACCAACCCTGCTGCTCCAGAGTCCAGCGCACCGTGGCCGCCAGGCCCTCCTCGAAGCTGTGGCGCGGCTGCCAGCCCAGCTCCGTGCTGATCCGGGTGGGATCGATCGCATAGCGCCGGTCGTGGCCGGGGCGGTCGCTGACCGGCGTGATCAGCCGGCTGTGGGGAGCACCAGCGGGGAGCAGCTGGTCGAGGGCGCCGCAGATCGCCTCCACCACCTGCTTGTTGGTGCGCTCCCCATGGCCCCCAACGCAGTAGCTGCACCCCAGCTGCCCCTGGGTTGCCGCCAGCAGCAGGGCATCCACGTGGTCTTCCACATACAGCCAGTCGCGCACGTTCTGGCCGTCGCCATAGAGCGGGATCGGCTCGCCGGCGGCGGCCTTGAGGATCACCACCGGGATCAGCTTCTCGGGGAACTGCCAGGGGCCGTAGTTGTTGGAGCAGTTGGTGAGCACCACCGGCAGGCCGTAGGTGTGGTGCCAGGCATTCACCAGGTGGTCGCTGGCCGCCTTGCTGGCCGAATAGGGGCTGCGCGGGTCGTAGGGGGTGGTTTCCGAGAAGCGGCCCGTGGCCCCCAGGGAGCCGAACACCTCATCGGTGGAGATGTGGTGGAAGCGGAAGGCCGCCTGGCGCTCAGCCGGCAGCGCTTCCCAATGGCTGCGCACGGCTTGCAGCAGATGGAACGTGCCATTCACGTTGCTGCTGATGAAGGCGCCGGGGCCCTCGATCGAGCGATCCACGTGGCTCTCGGCCGCCAGGTGCATCACCAGATCCGGATCGGCCTGGCGCACCGCCTCCGCCGTGGCGTCTGCGTCGGTGAGATCCACCTGGAGCAGCTGGTGGCGGCTCTCTCCCTCAGGTGTGGAGGCGCGATCACCCAGCTCCGCCAGCACCTGCTCAATGCTGGTGAGATCGCTGGCGTAGCCGCACTTGTCGAGGTTGAAGACCAGCGCCTCGCTGTCTGTGAGCAGGCGGCGCACCACGGCCCCGCCGATGAAGCCGGCGCCGCCGGTCACCAGGATGCTGCGGCGGCCGGCGAGCAGGGCGGAAACCTCAGGCGGGGTGGCGGTGGGCATGGGGGTGGTGATCACAGGGCCTCCAGGAGCTGGCGCAGGGCCTGGCGCCAAGGGGTGGGTGCCAGGCCGAGGGCCCGACGGCTGCTGGAGCAGTCCAGCAG
>Ga0194130_10003715_pt1 | contig 20148 bp, 19 predicted proteins | sample TA2KigsurfametaG_FD_160084 | JGI IMG/M metagenome (GOLD analysis project Ga0194130, IMG submission 160084) | Freshwater microbial communities from Lake Tanganyika, Tanzania - TA2015050 Kigoma 12 surface | ecosystem: Environmental > Aquatic > Freshwater > Lake | place: Tanzania: Lake Tanganyika... | reverse complement strand
GCTGGTCAACACCCCGTTCGATACCACTGCCTACTGATCGGCACTGGTCAAACAAAAGGGGCTCTTCGGAGCCCCCTTTTTTATGTCAATCAATCCCCAACCGCAACTTCTCTTGGCGCTCAAACACGTATTTCGAGTCAATGACCATTTTGTACGACTGCAAAATCAGCTGATTAACCAGCACATACGAAACCTCCAGTTTTTCGCAGATCTCGGGCACAGCCGCACCCGACTCCCGCAACTGTCGAATCTCTTTAGCCACCGCACTCCATTCCCGCGGCTTCCTCGGATCTGGAGCAACCACCTCCTTAACTTCTAGGCTGACGTCAGCAGAAGCAGCTTTACGCGCAGTCATGAAAACAGTTCGGCTTTTCGTACTACAGGATAACCTCCGCTCCTTCATTGATGTCCCCTACGGCGAACACGCCGAAGCCCACGCCGACCTGGAGCTATCCGGCGTACAGGTCTACCACGCTGTAATTCTTAACAATCCCCCCAAAACAAGGAAATCCAAGACTGACGCTAGACTCAAACAAAGGATGTATTAAGCCGTGGCCGCCACCATTGATGCCACTCTGGCTGGAGCTTCGGCTAATTCGTATGTGACGCTGGCGGCTGCCAATACCTATTTCGAGACAGTTCCAAATTCGTCCACTTGGACCGACAAAACTGACGACCAAAAGAATCGCGCCCTGATCTCCGCCACCCGCTGGATCAACGCCTTGAGTTTTTACGGCGACCGCTGCACCACCACTCAAGCCCTCAAATGGCCGCGTGAAGACTACACAGTCGATGACATTGATCTGGCGTGCAGCCTGATTCCCACCGACATCAAAGTCGCCACTTTTGAATTAGCCCGATCTCTAGCCAACGATACAGACGCCATCACTGGCACCACCGGCACAACCGGTATTCCCGACGAAGTAGAGCTAGGCGAACTCAAAGTCAAGTACAACAAAACCAGCCAAACCAGCGGCGTCATCAACAACGTCTTTGATGTCTATCCTTGGCTCCAGACTTACCTCGGCCCCTATTGCATGGGCGGCGCAGCCAATTACGCCGTCCGTCTATTCCGAGGCTGACATGAGCCTGATTGACGATACTTTTGCCTCAATCCCTGCCGGCATCCTTGCCGACTGGGGCCAAACCATCACGTACATCAAAACCACTACACCCCGCACCTACGACCCCACAACCGGCAACGTCACTGGCGCCGACACCAATGTCACCCTGAAAGGCGTCATTACGCGCCTTACACCCCGCGAATCCGAAGGCTTGTACCAAACCACCGACCTTAAAGTCATCATCGGCAACAGTGAGCTTGGAACGTACTACCCGACCGAAGCCGACCGCATCCAATACACCCAAGACAGCGTGACCCGCGAAGCCAAGATCATCGCCATCACCAGCTACCGCGGCGACAACCCCATCATGCACACCCTTATCGTGAGGCCCCAGTAATGGCAAGACGTATTGGTACAGCCCGCAACGATGTCCGTAACCTTGTACCGGATGCCTTAAGAGCAATAAACGAGGCCACTCGCCAGACAGCCGTAGAGATCATGAACGATCTCGGTCGTTTGGGTCCGGCTTATACAGGCAATTTCCGCGATAGTTGGATTGCGGTTCCAACGGGCACTGGAGCCGGCGGTCGTGCAGGCGGCGAATATCCATATCAACTATCTGATGTACCAGAACTATCACTGAGTCGCCGCGAAGTTGCCCGCGTAGCAAAATTCACCATTGAAAACACGCAACCCTATGCGGCGTACGCACTGGATCTACAAGAGGGACGTTTCTATCCACCTGACGAGTTTGGTCCGATCAAAAAACCGGTAAATGAAGGCAATCGTTCTGGCGGCTTAACAAAACGTGGGGATGTCAATCCCGGCATTGGCGAGGCAAAAAGTACCGCCGAACTGGACTGGTATGTAAATTACATCGATGGCGGTGGTCTGCAAAAAGCATTGGCAGCTGGCGTAAAACTAGGCTTCAAAGCATGAACTACCAAGCAATCCGCGCCGCCGTCGAAAACCCACTACTTAGTGCATTTGGTGCATTGGTACCAGCCGTACCGGTTTTTTTCGACAACATCACAGCTGTCCCCGCTAACACGACCACCGAATACGTCCGCGTCAATGTTACTTTCGGCATTACCAACGAACCCACGCTTACCTCTAGTGTCGATAATGCGCGTGGCGCGATCATTATCCGCATTTTTACAGAGAAAGGTAAAGGTCCCGCCCGCAATCAAGTTTTACTTAACACAGCCGTAAACGTATTGGAGACAATCAATAACTCTACCAAAGGCACGAGCGGCGTTTATTTCAAGGTCGGCGAAATCAATGGCCCTACATTTTCCGCAACTGAGGAAGCACCCCATTTTGTGGGGCGCATTGACACATCCTATGTAGCTACTGTGCTGCCATAGGTAAATACTGTTTCGGGCGCTAACCTGTAATAAGCCGGGCAGTGCCCGCCCCGTAACAACTCTCTTGGTACGCCAATGGCCACCACCGTTCTGTCCGGCACGTCCGGCGCTCTTTACTACAAGCCCGCTGGCACCACCGGAACTTTCGGTGAGTCTGGCGTGAATACCTCAACCGAGACCATCACTGTTGAGACCTACCTGAATTTCAAGGTGGGTGATCCAGTGCAGTTCAGTATCGTCAACAGTCAGACCGGCGGTGCCGGTAGTGGCACGCTACCTGCCGGTATTTCAGCTGCCACGACTTACTTCGTGATTGCTTATACCGCCAGTACCGGGGCTTTGCAAGTCTCCGCTACTGCCGGGGGCGCCGCACTGAACATCACGGACGACGGCACTGCTGTTGCCCCAAATGAATTTGAGGTTGCGTATGCCACCTATGAAGCCGTGGGCCAAGTCCGCGACTGGAGTTTCGAGATCACCCGCGCTGAGATTGATGTCACCACCATCGGTCAGAGCCAAGGTCAATACGTGCCATTCCGCAGCTACATCGCTGGTTTCGGCGATGGCACTGGTACCGCCACCGTGTACATGACCAACGAGAACGCCTCGATGTCCAACCGGATGGTCGAAGACGTACTTCAGCGTCAGCAGACCGGTGCTGCCTTCAAGCTGTACATCGACCGTGTGTATAGCGGCGGCAGTGTGAGTGAAACCCTAAGCCGCTCGATCAGCTTTGACGCCACGTTGACCTCGGCCAGCATGAACGTCAACCCTGATGACGCCCAGTCCGTGACGGTGAACTTCCGCCCAGCCGCCACCCCAACCTTCGACCTCAGCACTTCTGCCTAATAAGCTACTGGTGCAAACAACGACAGGACCCCGGCCTCATCGCCGGGGTTTTTTATTTGTAATCCGCTACACTAACGCCAGACCATCAGGATCTGTATGCCTGCTCCTAGTTCGCTCCGCGCCATCGACCGCCTCCGCAGAGCTGCCAACCTAGAGCCCGTCAAAAAAGTCGTCATTTTGTCCGACGGCAGCGAGTTTGTGATGTGGGCTCGGTCACTGGTTGCCGCCGAGCGCGAACGTGCTCAGCGAAACGCTAAGAGCGACGACGCCAATGCCTTCGCTCTCCAACTCCTGATTGATAAAGCACTCGACGAGACTGGAGCACGCCTGTTCAACGCTGGCGAGATTGATGTCCTCAAGAACGAAGTCAGGGACAAGGATCTCCAGGCTTTGATGCTGGCAATCTTGACCGACGACGCCGAGCCGATCGACCCAAAATCCTGAGCGCCGAACTTCGCAAAGACAACTGGCTCCTACTTCAGTTCGGAGTCGCCAAGGAGCTAGGCATGACGCTTAGCGAAGTTCGCGCCAAGATGACCGCCGAAGAGCTGATCGGCTGGAGCGCATACTTCAGCATCCTCAACGAGGACCAGCAAAAGGAAATCGAAAAAGCCAAACGCCGCCGCTGACCCCGGCGGCCTTTTACTGCGTAAACTGAAGTACCAGAAGCTGTAGCTACCCCGTGCCTAGTTACAACGCAAATATAAATGTTACTGTCAGCGGACAAAATCGCCTCGACTATGTTTTAGCGTCTGTAGAAAAATTAAATTCTATTGTATCTAGATTGAAACCTATAAACCTTTTAGCTCCCGGAGCAGGTCAAGGTGGAGACGCCATTAGAGTAGCCAAAAAGCAGTTCGATGATTTTGCTAGAGCGGTTGTAAATTTTGAACCGCAAGGAATTCAAAAACGAGCTAAAGAGTTAAGTAATACATTAGCTGGATCTGCCGCTCAAGCTGATGCACTAGGCATTGCTTTAGCGAATGTAGGTCTTAAAAGTGGAGGTTTTAAACAGCAAACTGCAGACGTAAGAAATTATGCGCTAGCCCTAGAAGCCGCTAATCAAAATGCTAGGCGGACAGAAAACATAAGTCGTTCTGTTCAACGCGGCGCTCGAATCGAAACGATTGCTCAGCGGTTTAACACCACACCAGAAGCTGTTGAACAACGAATAAATAACATCCGCGATATTAGGTATAAAAAGCAGCGCCAAGCTGCGGCAGAAGAGTATATGCAACAAAAAAGAGCTGAAAATTTTGAATTACGTTTAAATCAAATACGCGAAAAAAATCTACAAACGCAACAGAGACAAAGCAGACAAAAAGAAGCTTTATCTAATGCAGTTATTGGCGGTGCTTTCCCCTTGTTGTTCGGTCAAGGTGTAGGAGCTGCTGTTGGAGGTGGCCTTGGCGGAGCCGCTGGCGGCTTTATGGGCGGTCAAATGGGTTTCGGACTGTCTCTTGTTGGTACAGTTTTGGGTCAGCAATTCGATGTTGCAAGCAAAACTGCTTCAGACTTTGCAAAGTCACTTAAAGAAGGTGGCGATGCTGCTGGTTTTCTTAAAACAAACCTGAGTGGTGTAAATCCAGAAACTCTTACCTTCATAAGCAATCTTCAACAATCAGGTCAAACTGCTGAAGCCGCTAAAGTAGCTTTTAATGAGTTAGCAAAAGCTATAGGAAAAGACAATGCACAGGCTTTACAAACTGCAGGCGAAAATGCAAATAAGTATAAAAGTATAATCGATAAATTAGTTTTGTCGTTTGTCGCTGCAGGCTATAGAGCCAATGAATTCTTTGACCGCTTGACAAGAAATCCTTTAAACGAACAAAAAACGTTTACTGAAAGATCTTTAGAGAGTTTGTTCCCTGGCGCTGCTGGACCGACAAAAACTCAAACGCAAGAAGCTGACCAGCGCGTTAAAGTTCTTACAAAAGAAACTGATATTTTAAGAACACAAGCAGCTTTAAACACGTTAAGTGCAAAAAGTACTTTAGAAAAATTCGTTGTCTACAGTAAATTACTTGCTACTCAAGAATTTTTAAAAGCGCAAGCTGAAATCGAGTATAAGTTCAAGACAGGCACCGTAAGTAAAGAAGAACGTCTGTTGTTGCTGGGCCAGGCTCGTTTGCAGTTGCAGATTGATTTAAATAATACAGAGCGCCAGAGAATTGAAGAAGAACGTCGCAGACAAGAAGAAGCAAAACGCTTGGCAGAAGAAGCAGCACAAAAACAAGAAGCTGCTTTAAGAGCTAGAACCAGCATCCAAAAAGAAATTTATGATACTGAAGTAGCCGTAGCAGAACAGCTCATAAAACGCGAAGAGTTTGCAAAAGGTGAATCTGCTGCGCTCAGCAAGCAAATAAATTTTTACGAAACAATACTCGGGTATAAGTTTAACTCTTTAGCAATGGATAGACGTGCAGCATTAGCTGAGGCGGCAAAGGTCGGTACGACTAAACAAACTATTCAGTTATTTGAACGCCGCAAACAGTTGCTGGAAGACGAATTGATGCTGCAGCGCCAACAAGCTGCGGCTCGTAAGTTAATAATTGATATTGAAAAAGCAGAACAAGTACGCACAGCTGCAAAACCGGTAACAGATTTCGTGCAGCAACAAAATCTTCAAAATAGTCTTACAAAAGAATATAACAAATTGCTTATGGAAGGTGTACTTCCTGCAGAAGCAAAACGTATAGTTACTTTTAACGAAGTAGTAAAACAACAGTTACTTGAAAACGAAAATCAAGTAAAAAATTTAGAGCTGCAAATCGCGCTCGCCGAAGCCTCAACTATTGAAGCAGAAGCAAAGGGTGCCGTTGTAACTAAATTAAAAGAAGAACTAGCTCTACTAGAGAAAAAAGCTGAAGCTATAAAAGGTGCCGCAAAGGATCCGGGTGCAGGAAAAACGGATGCCGAACGCTTGGAAGATGCGGCGGCTGCAGCGCGAGGTGAATTGCTGGAACTAACTGATCCAGTAAATCAGATTATCGCTGGCGCAAAAGCAATCGGCAGCGCCTTCCGAGATGCGTTCACCGGCCTTGTGTCCGGTGCAATGACTGGACAAGAAGCACTCGCCGCCTTCTTCAAGGGTGTTGGCGATCACTTTATGGACATGGCAGCCCAAATGATCGCCAAACTCATTGAAATTTATATCCTTCAAACAATTCTCGGTTTTATCGGCGGTCGTGCAGGCAAGGGGTTAGAGCCTAGAACAGCTACCGGAAATGCCAAGTTTATGGACAGGGTATTTAGTACCCCACTAGCCGGAGCCGGCTATGCCGAAGGCGGCTTTGTTACTGGCCCTACACGTGCTCTAATCGGTGAAGGCAGCCAGCCGGAATACATCATCCCCGCCAGCAAAATGCGTGGCGCCATGAACCGCTACGCCGCCGGTGCCCGTGGATCCGCCGTAATTCCCGCAGGTGATGGCGGTGGCGGTGGCGGTGGTACTGCCACGATGGTTGCCGCCCCAGCTGCTATCGACGTTCGCTACAGCGTGGAACGCATCAACAGCGTCGATTACGTTACAAACGATCAGTTCCAGCGCGGAATGCAACAGGCGGCTGCACAGGGCGCTGCACAAGGCGAACGCCGCGCTTTGACTACCCTGCGGCAAAATACTACACAACGTAAGCGGATCGGGCTATGAGCGACACCCTTGCTTTTGCTCAGTTCATCACACTTCGCACCGAGGACGCTGTAGGCGGCTACCGCTTCCAGAATTACTGGGTCAACGAAGATGCCCCTTTCGCCCACGTCGAAACCGGCGAGTTGTTTATGTACGGCTTTATGCCGTTTGTATTTAGCGGTACGACCGTGACAAAAGCCGGAGACAATCAACCGGCCACCTTGGCATTTCCCAATAACGCACTGAGTCGTGGCTGGGGACAGACTGCAGTTCAAGACCGCTGGATCGCCAATATTCGTACTGTCATCGTTAACCCAGCCAATAAATCCGAATCCCCCACGCTGATCACTCGTTACGTCGGCCAGATTGTGTCCGGCAAGTGGGATGCAACAAGCCTGCAACTGGAGTTGGCATCGGTGCTTGATGCTGTAGGTAATGATGTGCCGCGCAAACGACTGACAAGGCAGCTGGTGGGCAGTCTTCCTGTTACGTCCAACATCCGCGTGGCGTGATTGATCTGATCGGCAGACCGTATCGTCTCGGTGCAGACGGCACAGATCCTGATGGCGCCATGGACTGCATCCATCTGGTTTACACAGTGCTGGATCGTCTGGGCATTGCCACGCCAGTGTTTGACCCAAGCTGGTATGACGGCAACAAAACTCAAATTTTGCGGGCGTTGCTGAGCTGGGGCGTCAGGATTGACCGGCCCCAGTACGATGGAGACGTATTACTGTTACCGCAAACAGCGGCTACGTTCGCGGTCAGCTGGAGCCAAGGATGCCTTTACATCAACCAGCACCTGAAGGCGGTCGCATGGTGCCCTTTGCCAGTTCACAGCAGTTGCCGCTGCTTCCGTATGAAAAATATCTGATTGAAACGCTGGGGTGCTCTGAAGATGAATACAGAGCTTTTGCGGCTAATACGAGAACTAAGTTAAAGGAAAGAAGCGCGGAATATGCGTTAGTTCCTGATATTCAAAATATTGAAGGTGTGACATGGGCAATGGTGCTAATCCCGTTAGTAACGGGTGCTCTATCAACAGCCGCAGCTTATCTTTTAATGCCAAAGCCTAATCAAGCCCAGTACGACACCCGCCCAACCGGCGCATCACGTCAGCTCGGTAGCGCCACCGGCACGGAAATCTTTACGCCGTCCTACGGCTTTGATAGCGCCCAAGATCTTGCCGCCTACGGCAACGTGGTGCCGATTGTCTTCACGCGCCAAGGCACGCAGGTCGATTCACTAGGCAACACCTACACAAGCGGCGGATTGTTGGTTTCGCCAGCTTTGGTGTGGTCGCGTATCAAGAGCTGGGGTTCATATCAAATTGCCGAACTCATTGGTCTTGCCGGCCAAGGTCCAATCGCCAAACCTGACCTCGCGGGTATTTATTTGGGCAATGTGCCCATGGACGGGATTTATAGCGATTATTTTGATTTTTATTGGAATGGTGCTGAGGCATCTACAACCACCAGCCGCTTACTGATTTCCAACAAACAGTACGGCACGCTGAGTATTGACGATGGCGCACTGCCCGGCAGCGAAGCGTTTTATGCCCCAACTCGTGAAGGCGGCAGTCAGCCTGCATTTTCTGGTGCATTTACGCCGACATCCCAAACGCGCTTTGGCGTTTATAGCGGCATCCCCAATGGCACGCCCGTTCGCCCTGACTGGCGCGTAGTTTCCGTGTCGCCTGATATGCCACAAATTCGACAAAACTTTACTGAAGTCCAGCGTTATGTAGACCGTTATCTGCTGGTTATGGATACCTACGGCGGCTGGTATGACAACGTTGAGTCTGGAATGCCCGGAACAGGACGTAACTATGCCAGCCGTATCGGCGTCATTGAACACACCAACGCATTAACTGGTACAGTCACCACGCAAAATTATAGTGTTTCAAGTGCCAGTAGATTCGGTGAAACAGTTTATGCGTGGTCTAATTTAACGAAAGAGGTTGTAGTCAATAAAAACGATACAATAACAATTTTGCTAGGACAAGGGGAGCAAGCTCTTCAACCGTTCAAGGCAAAGGATTTTAATACTAACGAGTACGACATTGACTTAAACGACATTCGCTCACGAGTAAAATCCGAGGTCACACGTTATGACCAACTGTTTGGCCGTGGCGCCACTTTCATGATTGGTCGCTCAACCTGGCAGGTTATTCAACGTCCGTCAGATCGGTACGACCCGGAGCGCCATAGCGTCAGCGGTTATCGCATCAGACTCAGATGTATTGAAGCATGGAGTGAATCTGCCCGCAAGATTGGCATTGTAGCCGCTGGCGCAATCACGGCTTCCGATTCACTGGCCAATGCCGATATTCCCGAGGCTTTCTATCCAATTGTCCGCTACGAAATTGGCACGATCCAGAATACGCGCCGCTGCGATGTAACTGAAATCGGCATCAAGTCCCAAGTTTGGACGCGATTTAACGGAATTACCAATTTCAATACATTGCCATCACCAGCAAGTTTGGCAAGAGACAACCGCCAACGCATCCGCTACACGGAAGGCAAACTAACAGCTTATGCCCATCGGATTTCACTTTTTGCGCTGGATGTACGTCTTAGTGATTCTGAGTCCGTCCGCACGCTAAACCGTAATGATGGCTGGATGTTCTTAGGTCCTTATCTGTTTGTTGTAATTGGCGACTCTCCGATTGACCTGTATTCCTTTATTCGTATTACACATCCACGACGCGATCAATTTGAGTATCGCCTGCGCCCATTTACCAGCTCTCAAGCCATCCAGTTGGGTGGTTCTGAATCTATTGCGTTCTCGCTGGCCGGCAATAAAACGCCTTACCAGGGATGGACATCCACTACCGCATACGGAACGTTCAGTATTGGCGGTCGCGGCAGTTTCGTAAACATTCAAGATTTCATGGCGCATCGTGAAATGACCGATACGGTGAATTCAACCGGCTACTGGGTTGATGATCCAACCAGGATGGATGTAAGACTGCAAAGCGTTATTTGTACTAGACCAGCGGCAAATTCTACATACAGGGTTGGAGATGCGTGTCGGGCAAATACGTTAAGCAACATTATGTCCGTGTATTTTGACGCGGATCCATATTTCAACAATATCCCAGTTGGCAGCCGTCGCACACAAAGTGGCTGGAGTTCATCAACTGAATCAAATAGGCAAGTTGTAATGCGTGTAACTGTAGAAGCCTATGAGCAAAGTTTTGGCACAGCCAGAAACCGTTGGTGGAGAATTGTTGATACAGATTCTGATGTTGATGCATATACGGGTAACTGGAGAACAGGCGACACCTTTAGGAAATATGCCAGCAACAAAGACGGCGATGAGTTTGTTTTCACTTATGAAGTACGTTTTGCGCAAAAATACAATCCTGCTGCTCCAACTACTGCACGTCAATTTCAGCAGTATAGCGGCATTGCAGAAGTTTCACATTATGGCGATCTAATCACCCGCAGCTGTGACCAAAACCCAGAGCACGAAATTGTCTACGTCAACGAGTGCCTGGCAGAAGACTTATTGCCCCAGTATCAAAACTGTGCTCTTGCTGGCATCAAAATGCGTTCCAGCAATAACTTCACCCAGCTGGATCAACTGCGTTGTTACCTCAAAAACGGCACTCGCGTTTATCGCTTGATTGACAACGACATTGCAGCCAGCAACCTGCTCACCGACCTTGCCTGGTACTTGTTCACCAATACCGACACTGGTGCCGGCAAGATTGTACGCTCTGGTTTGATTGATCAAGTCGCAATGATTACAACAGGACGGTATTTGCGTGCTAACCGCCTGTTTTTTGATGATGCCATCGCGGAGCCGATCAACCTCCGCAGCTGGCTCGCGCAAGTCGCTCCTTCAGTTCTTTGTTTTACATCACTGAAAAACGGCAGATTCAGCATTGAACCAGCCCTGCCCTACGACAGCAATTACAACATTGATCCGAACGGTGCTATTCAGATCTCGGCAATGTTCACCGAGGGCAACATGATCGAAGACTCATTTGAACTGCAATGGCTGGAACTAGAAGATCGCAAATTATTCCAATCTGTTGTTCAGTACAAACGAAGCAGTACCAATCGCTTCCCCGAACAACGCACAGTGGTTGTCCGTTACATCGCTAGTGACGCCGATCAATTACCTATTGAGGAATTTACTTTCAACCACATCACTGGCGATGAGCACGCTGTCCGCGTAGCGCGGTTCTTCCTTGCCCTCCGCAAACACGTCACCCACAGCATCACCTTCAAAACGTTGCCTTGGGGTTTAAGCCTTAAGCCTGGAGCATTTATCCGCGTCTCAACCCAAAGCAGCCCGTATAACCCAGCCAACAACGGCATTGTTAAGGCTGATGGAAGCGTCGTTGCAGTCACCGCCATGACCGACGGCACCTATGACGTGCACTACTGGGACCGCACCAAGGATTACGTGGAACGCGGCAACCTCGTCATTAGTAACGGCGTGGCAACCAACTTCCGTGATTCGGTGTTTTCCGTCATCAACGCCTATGCCATCAATGAGGTGTATCAGATTGAGGCGTTAGACGTGGACACCGACGGCATTGTGACGATTAAGGCTAGTAACTACCCAGTAGACTCAAGTGGGCGCAGCTTGATCGCCCGTGACGTACTAAACGTCGGCAACGTATTTGAAACCATTGGCGTTTCGGAATCCTAATGGCTTACCCCACCTATAAGCCAACTTCCCGCAATTTTTCGGCAGGCAACTATTCGTATAAAACTTTCAAATCCCAGTCGGGCAAAGAGACGCGGATTTTGTACGGTGATAAACGCACTGGCATGACGCTGGATCTGTCTTACGAGAACATTGCCGATACTGTTGCTGATGATTTCATTACCCATTACGACGAAGTCAAAGGCGGCTTCAGCACATTTACGCTCCCCAACGAAGTCCGCACTGGTTGGTCTGGCACAGCTGGCGCGATTGATGTCCCAACGGGCAATAACTGGCGTTACGAGTCCCCGCCGTCTATTACATCGGTGCGACCTGGAATCAGTAGCGTTACAGTGAAGCTGGTGGGTGTGCTCTAATGGCTAAGGTCTACACAGGCCGCGATGGTCGTCTGCTACTGGGAAGTAACATCCTCGTCAAGGTAACGAGCTGGACGCTGCAGGCAGACCTTGAAACGCTGGAATGCACCACGCTGGGCGACAGCCAACGTAATTACGTGCCCGGCGTTCAATCTTTTAGTGGCTCAGCTGCACTGCTGTACTACGTTGATAGCGATAACACCAACGACGCCAGCACACTGCTGCAAAAACTGGTGCGTACCAGCGGTGTTACCACTTCCGATACGGTCAGCCTGACATTGCGCCTAACTAACGGCGGCACCAATAACGATGTGACCCTGACCGCGTATATCACCAGTGCTTCGATTGGGGCATCCGTGGGCGAGGTTGTGTCAGCGCAGATTTCATTCCAAGGCACTGGCGCCTTGACTACCGCGAACTTGTAATGAGCGTTTACCTCGGCAGTTACGGATTGGTCGAATTACGGCGTAGTTCCGACGCTGCTGAAAAAACTTCTGTTGTTAATCCGGGCGACGTAAATGTAAGCCGCCGTCGTTTTAGTTTTGATTTTGAATCAGGATTTTTACACAACGGCGATCAAATTGAAATCCGCAGCACGAACGGCGCCGACCTTGCCTTTGTTGATACAAGCGGCTGGATCGTCAATGCCTTACAAAGTGCCGGTCACTGGTACATCAACGTTGATGAGCTTGGCGGCATCCGTCTGTACGACACCTTTGACAAGGCAGTTGAAGGACTACAATCCCAAGCGATTGTGCTGACTTCGATTGCAACAGACATTCCTATTTCAGTCCGTATTGTAAACATCATTCCACGCATTTTGGCGCAATGCACATACTTCGAGCTGAATACCAGCCGTGAGGCCGTTGATATTACTGCCCTTGGCGACGAGTTCCGTTCGCAGTATTCCAGCCTGATTAGCGGCAGCGGTAATTTTCGCGCTTACTGGGAATACCTGCCGTCCTACGCCAAGCAAACCGCTGCCGAATCCGCCAACTATCTTTTGCAGCTTGCCATCCGTACAGAAGTCGGCAGCAAGTTTGGCGCCAAGTTTTACCTCAAAGTCGGCAGTGAAGACGGCACCAAAACCACTATTGACGACGAAATCTGGTATGAAATTGATGGCATTGTGACGCAGGCTGGTGTCAATTTTTCACCTGACAGTGCCGTCGAAATCAGCGCCGATTTTGTAACCACCGGACCGATCAGATTGCTTGCCAAGACCGTTCCATCCGACAAAGTGCTACAGGAAAACGCGGATGATATTCGCTTGGAACAAGACGCTTCAGCATCGCTGCTGCAGGAAGACATTGTGTAAGGCGGCTAAGCTAGGTGGTAACAGTGCCCTGTCGGCTTAGGCGGTATGGCTGATCTTCGGATTTCAGAATTAACAGCTCTAGCGGGTGCCAACCTAGCCGCCGGCGACTTACTGCCGATTGTTGATGTCTCCGCAAGCGAGACCAAAAAAATCACAGTCACCGACTTGGTTGGCAATGCCACCACGCTGATTGCTGATGCCACCATCCCAAGCGCCAAGGTGCTGTTTGGTGCCGGTTCGATTGTTGCTGCCTCGCTGGCGACCGACGCTGTTGCCACCGCCAAGATCCAGAACGACGCGGTAACTGCCGCCAAGCTGGCTGACGAATCCACCGTTGATCTGGTCACCTCACTGCCCGGCTCTGGCGCCTTCATCGGTCAGATCGCCCTTGATACCGATGACAGCAACGCCTACATCTGGGACGGCAGTTCGTGGGTTAGCTTCAAGGCTGCCGGTTCTGTCGGTTCCGTTGTCGGTAGCGCCGCTGGCACCATCAACATTGTTGTTTCAACCAGCGGCAATGACGTAACCATCAGCGCCACGCTGGATAACACCAGTGCTGCTGGTGAATTTCTAGCTGGTCCTAGCGGTTCCGCTGGCGCTGTCAGTTACCGGACCATTACTGCTGCTGACATTCCGACCGCCACTACCAGTGCAAAGGGTGCTGTTCAGGTCAATGGCAACGGTCTGACACTCAGCGGCGACGAGATCCGCATTGATAACACTGTCACCGCCAACACAAGTCAGTACCACCTGACGCAATACAACGCTAAAGGTCTAATTACTACTGGCCGACAAATTACTGCTGCTGATCTTCCTGCCGCCACCTCTGTCGCCCAGGGTGCTGTTTATCCCGGCAGTGGCTTGGTGGTTTCTAGCGGTCAGCTAAACCACAGCAATAGCGCCACGGCTGGCACGTACACCAAGGTGACGATTGACGCCCAAGGGCACGTCACGGTTGGCGCCACGCTTGGCGCAGCTGATATTCCTGATCTGGATGCCTCTAAGGTCACCACCGGCACGTTTGATACGGCTCGGATTGGCACCAGCGCGATCACGGGCACCAAGCTGTCGGATTCGTCCGTTGTGCTATTTGGTGGTGCTGGATCAACTGCCGGCATCGTTACTTTCCCAGCTGCTGATTTCAAAGGTCAGTATTTCTGGGATGAATTAAACGGCGACCTGTACCTCTGGTCTGGTTCGTCTTGGTTGCCTGTCACGATTACCTCGGGTGAGCTGATTTTCTCTGGCACGTATAACGCTAACACTAACGTCATTGCGTCTACCACTACGGCTGGTTCTGCTGCTGGCTATACAACTGGCGCCGCACTGCCTGCTGCTAGTTCCACCAATAACCGCCATTACCTCGTTGTCAGTCAGTCGGGCACCGGCACAGGTAATGCACCGCCAGAGGCACTGGCGCCACCGGACATGATCCTGTCCAACGGTGCTACCTATGACCTGATCGACGTTTCTAACGCCATTGCCGGTCAGACCGCCACCAATATCAGTTTTACGCCGTATGGCAATATCTCGGCCACCAATGCCCAGCTGGCAATTCAGGAGTTGGAAGATGAGAAACTAGCCAAGGCAGGCGGCACCGTTACCGGCAACCTTGAGATTGGCACCACTGGCAGCCTGACATTTGAAGGCAGCACAGCCGATGCTTTTGAAACCACATTGGCGGTCCAAAATCCAACGGCAGACCGGACCATCACGCTGCCCAATTCAACTGGCACGGTCGCACTGACCAGCGACCTGAGCAGCTATGTGCCGCTGGCTGGTGGCACGATGACCGGCAACCTGCTGCTTAACGCCCAGAGTGACCTGCGTTTCGGTGACGCAGATAGCAGCAGCTACCTATCCTTCCAAGCACCGGCAAACGTACCCAGCGACGTTACATTCACCCTCCCCAGTGGTGATGGCACAGCAGATCAGGCGTTAGCAACCGATGGCAGTGGCACGCTTAGCTTTGTTAGCTATCTCAAGAGCAGTGGTGGAACGCTTACGGGTGATGTAACCCTGAACGCCCAATCTGATCTGCGGTTTGCCGACAGCGATAGCAGCAACTACGTGGCGTTCCAAGCACCTGCCACGATCAGCAGCAACGTTACGTGGACCCTACCAAGTGTTGATGGTACTAGCGGTCAAGCACTGAACACGAATGGCACTGGAACGCTGGGTTGGTCTAGTTATGCCGGGCTTGATACGGCGCAGACCTTTACGAAGGGACAGCGGGCTGAGGTGACTGCCCTTACCGATGCGGCCACAATCAGCGTCGATTTTTCAGACTCAAATAATTTTTCGGTCACGCTCGGGGGCAGCAGAACTTTGGGTAATCCGACCAACCAAGTAGCGGGTCAATCGGGATCACTGTTTATTACTCAGGATGGAACAGGTTCGCGGACTTTGGCATACTCGTCGGATTGGGAATTTGCTGGTGGCACAGCACCGACGCTAAGCACAGCGTCCAGCGCTGTTGACAGGATTGACTACATTGTCCGCGCAAGCGGCAGCATCCACGCCGTCCTCACTAAGGCATTTAGCTGATGTCAGTTTTCCACGAGAACATGCTGATTGGCTCCTCCGGCCAAGGTGGAGCTGCGGCTGCCTACACCATTCCACGTTCGCTCCGTTTCAACAGTACTGACAGTGCTTTTTTGTCTCAGGGTACATCACGAACTCCGGTGGCAAATACATCCATTACCTTCTCGTTTTGGCTGAAACTGTCAAACTTATCTGCCGATCAACAAATTATCTGGTCAGGCCCAGCAGCGGGCTATTTAACTATCGCTTACTATGGCAGTTACCAAAGTGGTGCTCTCTGGGCCACTAATGACGCCGCCGGGTTAGATGGCAATGCAGCAAAGAGTAACGGGGTGCTGCGTGACCCATCTGCTTGGTATCACATTCTTTACTCTCGTGCGCACGGATCCAACGGCATTCTTTACATAAACGGGGTCCAGCAGACAACTCAGGCAATTAACACTGCCAACATAGATTTCTTTGCCAGTTCCGCAAAAGCGATAGGACGACGCAGTGACAATAATACTCGCCATGCCAGCTTCTATTTGGCTGATTTTTATTGTGTTGACGGCCAAGCCTTAACCCCCAGCAGCTTTGGCGAAACCGACGCCACCACCGGCGCGTGGAACCCCAAGGCATACACCGGCACGTATCCCGGCAACTCCTTCCACCTCGACTTTGCCGACAACAGTGCAGCAACTGCCGCTGCATTAGGGAAGGACACTTCTGGCAACAACAACAACTGGACGCCGAATAACCTTTCGGTTGACCTAGGCGGCAATACATCTCAAAACTGGTCGGCCACTGCAAGCATCGCAGGGCAAGCTGGGTTTGAAGCTACCAAGGCGTTTGATGGCGACTCCTCGTCGTCGTCGTCGTCTTATTATTTCCCAGGTACAAACGGAATTGGGACGTTTACATTCGCCCAGAGTATTCCGTATTCGACTATCAAAATCTGGTACGGACGAAATAATGGTAGACTGTTTGTCAACGGCGTTGACATGGCGATTGGCAGCACAGGATACGCAGAAATTAACCAAACATATTTAGCCTCCAAAGGGGTCGCTTCTCCCTTGGTTTCTATTGGATTAGAGCGAATATCCGCAGGTAACGGAGCCTATCTTTTCGGGGTTGAGGTCAATGGAAGCCAGCTTATAGATCCCGTCTACAGTTCAGGAAACGACAGCCTTGTTGATACACCCACCAGTTACGGCACAAGCACTGGCGTGGGCGGCGAGGTCAGGGGAAACTACTGCACGTGGAACGCAGTTGATACCTTAAACTCGCCAATTCTTAGCAACGGCAATCTTGACGCTACTCTAGCCACTTTTGCCAGCTCAACGGCTTCAACCGCAAAAGGTACAATAGCTCTTGCCGGTAGTGGCAAGTATTACTGGGAAGTCACGTATAACACTGCCAATGGACTAGCGGGAGCTTCTATTGGAATAATCGGCGCGGCTGATTATGTAAAAAGCGTTTACGATGAATCCGGTACTTACATACACTATTGGTCTTACAACGGTACCAAGTGGGTTAATTCACCTAGCAACACTTCGTATGGCGCGTCTTACGGTGCTGGTGACGTTATTGGTGTCGCACTGAATCTAGACAGTGGCACAGTTACATTCTATAAAAACAACGTATCTCAAGGGGCAATAACACTGACAACATCTGCTTCTGGATGGAAGCCAATGATTGCCAATGCTACTACGGCTGGAACTCAACTATTGACCTTAAACGCCGGCCAACGCGCCTTTGCGTATAGCGCCCCGTCGGGCTTCTCGCCGCTCGTGGATACCTTGCTGCCGACGCCGACGATTGCCAACGGTGCCACGGCGATGGACGTGAAGCTCTACACCGGCAATGGCTCGACGCAGACCATCAGTGGGCTGAACTTCTCGCCTGATTGGGTGTGGATTAAGGCTCGCAACCTTGGATACTGGCACCGTTTAATTGATAGTGTTCGCGGTGCTCAAAAGTTTTTATACAGCAATGACAATAGCGGAGAAGGCACTTCAACAGCAAACGATATATTTACATCTTTTGATTCCACTGGTTTTACGCTTGGAGGCGCCGCCCCATCCGCCGACGGATTAAACCAAAACGCCCATCCTTACGTCGCCTGGTGCTGGGACGCCGGCGCCAATAGCAGCAAGACCTACACCGTCACCGTTGTCAGCGGTGCGTTTTACATCGACGGCAAACAGCAACCCACGCTAAACCTAGAAGAAGGCAGCACGTACACCTTTGACCTATCGGCTGCGTCTAACTCTGGGCATCCATTCCGGCTATCAGAATCAGCCAATGGACCTACGCAATACACAACAGGTGTGACGACTAGCGGTACTGCCGGCAATGCTGGCGCTACTTTGACGATTGCCGTTGCATCAGGCGCACCCACGCTGTACTACTTCTGCACCAACCACAGTGGGATGGGCGGGCAGATCAATACGAACACCACCGCAGGCGCGTCTAATTTTGCAGGCACGATAACCAGCACCGTTCGCGCCAACATTTCGGCGGGGTTTAGTGTGGTGACGTACACGGGCACAGGATCAAACGCCACGGTGGGGCATGGTTTGGGCGTTGCGCCACAGTGGGTTATCGTAAAACGCAGAAACACAACTGGCGACTGGGCGACGTGGCATACCAGTATTGCGAATACAAATTATCTGCTGCTAAACAGCACTGCTGCATCTACCTCTGGCGCAACGTATTGGAATAGCACCTCGCCAACAAGTTCTTTATTTAGCGTTGGCACCAATACCAATACAAACGCCAATACAGGAACTTACGTCGCCTACGCCTGGGCGCCTGTGGCGGGCTATAGCTCCTTCGGCAGTTATACCGGCAATGGATCGAGCAATGGACCCATGGTTCACCTTAATTTTCGTCCCGCAGTCGTCATGGTGAAGATGTCCAGCTCAACTGGCAACTGGACAATTCTTGATGACAAACGCGAAGGCTACAACGTGGACAACGATCCGTTGCATCCCAACCTTTCCGATGGCGAAGGCACCACAGACCTAATTGACATCACCAGCAACGGTTTCAAGGTGCGAACCACCAATGCCACATTTAATACAAATGCCGGCACGTATGTCTACGCAGCGTGGGCTTCAGCGCCGTTCCCCTACGCCCGAGCGCGATGACACTTGCTGCCCGGCCTAAACTCAAACCAACGCCCTAGATCCATGTTCCTCCTTGACGGCAGACCACTCAGCCCCGACGCCCCGTTCAAGCATCTGGGCATTCAATACCCTGCGAACTGGCTGCGTCTTGCCAGCCCCGAGGAACGCGCCGCCATCGGCATCACCGAAGTGCCTGACCCGCCGTCCTACGACCAACGCTTCTACTGGGGCTATGACGACAAGGGTGCTCTGATCCCCAAGGACCACACCCAACTCGTCGATCAGTGGGTGGCACAGACCCGCACCACAGCCAACACACTGCTGACGCCGACCGATTGGATCATCATCCGCGAAGCTGATAACGGCAAAGCCGCTGACCCGCTACTCAAGACATGGCGCGAAGATATCCGCCTTGCCACTGGCGTGAAGGTGACCGCGATCCGTGACACCACGGACACGCCCGCTTTAGCGGCTTACATTACCGGCACCGAATACCCCGTCTGGCCTCGTGACCCTTATAGCCCTACTCCTGTTGAGCCTGCTGCTGATGATGATGGGCTGGAGCCTGCTGGCGATAGCGTCAAAAGCTGATGGCGGTTAAAAGCAAGACCGCGCTGGGTCGCATTGAGTTCAAACCCGGCAAACCCAAGCGCACGCGCCAAGGGCAAGGACAACATTCCCTACCTAGCCACGGACGCAAGAAGATGCGCGGTCAGGGCAAGGGCTAATGGCTGGCACTATTGCCATAATGAGAGCGAAGCCAGAGCCTAGTCGTGGTTGAAATCTTAGCCGCCATCACGGGTGCCTCAATCAGTGTGGCGGCGTATGCGTTCACCGGCATCGCACGGCGCAATGTCGAAAGCCGCGACTCTGTGCTGCGTTTGACCATGGCGGTGGAGTCTGTCGCTGCAAAAATGGAGGAGTTGCACATCGATTTCAAAAGTGACCGCCGGGAGGTCTTTGGGCGTTTGAATCAGATGGAGCAGCGGCTAGCCAAACTGGAAGCAAAGCCTTAGCCTGAGGTGTCTGCCTCTTTTGTATGACCACCGAACAGCTTGCAGTCGCCGCCGTGGTTGTTGCCGCCGGCTCTGAGATCATTGCCTTGTCACCGCTCAAGTCAAACAGCTGGGTGCAACTGCTGATGCAGGCGCTCAGAGTGGTATTTCCGAAGCGACGTTAATCACGCAGAATCACGATCCATACCAAACTGACCAGCCAGG
>Ga0194130_10003711_pt1 | contig 20168 bp, 11 predicted proteins | sample TA2KigsurfametaG_FD_160084 | JGI IMG/M metagenome (GOLD analysis project Ga0194130, IMG submission 160084) | Freshwater microbial communities from Lake Tanganyika, Tanzania - TA2015050 Kigoma 12 surface | ecosystem: Environmental > Aquatic > Freshwater > Lake | place: Tanzania: Lake Tanganyika... | reverse complement strand
GACCCTCGTCGTGAACAAGCTCCGTGGCATCCTGAACGTCGTGGCCGTCAAGGCCCCCGGCTTCGGTGACCGCCGCAAAGCCATGTGCGAGGACATCGCGATCCTCACCGGCGGCAAGTTCATCAGCGAGGACCTCGGCCTCAAGCTTGAAAACCTCGAACTCACCGACCTCGGCCGTGCCAAGAGCATCGTCGTGGACAAGGAAAACACCACCATCGTCGAAGGCAACGGCAAGTCCTCTGAGATCCAGGGCCGCGTGAACCAGATCCGCCGCCAGATTGACGAGACTACCAGCGATTACGACCGCGAGAAGCTCCAGGAGCGCCTCGCCAAGCTCGCCGGCGGCGTCGCCGTCATCAATGTCGGTGCGGCTACCGAAACTGAGATGAAGGAAAAGAAGGCCCGTGTCGAAGACGCGCTGCACGCGACCCGTGCGGCCGTTGAAGAAGGCATCGTCCCAGGCGGTGGCGTGGCGTTGCTCCGCTGTCTCCCCGCGATTGACGCCGTGAAAGGCGCCAACACCGACGAACAGCTCGGCGTCGAAATCGTGAAGCGCGCCGTCGAATGGCCCGCTAAGTGGCTCGCCAACAACGGCGGTTACGAAGGCTCTGTCGTTGTGCAGGAGATCAAGAAGCGCAAGGGCAACGAGGGCTTCAACGCCGCTACAGGCGACTATGAAGACCTCGTGAAAGCCGGTGTCGTTGACCCCAAGAAGGTCACTCGCGCCGCGCTCCAGAACAGCAGCTCCATCGCGGGCTTGTTGCTGACCACTGAGTGCCTCATCACTGATCAGCCGGAGAAGGAAAAGCCTCCGGTCGCCGGCGGTGACCACCATGGTCCAGGCGGCATGGATATGTAATCCACGCTGAAATCATAAAATAAATCACAGCAGGGCCGGCGAAAGTCGGCCCTGCTTTTTTAGTTTAGTCGCGAGCAGCGGTAAGAAAGCCGTTTCCTTCCCGTCTTTGAACTGAAGTAAACAAGTAGCAGTGCTAAGCAGGCGCATTTGAGAGCTATCTGCGAGAGCGAAACCTAAACTCCTAAAAACTCATGTGAGTCGTGGTTGCCCAAACTTCGGTTAAAAACTAATGGCAACTACGCTCAGCTTTGGCTTAATCGTCCCATGCCGAAGCAAATTAAACCCGATCCCGCAGTCGTCCCGCCGCCGTCCCGCCCGATCCCGTGGCTGTGGCTCGGGTTAGCTGTTGCGGTGGGCGGCTTGTTAGGTTGGGCGGTAGGCAATGGGGGCTTCTCGCGCTCGGCTACTAAGTCTGCTCCTACGTCGTCAGCTTCCGTCCTGCCGGACATTGCGAAGTCGCTCACGCCATCGCCAGTGCCCGCGCTCACGCCAGCGCAGTCTAACGCCATTTTTCAGATGACCAACCGCGTGGCCGTTTTGCCGCCTACTAACCCGCCTGTCCCGTCACTTCTTACCGCCCAAGCCCAGCCGCCCATCGCTCCGCCGATCATTCCCACCGCTGCTCCGGTCGGCGAGACGCTTTACAATGGAATCGTCCTTCCGGTTATCTGGCCGCCGAGGAACGAATACCGGCCTGGTGAGCCGATGGTCGTTCCTTACCTAAGCAACCCGCCGCCCGTCATCGATATTACCACTGGTCGCCAGCTTTTTGTGGACGACTTTCTTATCGAGAGCAACACGCTCAAGCGCACTTGGCACCAGCCCCTCCTGCACTCGAATAACCCTGTGCTGAAGCCCGATCGCGAATGGGAGAAAGCCGGCGGCGCGATGGCCATGCCCTTCAGCGATGGGGTGTGGTTAGATCCGATGAATGGAATTACGCCCCCTGAGTTTCGGCCTGAGGAAGTGCAGGACGTGTTTCGGCTTGCAGCCCTGCTCACGCCTAGCACTAATGCGCTTGCGACGTGGTTCGCCGCGCAGATTTCCCCTGCCGCGCAGGCGAAGCTCAAGGACTTCCGCAGCACCAATCTTACCGAAATCGCTAAGATGCAGGTCCTGCTTGCCACTGAGCTCAACCGCGTCATCGCTGGGCCATCTATCTTTGATGGCGCCCGGTTTCAAAGCGTGCGCATGAGCTTACGGACCAGCGCGCTGCTCGCAGCGAACCCGCAGGGCGACCGCCTCAAGCGTCTGAACCGCTGGCTGCTGGAGGACGCTTTTCCGCGCGAGTTGTTCCGGATGCAGTCCGTTTTCACCTGCTACTACCAAGCTGGCTATGAGCGCGGCACTGCACTGGCCATTTCAACCAATGGCTTCGACTGGGAGAAGCCGGACTTAGGCTTGCGCCCCGGCAGCAATCTTGTGCAGACCGACCCACGCGACTCTTCGACTGTGTGGTTGGACCAATCCGATTCTGATCCGTCGCGCCGTTACAAGATGTGGCGAGCGCATAAGGACGGCGACACGTTCGGCCTTTCGCTGCACTTCTCACCTGATGGCATAAAGTGGGGACCGCGCGCGCAGCGCACCGGTGCGTCTGGTGATCGCTCCACCGTTTTTTGGAACCCGTTTCGCAAGGTGTGGGTTTACAGTTTGCGACAGAGCTTGGGTCAGCCGTGGGCGCGGCGATATTGGGAAGTAAAAGACCTGCTTGCTGGCCCGCACTGGCAGGGCATTGGTGAGCCGCCAATGTGGGTGGGCGCAGATCGCCTCGACCCACCACGCGCCGATTTGCAGGAGGCACCGCAACTCGACAACCTCGACGCGGTTGCTTACGAGAGCTTAATGGTCGGCTTATTCACAATTTGGCGGGGTGACAAAAACATTCCTGTAGGGCGGCCCAAGCCCAACTCGGTTTGGCTTGGCTTCAGCCGCGATGGTTTTCACTGGGATCGCCCCGTGCGTCAGCCGTTCCTTGATGTGTCAGAGAAAAAGGGCGATTGGAATTGGGGCAACGTCCAGTCTGTCGCAGGCGGTTTTCACGTTGTTGGGCGCAACCTTCACTTTTACTTTAGCGGTCGTTCAGGCGAGCCAGGCCAGCGCGAAGGTGGCGGCGCGATGGGCTTGGCGACACTGCGCCGCGACGGCTTTTGCTCGATGGATGCCGGCCCGCAGGGAGGCGTGCTGACCACGCGCCCAGTGAAGTTTAGCGCACGGTTCATGTTTGTGAACCTCAAGACCAATGCGCCTGATGGTGAGTTGCGCATTGAGATTCTTCACCCAGACGGTCGGCCCATTTCGCTCAATAAGAACGACACCAAGGAGCAACTCGTTCCCTTCACGCCGGACAAGGCCTTGCCCGCTTCGGGGGACCAGACGCTCATGGGCGTGAGCTGGCAAAACGGCATCCAAGATCTCTCAATGTTGGCTGGCCGGCCTGTGCGATTTCGCTTTCACCTAAAAAATGCTAGCCTGTACAGCTTCTGGGTAGGGCCGGGTCAATTGGGCCGCAGCATGGGACCGGTGGCCGCCGGCGGGCCTAACTTCACCGGCCCAATCGACACCGTGGGCAATGCCTCCTATCGTGCTTTCCCGGCCGTGCCGAGCACCAACCTCACGCCCCCGCCGTTGGCCGCTCCTGTGCCTGCATCCACTTCTCCATCGCCCCCGCCCAAGAATTAGATCATCACTATTCCAAAGTTCTCACCCCACTGGAGTTGACTGGTATCTAGTTAACGCCGCAAAGGCTGCCAAGAGAACGGGTAAAGTAAACCGGGAGGCGTGTCGTTTAGGGCAGAGAAGGAAAATTAACTTAAAAGTATTTTGACCAAGTGCCGTGATAGGTGCGCACAACAACTGCTCTGCTGAAGTGTTACCCTGGGCCTTTAGTGCTTTGACATGAATGAACTACCTCAGCGCGCACCTTACTTGGGAATTTGGTTCAGCGTGTACCAGAAGGTGTCGTTCACGAGGCTCTCGCCGGTGGCATTCTTCACGTCGAGGCTGCGAACCATTGTGACGAAACCGGGCTTCCAGCCTTCGAGCTTGAGGCGGACTTTCAGTTTGTCTGGCGAGACGGTGGCCCCGGTGACCTTGATGACGGTGGCGGCGTTTTCCTTGCCGTCGTGGTCCAGCTCAGGCGAGCCGTATTTGGAGTGATACTTGAGGCCGTATTGCGTCACGTCGTAGCCGTCGGGGTTCGCGGCGGCCTGCGGCTCGACGGGCTGCGTGAAGGTCAGCTCGAAGCCATCTCGCAATGCGTGAACTTCCTTTACCTCGAACGGCAGCTTGCCCGTGTAGCTAATGCGCTCCAGCGCGAAGTCCAGCGGCGCGACGGCTTTCCACGAAATCGGCGCCTGGCAGCCGCCGACGTAGAGCTTGCCGTCCGGCCCGTAAGCGAGACGGTTCACGCCGGATTGGAACTGTTTCAGGAACGGCCACACCGCGCCCTGATACTCGCCGTTGACCGTCTCCAACTGCACGCGCGTGACGATGGCGTTTTGGAAATCACCGACCATGAGCTGCCCCTTGAACGGTCCGAAGCGGTCGTCGGTAATCTCCGCGAAGCCCGTGACGGAGCGCGCGAGCTTATAGGGGAACCAGATGGCGGGCGGGTCGAAGCGCGTGTGCTTGCCGTATTCCTCCTGCGGCGCGGGCCACGCGCTCGGGTGGCCGTAGAACTTGCCGGGCGTGACGTGGTTCAGCTTGCACGCGCCCATCCACGCGCCTTGATTCTCGGAGACGAACACGTCGCGGTCGGGGCCGAAGGTGCCGATGCCGTTCGGCTCGCGGAAGCCGGAGCAAATCGTGTCGAGCTTCGCGCCGTCGGGCGAGATGCGAAGGCCCCAGCCCATGTAACGCGCGTCCCAACGCCCGCTGTGTCCGGCGTTGGCGAGGATGAAGTTGCCTGCCTTGTCGAAGATCGGGCCGTAGGAAAAAGCGTTGTAACTGCCGGTGTAGGTCCAGTTTTGGTTGAGGCTTTCGAACAAGTCCGCCTCGCCGTTGCCGTCGGTATCCGTGAGCCGGTAGAGCGCCTGCTTGGTGCCGATATAAATCTTCCCGTCGCGCACCGCCACGCCCATCGGCTCACACAACCCGCGCGCGAAGCGGCGATACTTGGCGGTGGTTGGCGCACCCTGCGCACCCTCGATGACCCACACTTCGCCCGGCCAAGTGCAGACGATGAGGTCGCCGTTGGGCAGGAAGTCCATGCCGGTGATGAGGAGGTTTGTCGTCTTGGGCAAGGAGAACGACTCGGCCTTGAAGGATGGGGTTGATGCGCTGCTTGGGCTTCGGAGTGGGTCGTTGGGATGAACCGCTCGCGGGCGCGGCGCATCGGAGGCAGCCAGTTTACTTGCGGTAGTCAGCAGGTTCGCCGGAGCCGGGAAGTCGCCGAGTTGAGTTGAAACCGCTACCGCCGAACCGGAGCCGATCGCAGTGGGGATTTTCACCCAAACACGCGTTTCGCGGCCTTCGATAATGTCCTTGGGATACCCCTTCTCCGCGCCCGCCTCAGTCGCGCGCTCAACTTCCCGACGGACAGGCTTGTCCTCTACAAAGAGCGTCGCTTGGCAATCCGATCCGACGCTCACTGACAAAGTCGTCTGCCCGCGTTTCAGCACGGTGCGGGCGTCGGCCTTTGTCGCGACCTCCACGTCGATTTCTGCGTGAGCCAAGAACCATAGTTCATTGGTGCGTTTGCCCAGAAACTCAAAGTGGCGAACCACATGGCTGTTGCCAAAAGCTAGCGGTGTTTCCCGCACGCGAAACGGTTCGGCGGTGGGCAGTTCAAGCAACAGTGCAGTCGGCCATGGCCAAGTGTTGACCGCAAAGAAGCGCGCTCCCTTCGGCATTTCGCGCGCGGGTTCATCTGGTTTTTTCCCCACCGCCCACGGAAAAACCGGCGGCATGGTCCAGAGCACCGTGCCGTCGTTGGTGCTGATGAAGGGCGACTTGGGCAGGCCGTATTGCGGGCCGAGGAGCGCGAGGCCTTTGCCCGACCACGCCGTGTGCGTGCGCAGCAGCTCGGTGTCGAAGGCCAAGTGCAGGTTCGTCGTCAGCGGCACCACGATGCTGCGCGTGCTCTGCGGCATCGGGGCCATGCGGAACGGCTGGTCCGGCGCGTCGTAGCGCGGCGTGACTGGGGCGAGCTTAGCCTTGGCGGTCTGCGCGTGGCTGCGCATGGGCTCGGTAATGCCAAGGCAAACAGCGGCGAGGATCAGGCAGATTAACGAACAGCGCATGAGCGCACTTTGCGACGGGGCAGGCCGATGGGCGATTCAAATTCGGCCGAATTGTCTCATGCGCTGCATGACGAACCGTGCGCGTTATCAGCGGGTGCTGGCCTTAACCTTAAACGGTCTGGCCCAACAAACCCGAGGAGCATATTAGGAACACGATTGGGAGTAGGAGGGAAGAATCCCGTTCCCCTTTCCCATGCTTCGCCTATCTTGAAGGCGTGTCCTCCCTAGGAGAACAACTTGCCGACCAACCGGCCTTCAACCAAGTCACGGTCCCAGACCTGTGGCAGCAGCAGGCCGTCAATGGGCTGCGCACTGGCAAGGACGTGGTCGTTCATGCGCCGACTGGGGCTGGCAAGACGCTGATCTTCGAGCTTTGGTCCAACTTTGGCAAACCTCACGGGCAAGCTATTTACACGGTGCCCACGCGAGCACTTGCCAACGATAAGCTCGCCGAGTGGCGCGCGCGTGGTTGGAACGTTGGCATCGCCACCGGCGACCTCAGTGAAAACCTCGACGCGCCCGTGCTCGTGGCGACGCTCGAGACGCAGAAGTATCGGCTCATTCGCGGCGAAGGGCCGGCGCTGCTGGTCATTGACGAGTATCAGATGCTCGCCGACCCCGACCGCGGCCTAAACTACGAGCTGGCCATCGCGATGGCTCCGCCGCAGACGCGCCTGCTGCTATTGAGCGGCAGCGTCGAGAACCCGCACCACATTGTGAAATGGTTGGAGCGGCTCGGGCGAAAGGCCCAGCTCGTACGGCATCTCGAACGGCCCGTGCCGCTTGAGGAAGTCCACGCCAACAATCTCAACGTGCATGTGCCCAGCGAGGTGAAGGGCTACTGGCCGCGCCTGGTGGCGAAGGCGCTCGCGGAAGACCTCGGCCCGGTGCTGGTCTTCGCTCCGCGCCGCAAGGAAACCGAGGCGCTCGCGGGTGAAATCGCGCGCTTTCTGCCGAACCCCAATCCGCTTTCGCTCACGCCCGAGCAAAAGTCGCTCGTTGGCGAGAAGGTCGCGCGGATGCTGCGCGCGCGGGTGGCTTACCACCACAGCGGCCTGAGCTATGGCGCGCGCGCGGGCGTGATCGAGCCGCTAGCGAAGGCAGGTCAGTTGCGCGTGGTGGTCGCCACGATGGGCCTGGCTGCGGGCATCAACTTCTCTTTGCGGAGCGTCGCGCTCGCGGCGGACTCGTATCGGCGCGACAACGTCGAGGTGCCCATCCGGCCGGACGAGATTTTGCAGATGTTCGGGCGCGCCGGCCGGCGGGGCATTGACGACATTGGCTACGTGCTCGTGTCGGCGAATGGTCTGCGGTTGCTCGACGGCCGACCTGCGTTCCTCGCCCGTTCGGGCCTCGTAGACTGGAGCGCGCTGTTGGGCATCATGGCCGCCGCGGCACAGGCGGACTTGGATCCGTTTCAAGAGGCAGTGCGGGTGCAGGAGCGGCTGTTCACGACGAAGCCGATTTTGCTCGGCGTCGAGGGCGCGTTGAAGAATCCCCAAACTCCGTGTGGCCTCAAGACCGACGGCGAGCGTGCTCGCCATGTGCGCAAGATGGTGCGGCAGTTCCTCAACAGCCGGGGGGAATGGGAGGCGTGGCCGGCGCTGCGAGACGTGCCCGCCGCGCAGGTGCAGGTGATGGAACCGCTCGGCGAAGGCGCGCTGGCGATGTTGAAGGTGAGCGGCCCGGTGGTGACTAAGCGGCGAGCGACCACCGCGGAAGTGCTGCCCAATCGCGTTGAGCGTGTGAGCGACGCCGGCGCAGTGTCCTCACTCTCTCCCACCGGGGGAGACGTTCAGGGTGAGGGAGCAGGGCGTGCCGAGGATTTGCTGTCGTCGTTCGAACCATCCTTGGCAGAGGACAGCGAGCGCCAGTCGCCGGTGCCCAGCGTCCCCCTCTGCTCTGCGCTCACTGTCGAGCGCGCGATGGAGAAGTTGGGCGAGGGCGGGACGTTGATGAAGCTTTCGGACGGCACCTTCGCCCGTGTACTCGCGGTGGCAGACACGTTGAGCGGCGGACAGGTGTTGCTGGCCAAGTGGGTGCGCAAGTTCACTGGTTGGGGCACGCGCGAAGTATCGCTGGCGGCTTGGCGTGAGCACGTAGTGCCCGTGCTGGAACAACGCTTCGCGCGCGAGAAAACGCCCGTGCTCGCCCTAGAGTATCCGCCCGCAGTGCGACTCAAGGATGAGTTCGCCGAGCACATGCCCGAAGTTGGCTTTGGTCCAGTACGCGCAGTCGTGGCGCTCGGGCAGCTCACGCTCAAGGCCTGCGTGGACGCGCATGGTGTCGCGTTGTGGAAGCCGCCGGAGCGTGAGGTGTTTCCGCCCGATTGCTCGGGTTGCGACTTTGTGCCGCAGTGCAAGCAGCTCCCCACCGGCACCGGCGTGGCGACGATTTGGCGGCGGCTCGGCCTAGTCAGCCCGGACGGAAAGCCAACTCGGCGCGGGCGTATCGTAAGTTTTTTCCACTCAGGGGACGGCCTCGCGGTCGCGGCGGCACTGGAGGATGAATCCCTGCCGATCGAAGAACTTGGTTACGAACTGGCCAACCTTCACGCAGGGCATCGCTTCGCGAAGGGCGATGCGCGTTGGGACGGACGCATCGCGCTGGCGTGTCGGCGGCTGTTCGGACCGCAGACTTTTACGGGCTATCTTGAGCAGGGTGTGCCGCCCGAATACGGGGCGGGCGCGGAGGAAATCGCGGCGGACGTGCACCATGACCCGCTGGGTAAAAACGGCTGGGTCTCGGAATTCCTTGGTGTGGGGGATATTGACCGAATGATCATTGAGTGGCGCAGCGTGCTGCGGCAGGTTGTGCACGCGCCGGACTTGGAGTGGCCGCGCTGGGCAATGCTCAAGGATCGGGCCCGTGCGATCTTGCGCGAAACAGACTCACCGACTCTTACTGAGCTGCCGCCACTAGAATATCAGCAAACCAAACGCGTGAATCATCAGCTCTCAATGCGGCGGCATTGAGCTAAAGCGCTTTTAAACTGCGCTTACCGGATGCTCTCAATCGGACGTAGGCTTCACCTTTAAGTCGGCCTGATCATATGGCTGGGTTTGAAAGTGAAATGGGGCCACGGTTCGTGGTGCCAACTGCGACAGCCACCATGCACATCATGTAAGGATTACGGGGACGTAGTGAAGGTGAGGAGTTAAAATATCAATCCGCCGTTGGCGAAAGGAGTGACGGCCCTAAAGAAGCCGCCCCAGCCTTCGGGCGACCTAAGGCATGGGCTTGAGCCGTTTATAATTACGCGTTGACGCACGGGTTTGGCTAAGTTATACGCACACGTAGTAAATGGCCCAGTTCGCATGAGTGCTCCGCAATTGTCCATCCTCTTCTTTCTCCAGATGCTCGTCATTTTGGCGGCGTGTCGGCTGGTGGGTGTCGCGGCGCGGCGCGCGGGGCAGCCTCTGGTGGTTGGCGAAATGGTCGCAGGTGTGCTGCTCGGACCGTCATTACTTGGACTGCTCGCTCCAAGCGCGCAGGCGGTACTGTTCCCTCCGGAGTCACTCAAGATTTTGTTCGTCGTGGCTCAGATGGGCATTGGTTTGTACATGTTTTTCATCGGTATCGAATTTGACGTGGACATGTTTCGCCGGCAAATGCGAGGTGCCGCCGCCGTGTCGCTGGCAGGGATAGCTGTGCCATTCGTTTTGGGTGCGGCGCTTGCTCCGTGGCTGTTGGGAATCCCGGGGCTTTTTGATGAGAAGGCGCGCACCCACGAGGCCGTGCTTTTTCTCGGCGCGGCAATTGCCATTACGGCATTCCCGATGCTGGCACGGATCATCTACGAACGCGGATTGTCGGGGACACCGCTAGGCACGCTCTCGTTGGCGGCAGGGGCGATGGGTGATGCAGTGGCGTGGTGCATGCTAGCGGTAGTGTTAGCGAGCTTTGGGGGTGGGTTGGCGGTGGTGATCAAAGTTATTGGCGGTGGTGCGGTGTTCACTGTGCTGATGTTGACCGTCGGCCGCCGGCTGCTTGCTCGGCTCGGGGCATTGGCGGAGCGCGAGGGCAGGCTTACGCCGCAAATGCTCTCGACCTGTCTGATGCTGCTCATGCTTTCAGCTTGGGCCACGGAAGCGGCAGGCATCCACGCAGTGTTCGGCGGTTTTCTATTAGGCGTGGCGATGCCGCGCGGGCTGCTGACGCGCGAGTTGCAACGTAATCTGGAGCCGTTCACGGTGGTGTTTCTGCTGCCAATGTTCTTTACCTATTCTGGGCTAAATACGCGGTTAGACACGGTCAACAGCCTTCCGCTTTTAGGCGTGGCGATAGTGGTGCTGGCGGCGTCGTGCTTAGGCAAGTTTGGCGCGTGCTGGGCAGCAGCGCGTCTGACCGGCTCTGAAAACCGGTTGGCGCTGGCAGTGGGCGCGCTCATGAACGCGCGTGGCTTGATGGAACTCATCCTCCTCAACATCGGGCTGCAAAAGGGCGTCATTCAACCGCCGTTGTTCTCCATGCTGGTGCTAATGGCTGTGGTTACGACGCTGATGGCTGCACCGCTTTTTGAATGGGTTTATGGGCGGCACGCGCGGGCGGAGGGCAAGGTGGGCGAATTGCGCGCCGACTAACGGTGGGGTTTTTACTTTCTCGTAAATCTTGTCCTCATCCTGCCCTTCCGCCGTGGGTGTCTGCGAAGCCAGCAAACTTTGGATCAGGATCAGGCCGCCGAATGAACTGTAAAAGTGCTGTGGGCATTGAATTTACAGGTTTACTGCCGCACTCTTAGTCACAGATGCAGGTATGAAAGTCGCGCTCGCCCAACTCAACACGACCGTCGGTGATCTCGTAGGCAATGAGGCACGCGTTCTCGCGGCTTATCAACGCGGCGTGGCGGCGGGGGTGGAACTGGTCGTTTGCCCAGAACTGGCGACGACGGGTTATCCGCCGCGTGATCTGCTGATCAAGCCGCACTTCATCGCTCAAAATCTGGCGCTGCTGGAACGTCTTGCGGCGGTGACGGGGCCGGTCGGATTGCTCGTTGGCTTTGTGGGTCGAGGCGTGGGCCGGCCGGGGCGTGGGTTGACGAACTCGGTCGCGCTGTTACAGCACGGAAAGATCGCTGAGGTGCGAAACAAGAGCTTGCTACCAACTTATGATGTGTTCGACGAGGACCGTTACTTCGACCCGGCAGAAGGGAACGAGCCGTTAACTTTTAACGGTTGTCGCGTGGGGGTGACCGTCTGTGAAGACGTTTGGAACGACGAGGATTTCTGGCGCGAGCGCCGTTACCGGCGCAACCCGGCGGCAGACCTAGCGGCGGCGGGGGCGGAGTTGATTTTTAACGTATCAGCTTCGCCGTGGCATTTGGGCAAGAACACGATGCGGCGCGAGATGCTCGCCAGCCTTGCGGTCAAAACGCGCTGCCCGCTCCTCTACTGCAACCTCGTGGGCGGGAATGACGAACTGGTTTTCGACGGCGCGAGTCTCGTCTTCGACGAGCAGGGGCGGCTGGCGGTGCAGGGTGCGCTGTTTGCGGAAGATTTTCTAGTCGTGGATACCGAGAAGCTCAAGCCGGGCGCGCCGCCGATGGTGGGAGATGAGGAACTGGTTTATCGCGCGCTGGTGTTGGGATTGCGTGACTACCTGCACAAGTGCGGCTTCAAATCCGCTTTGCTCGGTTTGAGCGGGGGCATTGACTCGGCGCTGACGGCGGTACTGGCGGTAGACGCGCTCGGCGCGGAGAACGTGCGTGGGGTATCGCTGCCGTCACAGTTTTCCTCGCCGGGTAGCCTCGATGACGCGCGCTCACTGGCGGAGAATCTCGGTATTCGCTACGACATGATTCCGATTCAGCCGATCTTCGCATCAGCGAAAGGCCAGTTGGGGGAAGTTTTTGCTGGCCTGCCCGAGGACACGACTGAGGAGAACATCCAGGCCCGCCTGCGCGGCGTGGTGTTGATGGCGATGTCGAACAAGTTCGGCTCGCTGCTGCTGACCACCGGCAATAAGAGCGAGCTAGCGGTCGGCTATTGCACTCTATACGGCGACATGTGCGGCGGGCTGGCAGTCATTAGCGACGTGCCTAAGACGATGGTCTATCGTCTTTCAAACTGGGTGAACCGGGAGCGCGAAATTATTCCGGCGGCGTCCATCATCAAGCCGCCCAGCGCTGAGCTACGCCCGAATCAGACCGACCAAGACTCGCTGCCGCCCTACGACTTACTGGACGCCATCTTGGAGGAGTACGTGGTAAAGAGTCGGCCGGCGGGAGAAATCATCGCGGCCGGCTTCGACGCGGCGACAGTGCAACGGGTGGTAAAGCTTATCGACGGAGCGGAATATAAGCGTCGGCAGGCTGCGCCGGGACTTAAAGTAACCAGCAAGGCGTTCGGCGTGGGGCGACGGGTTCCCGTCGCCCAACGGTGGCGCGAGATGGGATGAAAGGGCGCAGCTGAACTTACTGCGCCGTCGCCGCCATCTCTAGATAGTTTAACTTCGTTGGTTTCCCCCGTTATTCAAACGCAGATGAGCTTGGTAGTGGTCACCTCTGCCGTAGGCCTTGCCTGTGAATTGGCATCCAGCAATTCAATCTTAAGCGGCAATACTACACCGCGCCGCTTAGTGTGCGCAGCAACCGCACCACGTCCTCTTTCGTGTTATAACCGGCCAAAGCGATGCGAATGCGGCCAGCGTGGTGCATGACGTGGATGTTCTCGGCTTCGAGCACGGTTTGGATGGCGGCGGTATTCGGGTGGCGAAAAGCGATTATGCCGGTCGGATTTGAGGGTTGCGCGGGGGCCATCGGCTGCAAACCAAGTTGCAGCAGACCGGCATGCACTTGCGCCACCAGAGGATCGGCATGTCGCGAAATTGCCTCGACGCCGACGCTTTCCACGTAACGCAGTGCTGCATTGAGCGAGTAGATGGCGGCAAAATTGGGCATTCCCACTGCGAAACTCGCCGCGCCTGCCTTAGTTTCTGCCCGCTGGAAGCGGTCGGCGTCGAAGGCATTCCGGAGGTGAAACCACCCGCCGGCGTGCGTCGTGAGCCGTGTCGCCGCGCGCTCCGGGATGCCCACGATGCAGCCACCGTGAATCCCGAGAGTCCACTTGTGTGTGCTACTGATGATGCAGTCGGCATCCGCACAGTCGAGCACCACGCGGCCGAGCGCCTGCGTCACGTCCACGGAGATGAGCGCATTGGGCGCGAGGCGGCGCACCGCGTCGCGGAACGGCGTCCACGCCAGCCGGTGGCCGTTGTAGAAGCTGACCAGCGAGACTTGCACCAGCCGCGTGTGCGCGTTGAGCAAGGCGGCCAGATTGTCCACGCGCAACTCTCCGCCGATGGCCTGCCACACGCGTGTCTGCGGGCGGATGGCGGCGGTCAGCCAAGGTGTCGCGCCCGCTGGAAAGTCGAGGTCAGTGACGATGACTTCGTCGGTGGACTGGAGGTTGAGCGCGGTGGCAAGGAGGTTGTAGGCCTCCGAACTACACGAGCAGAAGGAGATTTCCGCCGGCTTGAAGCCCGTCATGCGCGCGGCGACCTCGCGGCAGTCCTCGACCTCCTTGAAGTGGGCGTCGCGCCCGCTCATCCCGCGCAGCTTGTCCTGCCAGTAAGTTTGCAATGCCTCGCCCACGCACACTGGTGGGATGCTCTCAGCGGCGGTGTTGAGGTAGGTCATCGTATCCAGCGCGGGAAAATCGCGGTGGCGAGTGGCGGGCGTCAGCATGGCGGGATGTTGCCGCGAAAGGGGGGCAAGGTCACAAGAAAATCCGCCCCGCTTTTTTAAAGGCAATCGGCGAGCACTGATAAAGCGCTGGAACTTCCGAAAGCCCAGCGGCCACCGTCCGCTGCCTCAGGGCGGCATCAACGCTTGGGCGAGCCGCGCATAAGCATCGGTACCAGCCTCCAAGTCGCCTAACGCGATGTACTCGTCCACCGTGTGCGCTTGGGCGATGTCGCCAGGGCCAAGCACGATCACCGGCACACCGCGTGCGGCGATCTTGCTGGCGTCACACGAGAAAAATACCACGTCCGGTTCCGGTTGACCAAGGACGGCGCTGGCGGTCTTCACCAGCGGATGTTTAGGGGAAAACTCGAAGCTCTGGTCAACCACGCTTGGATCATCGAACTGCCAGCTCACTTCCGGCACCTGCTGGCAGCGTTCGCGGAGGCGGGCTTGGATTTCCCTGTACGTTTCGCGCCAGTCCTGCCCGGGCAGCAGCCGGATGTCCACTTGGATGGCGCAGTGCTCGGGCACGATGTTCACGCCCGTGCCGCCGCTGATGAGGCCGATGGAGCCGGTGCTGGTGCCGAAGCCGGGTGAGGTAATCTGCGTCAGGCGCGTGGCGAAGTGCTGCTCCAAGTCCAGAATCGCGTGCGCCATCGCGACCACGGCGCTGCGGCCCTCATGCGGCTTGCTGCTGTGTGCGGCGCGGCCCAGCGCGTGGATGGTGAACCGCAGGCAGCCTTTGCAACCGCGCACCACACGAAGGCGCGTCGGCTCGCCCACAACGGCGAAGTCGGGGAGCGGTTTCAGCTGCTCCAGCATCGCCGTTACGCCCCGGAAGCGAAATTCCTCATCCGCCATGCAGGCGACCGTGAGTGTGCCGCGCCATGAATTGGGCGTGTTCTTTAAGCGTAAGGCGGCGGCCAGCATGCACGCGAGCGGGCCTTTCATGTCGCTTGTACCCCGGCCCCACAGTCGGCCCTCACGCACTTCGCCCCCAAAGGGTGCGATGGTCATCCCACCGACGCCTACGGTGTCCGTGTGGCCGTTGAGCATGAAGTGCGGGTGGTCGGTGCCATTGCGCAATTGAAGCAGGACATTTTCTCGGCCTTGAAGGACCGGCTGCCGTTGGACACTAAAGCCATTTGCGCGCCCCCAAGTTGCGATCCAATCTGTCACCATGCCTTCACCAGCACTACTCGAGTCATAGTTTGGGTTTACGCTGGGCAAGCGGACGAGGGCTTGCGCGAGGTCAAGGGCGGTGGTGAACGACATGCGTGCTTACTATAAATCTAGGAGATATCCGATGAAAACGGGTTCTCCTTAGATGCCCTTGCGTGGTGACAAAAACGGCAGGTGCTTGAGGGAGTATTTCATTTTCTGCCTTCGGACAAGACCGGTCTGTATTACTGGGACGAGTAGGAAGAACAACAACCACTTAGGAAGTCGTCCTGCAGAAAAGCAAAGCCGGGAAAAATGCCCGGCTTGCCAGAGCTGATGTCATAGCTGAAGTCTCTCTATTTTTAGTCAGAGCGAGGCTGATGCAATAATCAGAATCATCGCAATCAACGCGAAACCCTCAGGCAATAGACGGTGGTGGTGCGGAGTCAATTTTCCGGCTCACTTTTTTCCATCGCCCGCTTTAGCGCGGGAACCTCCTGCAGGAGCTTCTCGAACTTGATGCCAGTGAGGCTTTCCAACACGGGCGGGAGCTGCGCGATGATCTGTGTCACATCGCCGGTGAACTTGCTCGCGCCGCCGCCAGTGCCAGTGCCGGAGTTGATGATGACCATCTTTTCGGTCTTCGCGAGTGGTTCAGAGATTTTCCCGGCGATTTCGGGCATGGCTTTGACGAGCAGTTCAATGACAGCGGCCTCGTTGTATTGTTGGAAGGCCTCGGCTTTGAGACGTGTGGCCTCTGCGGTCGCCTTGCCTTGCGCCTCAATGACGGCGGCCTGCACCAGACCGGTGGCCTTGGCGACATCAGCGTTGGCCAGACCGCGTGCCTTGTTGGCCTCCGCTTCAGCCAGACCGGTGGCTTTCGCCACATCGGCATTGGCAAAGCCGGTGGCCTTTGCGGCATTGGCTGCGCCGGTGGCCTCGGTCTCAAGCTGGAACTTGCGGGCGTTGGCGAGGGTCTCGACTTTCTGGCGTTCGGCCTCGGCGGGCTTCTGCACGGTGGCCTGTAGCTCTCGCTCCTTTCGTTTGATTTCTTGTTCCTGTAACTCGATCTGCTTCTGCTTAGCCACGATCTCGACCTGCACCTCCTCAGCCTTCACCAGCTGGCCAGTCTTATATTTTTGGAGGTCGTAGGCGAGATCGGACTCAGCCTTCTTTTGGTTTACGGCGGCTTGATACTGGGCAAAGTTGCTTTCGTAGTCGCGCTGGGCCTCAGCGATCTTGGTGTCGGCGAGAAATTTCGCTTCCTGGCCAGCCTGCGTGGCTTGCGAGGATTTGATCATTGCGTCACGGTCGGCCTCAGCTTGGGCGATCTGCGCGTCGCGTTTTACCTGCGCAATGCGGGGCTTGCCCAGGGCGTCGAGATAGCCCTGCGTGTCGCGGATGTCGCGAATGGTGAAGGAGACGATGCCCAAGCCCATGTTGGCCGTGTCACTAGCGGCGACCTCCTGCACGCGCGAGGCGAAGGCGTCACGGTTCTGGTAAATCTCCTCGACGGTCATCGTGCCGAGAATCGCCCGCAGGTGGCCTTCCAGCGTCTGCATCGCGACGTTCTTTATTTCATCGGTGGACTTGCTGAGGAATTGCTCCGCGGCAGTCGCGATGGAGACGTCGTCGCCCTTGACCTTGATCTGTGCCACGCCGTCCACTTTCACTGGCACGCCTTTACTGGTGTAAACTTCGGGCGTTTGGACATCAATCGTCAGAAGCTCGAGGGACAAGCGGTCCTGGCGCTCAAAGACCGGCCAGACGAAGACCCCGCCGCCTTTGACGATGCGGAAGCCCACCTCGCGCGAATTGCCGTCAGGATCCACGAGGCGGCGTTTGCGACCAGAGATGACGAGCACCTCGTTGGGGCCGACCTTGGTATAGCGGCTCGCAAAGATGGCGAAGATGATGATGACGGTGACCAGCAGGGCGAGCATGGCCGCCACGCCGATGGCCGCACCGGAACCGGAGACTTGGGCAAGCAGGGGTGGGAATGACATAGGTTGGTAGGAGTGGAGAGCGGGTCAGGCAGGCTTGACGAAAAACTGGGAACCGACGAGGCGCGTCACGGTGACGGGTGCGCCGGTGGCAATGGCCTTACCATCCTCCGATCGGGCCGGAGCGGTGTAACGGGTTCCGCCTTGCACATAAACGATTTCGCCGACGCCGTTCTCGGGAATGCCGGTGCCGAGCGTCGCGCTCATGCCTACCACGCTGGCGGCGGTGGATTCACTCGAGCTCTGCGTTTTGCGGAACACCAAGCGCAGCGCGGAGACAATCACGCTGGCAAACGCAAACGCGCCCACTGCTGCAAGTGGCGCGCTGATAGCCGGGGAGCGGGTCCCCTCCACCCGGCTGAGGAGGTAACCAAACGCGCCAAAGCCGGTCAGGAAGGCGGCGATAATCATCGGGCTGAAGACCGAGACCCCGCTGCCGTGCGAATCTGATGCTCCGGTTTCCGCATGGGTGCCGCCCATATCGTGGTGCTCGACGCCGTCTACGAAATGCCCCAACAACGCGAGGATGATCAGGAATAGGAAGCCGCCTCCGAGGCATAGCAGGTAGATCAACGAATCCAAGCTCATAGTGATCCCGCAATTTGCGAACAGTTTTTTTACTTAAATCGGTAACAGCGGGACAGGCAAGTGCGAAAAGAATTGAGAAAACAATAACGCGTAGTCATTCTTTCTTCCTGCGGGCGCGCTGGGACGGATTGTTCGCAAACTCCCAGAGGGTTTGTGGGGTGCGTTTCAAAGCGAGGACATCCGTTTTCGCCATGCGCTCTGCTCTTCACCCAGCCAGCGCCTTATGCTACCACACCGCCATGCAATCTCATGAGCTGCTGCGCGAGGTTTTTAAGGTCACCAGCGCCAAGCAAATCGCTGCTGACCTTAATCTCTCGTTGTCCATGATTTACAAATGGGCCGAGCCGACGGAAAAGGTTGAGGGTAGCGGCCTCGCCAATCCGTTGGACCGCATCGATCAGCTTATCAAAAGCACTCATGACCCGCGGCTGCCTCAGTGGATTTGCGAGCGGGCGGGCGGCTTTTTTATCCACAATCCCAAGGCTCACTGGCCACATCCGTATCAGGTCATCCCGGCTACGAACCAGATTGTTCAGGAGTTCGCAGACATGCTCGGCGTCATCGCCACCGCGGCCGGGGATAACCAGGTCACCAAGACTGAGGCTAAGGACATCCGCCGTCGCTGGGAGGACTTGAAGCGCGTCACGGAAGGATTTGTGCGCGGCTGCGAGGAGGGAAACTTTGCGAATAGCAAGCCGTCGGGCCTGCCCGCGCCGCCGCCCTGAACGTCAGTGCAGAGACGCTGCGAAGGTAGCGGTTCGCGGAGGACAATTTCCGTTTTCCCTGCGAACCTTGGCCTTTAGTGCATCTCTCAGTGGTATTTGAACAGTTCGCGTGATTCGCGATTTTCCCTCGTTCAATTCCCTTGCGACGCGCGGCGCGGCTAAGCTATGCCTCTGCCGCTTTCGTGAGCACGACCGCTGACTTCTGCCCCCGCCCTTACCTAGCGCATGAACTTCCTCCCGCTTATCGAAGCCAAGCGTGACGGGCGCACGCTCACGTCAGCGCAGTTGCAGGAGATGGTCACGGCCTACGTGGGCGGACAGATTCCCGATTACCAGATGGCGGCGTTTCTCATGGCCGTGTTTTATCGTGGTCTTAACGGTGGGGAAACCCGCGCATTAACGCTGGCCATGCGCGACTCTGGCGAAGTGTTGCAGTTCCCAGCTGATCCGCGTCCCGTCGTGGACAAGCACTCGACTGGCGGGGTGGGTGACAAAATTTCCCTCCCGCTTGCCCCACTGCTGGCTTGTCTCGGTTTTCGCGTGCCGATGATTTCGGGGCGCGGGCTGGGCATCACCGGTGGCACACTTGATAAACTTGAATCTATTCCCGGACTGACCACGCAACTCGGTCCCGAACGGCTGGTCGAGCAAACGCAGCGCATCGGCGTAGCGATGGGTGGTCAAACGGAGAACATGATTCCTGCTGATAAGTTGCTCTACGCGCTGCGCGACGTGACGGCCACCGTGCCAAGCATTCCATTGATTACGGCTAGCATCCTCTCCAAGAAGCTCGCTGAGGGGCTCGTTGCCCTGGTGATGGACGTGAAGTTTGGCCCGGCCGCGTTCATGCCCTCGCGTGCGGAGGCCCGCGATCTCGCGCGATCCATCGTGCAACTTGCCAGCGAGTGCGGCGTAATGACGCGCGCGTTAATCGTGGATATGAGCGCGCCACACGGCTGCGCTGCTGGCAATTGGCTGGAAGTGAAGGAGGCTATCGCGTGCCTCGAAGGGCGCGGGCCTCGGGATGTGGAGACACTCGTGGTCGAATGTGCTGCCTCGCTGCTCGTGCAAACCGACAGGTCGCATGATCTCGTCGCCGCACGCCAGACCGTGCGCGATTGCCTAGCCACAGGCGCGCCACGCCGAAAGTGGGATGAACTACTTGAGGCGCAGGGGGCGGATCTTGAAGCCTTTCATGCCAAACTTCAAACCGATCACATCGCGCCCGTCGTGCAGGAGTGTCGCGCCGAGGAGGAAGGCTTTGTCATCCGATGTGATGCACGAATCATCGGTGAAATTGTCCGCGACCTCGGCGGTGGCCGTATGACGAAAGCCTCCATCATCCAGCCGGAAGTCGGGGTGGACGCGCTCGCCAAACCCGGCGAGAAACTCAAGCGGGGGGATTTGCTTGCGCGGATTCATGCAATGTCCATAGAGCAGGCGACGGATGCCTGTGCGCGGCTACGCACCGCGTTTACCCTCTCGCCTCGCCCGCCGCTAGAACAGCCGCTGATTGTGGAGACGCTGTGAAATTGCGGTGTGCGGTTATCAATTCTTCACTTGCCTGCTTGTGCTGTTCAGGTTCCCTTCACTTCGGCAGGTCTTTCTGCCGCTAACCCCTAAACAAATGGAACGCGAAGTCACCGACACGCATCAGAAAGCGTTACTGGTCAACCTCGACTCCTCCAAGTACGGCACTTTTGTTGAGATCGGCGCGGGGCAAGAGGTGGCGCGGTGGTTTTTCCGCGTTGGCGGCGCGGCCGGAACCATTGCTAAGACCATGTCTGCTTACGATATGACGGTGAGCGATGCAATTTATGGACCTTGCGAGCGCTACGTCAGTCGCCAGAGGCTTACGGCCATGCTCGAACGCGAGCATGGTTTGCTCATCGAACGACTCGGCCA
>Ga0194130_10003707_pt1 | contig 20194 bp, 19 predicted proteins | sample TA2KigsurfametaG_FD_160084 | JGI IMG/M metagenome (GOLD analysis project Ga0194130, IMG submission 160084) | Freshwater microbial communities from Lake Tanganyika, Tanzania - TA2015050 Kigoma 12 surface | ecosystem: Environmental > Aquatic > Freshwater > Lake | place: Tanzania: Lake Tanganyika... | reverse complement strand
CCTGATAATTTATTATTTGATGCAGATGCTGATTGTTTATACAGGCCATCTGAATTCATATTCCAGCTAGAAATATCTTTGAGTAATTCATTTAAGCCTTCATTAATAACTTTTTGTTTTAATTCGGGCTCTAGAATAGGAAATGCCACTTCAATTCTTCTAAATAAGTTTCTATCCATCCAGTCTGCAGAGGATAAATAAACATTTTCCTTACCGTTTGCATAAAAATAAAAAATACGATGGTGTTCTAGAAATTGTCCAACAATAGATCTTACTCGAATGTTTTCGGAGAGGCCTTTAACTTTAGGCTTAAGTGCGCACACCCCTCTTACAATTAAATCAATTTTGACACCTGCTTGCGAGGCTTTGTAGAGTTCATTAATCACATCAGGCTCTAGGAGCGCATTCACTTTCGCCACAATTCTTGCAGGCTTACCTAACTTTGCTGCCTTGGCTTCAGCTTGAATATGCTTCACAATTTGATCAAACATAGTAAAGGGCGAGTGCCATAATGATTTCAGTTTGATTAAACGACTTGTTCCTGTGAGCTGCATAAAAATCTTATGAACATCGTCACAAATGGATGGGTTTGAAGTCATCAACCCAAAATCGGTATATAGCTTGGCTGTTCTGGGATGATAGTTTCCTGTCCCTAAATGCACATAACGTTTTAAAGTGTGCTCCGGTTTTCTTTTGCCTTTTGCTGGCAATAACTCTTTTCTTACAATCATGATCATCTTGGCGTGACATTTATGTTTTACCACACCATAAACAACATGCGCACCGACCTCTTCTAATTTAGCTGCCCATGAAATATTTGTTTCTTCATCAAAGCGTGCTAAGAGCTCCACAATCACAGTGACTTCTTTGCCATTCTTAGCAGCTTCAATTAAAGCGTCCATCACAGGCGATACATTGCCTGTTCTATATATCGTTTGTTTAATCGCTAATACATCAGGATCTTTTGAAGCAGTTCTGAGCAAATTCAAAACAGGCTCAAAGCTTTCATAAGGATGATGAAGTAACACATCGTGCGTTTTAAGTTCATCAAAGATAGAACCCTTAATTAAAGGTAACTTAGGGATATGAGATGGAAATTTCAGGTCGGGTCTATTCACAATCTCTGCTATTTGCATTAAGCGCATTAAGTTAACTGGCCCATCTACGCGATAACAATCTTCAGGATTCAAATCGCAAGATTTTCTTAAATACTTAAGAAGGTGATCTGGAATATCAGAGGAGATTTCAAGTCTTACTGCATCACCTAAATGTCTAGTGGACAACTCACCTTTTAATGATTCTTTTAAGTCAGAGATGTCATCATCCGATACAAATAAATCTGAATTTCTTGTCACTCTAAATTGGTAGCATCCTGTAATTTTCATACCGGGAAAAAGTTCGTGCACGAAAGATTGCATAAAGGTCGATAGGATCGCGATGCCGTATGGTTTTTGACTAATACGAGCCGGCATTTGAATGACGCGCGGTATAGAACGAGGTGCTTGAACAACAGCTAACTTAGGCGTCCTTCCAAAATCATCCTTGCCTTCTAATGTTACAAAAAAGTTTAAGCTTTTATTGATGACTTTAGGGAATGGGTGGGCTGGATCTAAAACAATTGGAGTTAAGAGTGGAACAAGTTCTTTTTCAAAATATGTTTTTGCCCAACGATGCTGACTTGGCGTCCATGCGCTCTCGAAATGAAGGTGAACTCCTTCCCTCTCAAGTCTCGGTAAAATATCTTTTTGAAATATTTTGTATTTATGACTAACAAGCGTTTGTGTCTCTTTCACAATGTTTAAATACGCATCACCTACTATAAGTCCATCTTGTGTCTTACTTTTAAGATTTTTTCTTAACTGCTCCTTAAGGACTGCGATACGAATCTCAAAGAATTCATCTAAATTACTTGAAACGATACAGATGTACTTAAGGCGCTCTAAAAGAGGTATTTTAAGATTTTGCGCTAGGGCAAGGACACGTCGGTTAAATTCAAGAGCGCCTAATTCACGATTTAATAAATTAAGTTTAGATTTCACAACATTCATACTATCATTGTGATTACAGAATGTGACATTTATATGACATTTGTAAGATATGTCATAGATATGTCACAAATTTGATTTAAATTAGCGTCCTTTATGATGATACCCTCTCGCAAAACAGCCCAATCTCCCGAAAATCTGAGTGGCTTATATGCTTCGATAGACCTGGGCTCTAACAGCTTTCGAATGATGATTGCAAAGGTCAATCATCTGCCTACCAGTATTCAATTTCAAACCATCGACACCTTAAGAGATACCGTCAGACTTGCTGGAGGACTTAATCAAGATAATGAATTAAGTGAAGAGTCAACAACGAAAGCACTTGCAGCTATTTTAAGATTTGGCGACCGATTGAGAAGCTTTAGCCCTAATCAAGTCGTTGCTGTGGCCACGAATACCTTCCGTGTCGCTCGAAATGCTAAAAAATTTGTCGATGAAGCGGAAAGGCTTTTAGGCTTTCCGATTGATGTCATCTCAGGTAATGAAGAGGCCAGGCTTATCTACATTGGAGCCTCATATATCGCGCCCATGTGTGTCGGCAAAAGGCTTGTATTTGACATTGGCGGCGGCTCGACTGAAATCATAATCGGTGACGGCCATGAGCCCAAGCTTTTGGAGTCGCTTCCTATAGGGTGCGTTTCTTTTAGCCAAAGATTTTTTTCGGAAGGTATCATCGATGAAGAAAATTTCAAAGCTGCTCAGAATGCTGCTTTAAAAGAAATTAAAGCGATCGCATCTTTCTATCGGAAAATGGGTTGGGAACAAGCGATAGGCTCCTCAGGAACAGCCAGAGCTATTGCAGAACTTATTGCACTCAATGGATTAAGTGGTGAACCGCACATTCTTCCTGTTGAAGAAACAGGCGGGATTATCACACGTCATGGCTTAGAGTTACTTAAAAAAAACTTACTTGAAACAAAACATATCGAACGATTAAGCTTATTAGGTTTAAAAGCGGATCGTAAGCCTGTATTACCCGGAGGCCTTGCTATTATGATCGCAGCCTTTGAAGAGTTAGGCATTGAGCATATGGAAATTACGGAAGCCGCCCTTCTTTTTGGCTCGCTTCATCATCTCTATAATCAATCTAAGCATAGTGCCAATAATAAGAAAAAGGGTATTCTTAAAACACTCTTTAATGCGATTGGTAAACTAGAAAATATCGATACGAGACATGGTCTTATCGAGCAATTAGGTAAACGTTTTAATGTAGACGAAGTACAATTTAAACGGGTAAGTCAAACGGCTGATTTTTTTTTAGATCAATTATCTAACTTTAAAAAAGAAGACAGAGAAAATAATCGCAAGCTTCTAACTTGGGCATCATTCCTTCATGAAATTGGCTTAGCTGTATCACGCGCTGATTACCAAAAACATTCTGCTTACATTATATCTCATGCTGATTTGCCAGGATTTTCAAGGCTTGATCAGGCTAGGCTTGCAGGGCTTGTATTAGGACATAACGGTAAACTCAATAAACTTCCTATCAGCCCTGGCTATATCGATTGGCACTTGTTATTTTGCTTAAGGCTGGCACATGTCGTTTCTAGAAAAAGAGAAAATGCAGCGCAGCCTCTTATCGAGGTCGAACAAAATCCTAAAGGATTTAAATTAAGGATTTCTAAGGCTTGGTTAGAAAAAAATCCATTCATTCAATTCGGACTCAACAAGGAAGCATCCGACTGGAAAAAAATTGAATGGAAGTATGAGATAGAGCTCTACTAAACTGTGCTTTTGGCACTACCAATTCTAGTATTAGTATATCTTGTGAGTGATGTTTTTTGTGTGATGACATACTTATAGAATTTAGCCACTTTTTTAGCTAAGACATCAGCACCCCATTTCTCTCCTGCGTATTGTCTCCCCTTTTTTCCAATGCTTTCACGTTTTGAGGGGTCAGATAAAAGCATGCTCACTTTATCTGCAAAATCATAGATATCATCTTTTGCGATTAACGTTCCCTCGCCCTCGATAAGTATTGATTTAGTTCCAAGCTCTGCTAATGCAACGACAGGCGTTCCTTGAGCCATAGCCTCTAAAAGTACTAAACCTTGAGTCTCGCTCTTAGATGCAAAGACAAATACATCAGCCGCCTTATAACAAGCAATAAGCTCATGACAGCGATCTAAGTATCCAATCATTTTTGCTTTATTCACCAAACCTAATCTCGCGATCGATGCCTTAATAGATTCTTCTGCTGGACCCTCACCTGTAATCACCAATAATGCATCAGGATGCTTTTGAATTAACTCCACATGCATTTCAAGTAAGAACTCAATATTTTTTTCATGGGCGACCCTGCCTACAAATAAAAGCATTGGTTGTGCTAATGGAATGTCATGACTGATTCGAAAAGACTCTCCATCGACCTTGGCAAAACTTGACTCGTCTAAACCTGTAGCCACCACTTCTGCAGATGTCTTAATGCCATATGCTTTTAATACATCCAACATGGGTTTTGATGGAGAGATAATGCCGTCAACTGCATTACATTGTCTTCTCGATATAGTTCTTGCAAGTTTTCTAGAAATAAATTGTGGGATGAAAGGTAAATAATGATGTAAATAATCCTCAAAGAATGTGTGGTAAGTTTCAACCACGGGTATATCTAATTTTTTTCCAAAATGAATACCCACGTAATGTGCTGTAAATGGTGTATGAATATGTATTACATCAAAATGTCCTTCTTCAACCCATGGTAATAATGCTTTCAATTTACCAAAATTCATTAAGCGATCTTCAGGATCGAAATAAATCTTATGGGAAGGCACTCTTATAATCCAGTCTGCATGCTTATCGTCATCGCCATAAGAGGGTGCGATTAAAGTCACTTGATGACCAAGTGCTTTGAGCTCATGTGCGAATGTATGTATGGATGTAGAGACCCCATTCACACGAGGAAAAAAAACATCAGATATAAAAAGTATATTCATTTAAATAATATAAAAAGAAATGATTGAAATAAGCATGCCTATTAAACCACCCACTAAAACATCACTTGGGTAATGAAGTCCTAAAATGGGTCTGGATAATCCAATTAAAATCGTGAATGGTATTAATGCAGTCGCTAACATAGGGTAATAATGGATAGCTACCATTGAGAATATGACTGCGTGTAATGTGTGTCCAGATGGAAAGCTAAATTGATCTAGGGGTATGCTTCTTAACGAAATTTGCTGGTATACATTGAATGGGCGTGGACGAAGTGTTCTAACCTTGAGCCACTTATAAATTAATGTGCCAATCAATCCGGTAGCTACCATATGACATACAGGCAATAATGCGCGAGCCTGATCTAAACATAACATAAGTACCATGAGGCTATACCAAAATACACCATCACCTAAACAACTAATACCCTTAAAGAAATTTCGGATGAAAATGTTATGACTGGTTTTATTAAATGTAATGCATAAATGACTATCGACATGATGCAGCTGATTCATGTACAACTTGAGTTTATTTAGCATAGCATTTATCCATAATAGATATTGCGATAAGGTTATTATCAAATTATGAAAGTTTTATGACAAATTTTGAGATAAGTTTTTTTGAATCATTTCATACGTATAGCTTGCGAGTTCCTTTCTATTGCCTCGAGGTTTGATAGGCTGCAAGACATCGACAACAGCCTTAATACGTTTCTCTTTTTTAATCTTCATGATTGAATCGACAAGCGACATATCACCGACAAATGCAACCTTGTCTGTATAAGCGCTATCATCTTTATACAGCAAGCATATAGGGAGAATCGCTCTATTAGAATCAATCGAAGATTGAAATAAATTACTTTTAAAGGGTAAGACATATCGACCATTGGTAGAAGTACCTTCTGGAAATATACACACAGATCGTTTGATTAAACGTCGCTTTATCTTCTTTAAAGCTTTTTTTATGTCCGACACCTTATCGCGCTTAATAAATATTGTTCCTGTCATATGAGCTACCCAGCCAAAAAGAGGCCACGAAGCTACATCTGATTTCGCTACAAAAATAGATGGCTTAATGGATTGAATGACAATGATATCGAGCCATGAAATATGGTTAGACACGAGTAGATATTTTTTTTGATTAAAGAGAAATACTTCTTCTCCTTTTATAGCGACCTTAATCTCAAAAATAGACAGAAGTTTTTTACACCAAAATTGAATAATTTTCTCTTGTTGCAACTTTGGTGAGATAAGGATTAATAGCGATAGAGGTATGACCAATAATATGTGTAAAAGTATCTTTAAGGTTTTCATGTCACACATGTTAATGATCTTCTGTGTCATATTTGTGACACTGTTTTGTCACGAAACTTTCATACTTGTCATATTTAATGCTCACATATGAAAAGATATCGTGCGATTTGGATTTCTGATGTTCATCTAGGTACTGCTGAATGCAAGGCTGAATACCTTCTCGATTTTCTTAAGCATAATACTGCCGAAACTATTTACTTGGTAGGCGATATCATTGATGGGTGGGCGCTCAAAAAACATTGGTACTGGCCACAAAAACATAATGATGTGATTCAAAAGCTATTACGTAAAGCAAGAAAAGGTTCAAAGGTTATCTATATACCAGGTAACCATGATGAACTGGGTCGCCAATTTATTAATATGACCTTCGGTGATATTGAAATCAAAAATGATCTTATCCATACAACATTGGATGGCAAAAGGTTGTGGGTGACCCATGGCGACCTTTTTGACAATATCATCTCATGCGCTAAATGGCTCTCATTTGTCGGCGATACCCTTAATTACGTCATCTTGAGAATTAACCATTTCTCCAATACCTTAAGACACAAATACGGATTTCATTACTGGTCGTTCTCTTCATACATCAAGAACTCAATTAAGAATGTTGTGAAGTATGTCGAGAATTTTGAAAAGCTGATGGCGGCTGAAGCTAAGAGAAAAAAATGTGATGGTGTCATATGTGGGCATATCCATAAAGCAGCCATTAAAAAAATTAAAGGTATTGATTACTACAACGATGGCGACTGGGTAGAGAGTCTCACAGCGCTCGTAGAAACTAAGAAAGGAAAGTTAAAGCTTGTCGACTGGCATCAGCATTCATTGTCATAAAAGATTAAAGCTATCTTCACATAAATGAAATATTTCACTTCTAGAGTGTTATTAAACTTTATATAAGGAATTTTTATGAGCGAATTGATATTAGATCCATCCTTAATGAGCGAACTAACTTTACAAGATCAAAAATCTTTAGGCACAAATCAAAAAAATACTATCCAAATTTCATGGGCACAGGACGAAAATGAGATTAGAGAGGCGCAACAATTAAGATATAAAGTTTTTGCAGAAGAGATGGGCGCCCACTTAACATCTAATTACGAAAAAATAGATAAAGATATCCTTGACCAATACTGTGACCATCTACTAATCCGAGATACCGAAACACTTAAAGTCATCGGCACCTATCGAGTCCTTCCCCCGCACAAGGCTAGAGAGGCTGGGTTTTATTATTCGGATCTTGAGTTTCATCTTGATCGACTCATGCATTTATCCGATAAGATGGTGGAAGTGGGTCGCTCTTGTGTGCATAAAGATTTTAGAACAGGCGGAGTCATCATGGCCCTATGGAGCGGCCTTGCAGACTATATGAAAAAAAATAATTACGAAGTGATGATTGGCTGCGCTAGCGTACCGATGGGTGACGGAGGACACTATGCGGCAAGTCTTGCTAAAAAAATTAATGCCTCACACTTGTCACCCTCAGAGTATCGTGTCACCCCGAAACTGCCTTTGCCTATTCATGAATTAGATCAGGACCTTGACGTTGAACCGCCAGCACTCTTGAAAGGATACTTACGGGTGGGTGCTAAAGTTTGCGGTGACCCTGCTTGGGATCCTGACTTTAATACTGCAGACTTTTTAACCATGTTCTTCTTGAAAGATATCCACCCACGTTACGCTAAACATTTTCTAGTGTGAGACGCAATCCTCTTATTCTATTAATTTTAGGAACTTTTCTTCTCGGCGGATGCGCTGCTTCTATTATAGGAGGCGGTGCTGTAGCAATTGATACTACCGCCGATCGAAGGACTCATGGCATCATTCTTGAGGACTCTAATATTGAATTCAAAGCTTTTAGCCTGATACAAAAAATAGAGGGCGATATTCATACCAACGTTACGAGCTATAACGGGCATGTCCTAATTTTAGGTCAGACTCCCAATGAATCTATTAAAAAACAAATTGGCTTATCCATTGAATCACTTCCGAACGTGAAGACAGTTACCAATGAATTAACGATAAGCCCAGTAGCAACCATCGCGTCTCGCGCTCAAGATACACTCATCACCTCAAACGTAAAAGCTAGATTCTTTCGTGAGAATAAAGTCTCACCCTTCTTTGTGAAAGTCGTGACTGAGAATAAGATCGTCTATCTTATGGGTATCTTAAACGAAGAGGAGGCAAACGAGGCTGAGAGAATTGCAAGGAGCGCAAGTCATGTAGTGAAGGTAGTTAAACTCTTTGAGATCATACCCCAAAAAAATTCAGTCACTCCTCAGTAGATGCTGATGAAGAATCCTGACACATGCATCCCATGACCATCTGTCCTTAATAAATAGGCTGATTTTTTTTCGGTCAAGCTTTAAACACGCTCTAATATTTAACTCTAAATCATCCCCAAGATATCCGGTTTTTCCATAGTCCACGATATCGATTGGGCCTGTCACAGGATAAGCCGCAATCGGTAAATCATTCATTAAGGCCTCAATCATGACGATACCGAACGTGTCGGTTTTACTCGGAAAACAAAATACATCATGTGCTCTATAAGTATCGGCTAACTCTCGACCAAATAGATAGCCTAAAAATTTTACTTTAGAATATTTTTTCCTGTAAGCATTCAAGCGTGGTCCTTCACCCACTATCGTAATCTCAAATTTATCTTGTAATGCACAAAGTACTTCTAGATTTTTTTCTCGACTCACGCGTCCAACATAAATGACCCGAGGGTGTTTATTTTTAATAATTTTTTTGTGGCTGATGAGTTCGTTTGCAACCCCTCTCGTCCAAACATAGACATGTTTAAATCCCCTTCGCATAAGCTCGCGCTTGGCTGAGAGTGATGGAGTGAGAATAGCCTTACTATCACTATGAAACATTTTTAAATAGCCATATGTCACCTTACAAGGAATCCGTGCTAGCTTCCATAGGTACTCAGGAAATTTGGTATGGTATGCCGTCGTATAAGGAATTCTATGAAGCTTACAGTAAACCCTTGCCACGAGTCCAATTGGGCCCTCCGTTCCAATATGTATATGTGTAGGCTGGATACTCTTAATTTTTTTGTAAGCCTGAAAAGGCTGCGTACAAATTTGCACCTCGGGATAAATCTTAAAGCTTGTCCAGCGAAACAAGCCAGGATGGATCACTACAGTTTTTAGGGGTGAAGTCTTGACAATATTCCTATAGGTCGTTGAGACACCATTCACCTGATCAAACGAGTCCGTAGCAATTAGAATTTTAATCACACAAAATTCTTACAAAAAATTATGACAAATTTGTTACAGAAACCTTAATTCTTTATTTTTAATTTTTCAACAACTATAATTATCGGAGTATATTAATCATTCCATTTTAAGAGGAAGTCTAACCATGCCTAACTATCATATTCAACTAAAAAAAATGGATGATGTACATCAATACTCTTCATGGTCTCCTGATGAGATCGATCTGCCTTGGTCAATTAAATATGATGACAAAGTTCAAGACTTCTATAAAGATTCAATTGCAGCGCTTGAAGAATGGCGAAAAAATTACTCTCGAATTAAATAGTTTTAATGTTAAATCATATTAAAACTTTATCCCTAAGAAATATTAAAAGGAGTTGTCTTCCGTGAATAAAGAACAAAATATAAATGCACTGATTGGAATACTTTGGGGCTTAGCTGTATACTTTAATCTCTCAAATTTGGATCCGAATGCATTGAATGTATTTGCTATATGGGCAGTATCGTTGAATAGACTTTATCAAGACCTCACTAAGAAGAAGAAGAAGAAAAAAAAGTAATAAGCAAGGCCTAATTTTTTAATCTTTATTCATATACTTTATGAAAAATCCGTATAAAGGTAAGACTGGCCTTCGAAGGCTCATCAACGCTTTTGGCTATTCTATTTCTGGAACATTCGCAGCATTTAAGCATGAGGACGCATTTAGGCAAGAAGTTATTCTAAGTGTGATTCTTATCCCGCTTGCAATCTATTTCGGTGAGAGCGCTATCGAACAAGGGCTTATGATTAGTAGCATCCTACTCATTATTATTGTCGAGCTTATTAACTCATCGATTGAGGCAACGGTAGACCGTATTTCATTCAAGCGTCATAAACTTGCAAAGCGCGCTAAAGATATTGGAAGTGCGGCTGTCTTTTTTACTCTCATCAATGCCGCTGTGATTTGGTTTTTAATACTCATTAAATAAATCATTTCTTTTGCTTTCTTTTTTAGAGAGCTATTAATCACATGCTTGAAGGATTTAACACTATCTTATTTTGGACCTGAAATAAGATAAAGCTCTCCCGGCTCTATCAACTCTGGATCATTTATTTTTTTGTGGATTTGGAGTGTACCTAGAAAATATCGCTCATTTTTTTTATACCAAGGTGCATGTGTTACATGCTTTGTAATTTCAACAATACCTGAGTGCTCTTCATCCATCGTCAAGAAATTAGGATGATTCTGGTCTTGAAAAAAATCTGGCTTCACTGAAAAAAGTTTTGTGGCTTTTTTTGTAAGGGGATCAAGCTCCCAGATGGATGCGAGGTGCTCATGATTACCCGGATCCTCATTAATGAGTATTTTTCCATTGTCAGACACTGTGATGTTGTCAAACATCTGTGCACCAATTTCTGAGGCGTTCAGAATAGATTGAATCGAGCCACCTTGCCTAGGATTATGGATGTCATCGAAAGTGAGTTGAAAAATTTGACTCATACCATCAATCTTGTCTGTGGTGGCAAAGTAGAAGACATTTTTATTGAGCGTATCCCAAGCTCCATCTTCAGGTCTTTTAAACTGCGTAATATTTTTTTCAATTCCTAACTGCTCTATCTCGCTACCCGACATTTGAGATACATCACCTAGTTCAACTAAATTAAATCGATCACCAATTACTTTAATCCCATAGAGGGCGCCATACATAAGACCGGCTCTCTCCACTGGATTACCTTTTGATTTTTTTTCTCCTATGTAGAGATATACTTGGCCATCCTTGTTGTCATCCATACCCATGACGATTGTTTTCACACCACTCTTAGGGTGTGCTAACAAATTCTCCCAAGAGGATTTACCCAGATAGGGAAGCTCATAGGACGTTCCTTTCTCAGGACCTGAAACAATGTGCGCAAATGCTCTTCCTCCGTTTCGATCTTCTTCACCACTTAAAAAAAATCTCCCTTTAAATCCTTTCATTGTTTTTGCATCAAAAAAAGCTGACTGACTTGGAAGATCGCCTGAACATAATTTATGAATGGGAGTGCTATTGATTACTTTAAATATACTTTTGTCACGATCCCATAATTTAACGTTTTTAATAAGATCATTGCCTGAGGTAATTTTTTTAGATCTTATGTCAAGTGTCCATTCCGAAACGAAAGCACCCTTACTACCGTGGGATCGGATAATTCCCTGATCACTTGAAATCTCATGATTGACGAATATTGACATGAGATCATTATTTTTATTGAGTACTCCAATACCATCAGGAGATGCAACTAATCGATACTGATTTTTATTTGCATTTGTCTCTTCGTTTATGAGAGATGTTATGTGCCAGTCCTGATGAAGTTCATCGATGAGCTTATGCTGAATCGTTTCTGCACTATGCACACTATCAATGATTAAAAAAGTTTTTAAAAAGAATAGAATGTAAAATAAAAATTTAGTCATCAACTATCTCGTGTTTAATTTTTGTAAATATTTCAGCGACTGATTCAAGTCTAAACCGTAATTTTGTGCTTTTAAATAATCCAATGGAGTGCTTCTATCATTTTTTTAAAGGCCTCTTATTAATAGTACGCCAGGGTATTACTTAAACTCAACGTTAATACAAAAAAAATCCTTCCGATCGAAAGATCGGAAGGATCAAGAAGCTATCTATATATAAAAGTTTTATTAGTCCGAATTTTTCACGTTATAAGGTTGTCTACCAAGCATATGAAGACGCATGGGCTTATGCTTTGTATCTTCCGCCACTTGCTCGTTGATTAATGTTGCACCCTCAAAATTATCTTTCTTAGACTCAATAGGTGCCTGACTATATGGTCGTTTTGAAAGATTTTGATGATTGATATTGTATTTAACATCTTTATTTTCATCTGCATAAACGTTAGCTACTGCTAATAACATTCCAGCTGATAATACTGCGATTAGATTTTTAGTTTTCATAATATTCTCCTTTTGTGAATTGATTTTAATTTTTAATAAGGGCGTTTACTTAACATATTCAAGCGTAATTTGCTTTGTTGATTGAGGTTAGCCTCATCAATACTTTCTGGGTTAGTAATCAATGTTGCACCCTCCCACGCTTGATCTTTCTTTTCTGAGTTATTGACTACTATTTGCTGATAAGGGCGTTTCGCAATAAAGTGATGGTTAAAAGCATTTTTATTCATAGCGTCTCCTGCATGCGCAGAACTAGTGCCTAACAAAACTGCTGCAGAAATAATTGCTGTCATATTTAAAGTTTTCATCATAATCTCCTCGTTAATTTTAATTTTTAGTTCGTTTTAATGCTTTTGTTCATGGAATGCATTATGCGTGGCCCTGTACAAGGAAAAATCTACCTAAATAGGTAGAACGGTGTATACTGATTGGCATATGTCTAATGAAATCAAAAAAAACCCCACTCAACTTTCGAGTGCTCGTGCATTCAGACAAAGCCTTAAAGAGACAGAGTCAAATGAATCGCATTTACGCCTTTATCTAGAGTTTGGCCAACAATTATTCATGCGCGGATGGAATGTCAATACCGCATCCAGTTTGCTTCACTCCTTATGTAACCTTGTCTCAGCGCAACATGCCTTGCTTGCCATAGAAAATATGGGCAAACTCATTATCTATACTCAAATTGGGCAAACACTCCCCAATGGGGCCAGAATTCCCATGATGGGTATTTTGGCGCAAATGCTAAAAAATCCAGTGCAGTTTGCGCTCTATGAAAACAAAAATACGCAATTATGGACACATCTGGATTCGCTGCACCATGAATGCCTTATTCCTATTGCGATTGGACAGCATGCTAAAGGCGTGATTGGATTTTCAGGAAAAAAACTTACCCTCAGTGATATGGAAAGAGCCTCCCTCCATACTATCTCTGGCATCATTGCTCTTGCAATTTCCCAACATCAAGGAATAGCTCGAAGTGAATCAGATCAATCCATTCTGGAATCACTCACGCCAAGGGAGCGAGAGATTTTTGCGCTTTTGCCAGCTGGATTGAGTAATAAAGAATTAGGCCATAAACTGAGTATTTCATCTGGGACTGTAAAAATTCATGTGGAACGAATACTCAATAAGCTTGGTGTCAAAGATAGAACCCAGGCAGCTGTCAAAGCTGTTGAGTTAGGTTATAAATCTTAAACTTTAGAATTCTTACAACATGTGTATCCATAGACCAAATTTTTAAGATGGCCATTCGAATTGTAAAGAATAAAATAAAAAAGAATCCACCGATGCGCTGGCTTGAAAAGTCTTGGCAAAATTTGCCATTAGGCTTTAAGGGTGTCATTGTGATTGCGCTGCCCTTAGCGATATTACTGGCTTCTTTAACTTCGCTCTTCATGCGCGAGCTAGAATCTACCAAGCTCGAAAATCAACTTAAACGTGCATTGCAAAATCAGCGCGATATTCAAACTGTTCATACTCAACTCCTAGAGGCTTCCACTGGGGTAAGAGATTTTTTACTGACTGGCGACAAACACTTTCTAGATATTTTTTTTGAAGCGGAAAAGAAACTCCCAAAAATTATCGCCGCCTTGGAAGAGCGTCTCGAGAGTGATCAGCAAAAGGAGCGGCTATTTAAAATCTTGCCACTCGTCACTAAAAACCTGGCTGATTTAAAGGCTCTCTCTAATCACAAGACTGCCATTGCCTCTGATCAATTAATTGCACAATTTAAATCTCAAGTAGCGACATTGGATAAACTGAGAGAAGAAATAGAAGCGCTCAACACTGAGGAAGCGCTCTTGGCTGAGCAAGATCAGCAAGTAATATTTTTACAGCGCCAACAAAATATTACGGTGACACTGATCGCTGCAATTGCCGGTATTATTGGTTCACTCATGGCTGTATGGATATTTTCACGTACTATTGTTAAACGTGTTCGCCTCCTTCGAGATAACGCTGGTCACTTAGCCCGTGCAGAAGCATTAGATATAGCATCAAGTAGCAAAGATGAATTAGGCCAGTTATCAGATGAGTTGGAGCAAGCTTCACAATTACTCGCAAAAAATATTAGCGATGCACTCCAAGCAAGACATGAAGCCGAAGAAGCAAGTGCTTCAAAAAGTATGTTTTTATCGAGAACGAGTCACGAACTTAGAACACCACTTAATGCTATCCTAGGATTTACGCAATTATTAGAACAGGACTTACCCCCAGGCAAGCAAAGAGACAGTGTCTCTTTGATTAAAGGTGCTGGACAACATTTACTCAAACTGATTAATGAAGTGCTCGAAATTGCACGCATTGAATCAGGCGAAACTTCTCTCGAGTTAACAGCGATTCCAATTAATATATTGTTGGAAGAAGCAACGCACTATATCTCACCTATCGGTAAAATCCGCGATATAGAAATTAAATGTAAGATTGCTCCGAATCTTTGGGCAAAGGGGAATCGACAAAAACTTTTACAAGTGATTTTAAATCTACTTTCCAATGCACTGAAATATGGTCCGGTAAACTCTTCTGTTGAGTTGAATGCCTACCGCAAAAAAGAACACATAGTAATCGAGGTTCAAGATAGCGGACCTGGTATCCCGGCTCAATTAAGAGAAAGATTATTTACACCTTTTGAGAGGCTAGGTGCTGAGAATACCAAAATTGAGGGCACAGGACTTGGTTTAGCACTCTCTAAACAAATTATGCAGGCTATGCATGGAAAAATTGATGTAGCCAAAGATAAAAGCCTTTTCTGGATAGAGATACCGGCAACGAGTGCAAGCCATACATCCAGCCCATTGAACCTAGATCACCATGACAAACAATCTTTAACGTTATCCAACAATAGCTCAATTCTGTATGTTGAAGATAATGTCAGTAACCGTGCATTAGTAGAAGCCATTATTCAGCGTCAGAAGGATTTACGTATTCACAGTGTAGCGACCATTAAGGATGCCAAACGCTTTTTGAAAGAAATAGTACCGTCATTACTTTTGATAGACCTTAACTTACCCGATGGCTCTGGTGAAGATCTCGTGAGTCATGTGAAGTCTAAACCGGAACTCCAAAACATGCCCATGATGATTTTAAGTGCAGATGCATTACCCGAAACCATGGCGCGCTTGAAATCAGCTGGAGTTTCGCATTACATGACTAAGCCACTAGATGTTACAGTGTTTATTAAAAAAGTGAGAGAACTCATACAAGCTCAGGAAAAAAATAAATGAATGAAACTGATATTTTAAATGCCAAAATTTTAATCGTCGATGATGCTGAAGCTAATTTAAAGCTATTAGAGGACTTACTGACAAGAGAAGGTTTTCATCAGATTATTAGTACCTCTGACTCCACACGTGCACTCGATTTATTTATAGCCTTTCAGCCTGACCTGATTCTGCTGGATCTCATGATGCCGGAGCTCGATGGCTATGCCGTGTTGGAAATATTATCGCGCCATATTCCTAAGGATGAGTACTTACCAGTATTGGTATTAACGGCGGATGCCACCATCGTTGCAAAAAGAAAAGCGCTCGCACTCGGTGCAAAAGATTTTTTAACTAAGCCCTTCGATACGATAGAGGCTATGCTCCGCGTTTGGAATCTCCTTGAAACGCGAATACTGTACCGTCAACTCAAAGCGCTTAATAAAGAAATCAAGCCTATCGCTCACGCTTCTAAAAAAGGTGAGTAAATTAAAAGTTGTCGCAAGCTTACTCTTTTATTTAAACGCTCATATTAATTGCTTAACAGCGCCATTTGATTTGGCTTAACATTCATATTAGAAGTTTTTTCTGAAATCTTATTTAAATATGCAATGGTCTCTTCATCGTTATGGTGAAGTGTCAGCGCCTTTTTGAAGTGCACTTCAGCTTGATCATAGTGCTTAGTTTCAAACTCAGCGATGGCTAAATAGAACCAAGACTCGGCTGTATTGGGCTCTTGTTTTACCCATGCATCGGAGATATGCATTAACACATCCCAATCATGTGATACATAAGGTTGCACCACTTGCATAAAGAAGGGACGCTTTTCGCTTGCCATCGCCCAGAATGGTTTTTCGTTCGGTGAACCTAACGCTTGTGCGGGTTTATGCATCAACGCCTGAACCCATTCAACAGGCATGAAGAAGTATTGGATTTCACCACCGCGACTTTTCAAGGTAATGATCCCCACGAGGTGGCCCGCTTCGTCAAACATCCCACCACCACTGGCGCCTAATTTGAAAGTGCTGGTTGCACGAATAATGTAGCTATCATCCATTGGAAAAAGCCCTTTGACTTTGCCAAAGGTATTGATTGGCTGTGATGTTGTATCAGGATAACCCACTGTAAAAATCGGGGTGTCATATTTTAAAAGTTTGCTAGCACCCATTCTTGCAATCGGCGCCTCTAGGTTTTCCACCGTCAGGATGCATAAATCATGATACCAGTCGGGTTTTATGGCAGAGGCACTGAGCGCTTCACCATGAGACAGCACCTTGATATTTTTAGCGTCCGCAACCACATGACAATTCGTGATGACTTGATCTTTCGCAATCACAACGCCTGAGCCTAAGCCATTACTTCCATTGTTATGTTTTACTTCGACACGCAGCACCTGAGCGTTTAATTCATGTAACAGGCTGTCTTCTGGCGTCGCAAACGCATCACTCCATAAATAAAAGCTAAGCAATGTCGAACATAATAAAACCAAGATCTTTTTAGTCACGATGCACCCCTACTTAGTAAATTTGAAATACAACAACCCATTTAAAACTATGTTGTTGCTCTTACTTAGTAGTTAAGCAATTACTATGCCACCTATCAGGAATGTCTTGGCGAGCCGATTCAGCAATGAAAGTGGGGGTGTTAGATTCTAAAATGTGAAGGTAACGTAAAACTTAAAGATATTAATTCGCATGTTCATGGTGCATCACTGATACAAATTAGTGCAGTCTTTTTAGGAAAATTAAAATGCTTATCCTGCAAGCATTTGGAGGGGGCAAGACAAAATTAAGATATAGGCAGAAGTTAAAATTTTTTTAAATGGTACCAATAAATAAAAACAAAGAATGACTGTGCCAGAGAGGAAGATTGAGGCACACGCACTAGATGTAAATCGCAAAAAAAAGGCTATAAAAAAAATTATAGCCCTTATTAATTCAGATTGAGTTAAGTTTTATTTAATAACTAGTAGTTATATTGCAACTGTAGGCGTAATACATTCGCCTGAAAGCGAGCATAATCCTCCTGACCGAATTGTGAGCTACTACTCGTAACTAGATTTCTTCTATTCATTCTATGGTATTCAGCCACTAGCTCAACCTCTGGGGCAATCTGCCATTCTGCACCGAGTTCCCAGTCGTTCACTTGATTTCGTGGTGAGTTGGTTTCAGCCTTACTATACCCATCAAAGTACTGCCACTTTAGGAATGGGATCAACGTACCATTCGTATCGAAGAATTTAAAGTTGTCAATCTTATACATGGTTTGAATATAACCCCCGTTAAGATTTTGCTCTCTAATAGTACCATTTGCACCCATGTTCGGATCAAGTCCTGGTGTATGACCCCAGTTCCACTCTGCCTCTAGACCGAATGGTTGAGGATACATCATGAAGCTCAGACCGACGCGTTCATCTGCTATCCCATTGGTTCTAGCTAATGTGGGAGCACTGGTTTTGGAGGTTTGGGTTGCAGTTCTATTATAACTACCGGTAGCTGACACATACTCGCCATGGTAAGCTTGGATACCCATCTCATAAAACTGACCGCTTTCTGTTTTCCATGGGTAGGTGGCTCGCGCTACGACATGAAGGTTATCATTTTGATCTCGCGCATTCGCGCCCTGACCGTTATAGACACCAATTCCCAACATGCCGTAGTTGCCACTGTGTTTGAGACCTGAATCTTGAATCTCTTTGAATAAGCCTTGAACGTTTTCAGGGGTGTAGTAATAGAATGCGCCCAAGTCACGCTCATCACGGACAGCGCTGTTCATGGCATCCACACGATCTAGAGCTAGACGATTTTGAGAAGACTGCAAGTTTTCAAAGCCGAAAGGCACTTTAGACTGACCCACGCGTATACGGTGGACTTTATTTTTTGTTAAATGAACATCGCCATAGGCGTCTCGTAACTGTGCAAAGTTACCGGCGCCAGATGCGTTTGAGTTCGAGGTTCCACCTATAGAACTCGCAAAGTCTGGTTGAATGTAGTAGTACAAGCGATCGCCCACATCACCAAAGAAGATCATACGCATTCGACGGATCAAAAAGTTTTTATCTGAGTCACCCATAGAGGTATCATTACCTACTGAACGGTCTGACCATAAATTGATGCCTCTATCGTCAGCCCCTATAATCGGGGTATTGCGGGCTTGAATATAACCGCGGAAGTTAAACGAGCCTTTTGCATAGCTTTTTTCTTTTTTCTTGACTCCATCCATTTCACCTTGGTGACCCTTGGTTAATAGCTTTCCTTCCTCTTCGGTTAACACACCTTTTGAAACGAGCGCATCGACAAGATCGTTCGTATTATCCGCCAAGGCAAATTGGCCTGCCATTAAAAAGACAGCACCAGATACTGCAGCCACCACTTTTTTAAATTGCATGAGTTACCCCTTTTTATAAAATTCGTAAAGTTTCCTTAGAAATATTCTTTTTTAAGATGGATGAACTTTACAGGGGCAATATGACACTTATATGACAAAGAATTATTGCAAGTCATTTTTTTAAAAAAATATTTATTTGTTGTAAAAAAACAACAGTGCCCTGCCGAGCCTAAATAAGGCTATTAAGGCACTTTAAGGATAATGAAGCTATATGAGAACTTAAATAAGATTAAGTTTTATTGATGAAAATGATTCTAGAGGATGCAAAACTTTTCTAGAAAAAACTATTGATTGATTCATTGAAGCTTATCTAAAAAAATTCACATCAACAATGAATAAACTAATTAACCTCGGGACGCATCTGTGGGAATAAGATCACATCGCGAATCGAGGGACTGTTTGTGAGAAGCATCACGAGTCGATCAATCCCGATACCACATCCACCGGTGGGTGGCATGCCATATTCAAGCGCTCGAATAAAATCAGCATCATAAAACATCGCCTCATGATCACCCGCCTCTTTTGCTTTGGCTTGGTGATGGAAGCGTTGGGCTTGATCTTCTGAGTCATTCAACTCAGAAAAACCATTTGCAATTTCACGACCTGCGATGAAGAGCTCGAACCGCTCTGTGATGTCCTTATTCTTATCCGACGCTCGAGCAAGGGGGGATACCTCAACTGGATAATCAATAATATAAGTTGGATTCCAAAGTTGAGATTCGGCTGTGGCCTCAAAAAGCGCTAACTGTAACGCACCCAGAGCTGCGTGATCGAATGCTTTGTGATCGAATTTCAAAAGTTCTACACGTAGAAATTTTTCATCAAGAAGTTGAGCGTCTGTATATTGAGACGCATATTTCTTAATTGCGCCCACGATGGTGAGTCGCTCGAACGGATCTGTGAAATTAATTTCTTTACCTTGATATTCAATAGTGGTCTTTCCTAATGCAATCATCGCTGCATCACGAATACAATCTTCTGTGAATTGCATGAGCCAGTTGTAATCGGTATAGGCTGCATAAAATTCCATCATAGTAAATTCTGGGTTATGTCTTACGCTCAATCCTTCGTTTCTAAAATTACGATTGATTTCAAACACACGATCAAAACCACCTACCACTAATCGCTTTAAATAAAGTTCAGGCGCTATACGCATATACA